>Ga0179593_1335164_pt1 | contig 26465 bp, 33 predicted proteins | sample CZODoug2_1_08_16_FD_185931 | JGI IMG/M metagenome (GOLD analysis project Ga0179593, IMG submission 185931) | Vadose zone soil fungal communities from Angelo Coast Range Reserve, California, USA - CZODoug2_1_08_16fungal (PacBio error correction) | ecosystem: Environmental > Terrestrial > Soil >...
GGGGGAGCGTGGGAAGAGGGGTGAGGGTGGACCTTAAAAAAATGAAAAAACCGGACAAGCGCTGTTCAAGGGGGACTTAGATTGTGGCTTAGTCAAAGACGGACTTGGAAAATGGGGAGGCAACTCTCGCCGTTATTGGGGCTAGAAGCATACCTGCGGAATATGAAGAGCGTCCCGCTCGCGGGAAAAGGAGGTCTTACGAGATCATCAGGAAGAGACAGAGGAAAACCGAGGGGCGCCGAAAAAAAAGTCGCAACCAACTCGCCGACCCAATGACCCGTCTTGGAAGGAAGGGGGGAATACAGCGGAGTTACATGGAGGGGCGCTGCAGCCGGCCCTATGGAAAGGATTACTTGGAACCGGGGGAGAGAGAAGCAGCCCACGCATTTCCCTCGCCAATGGTAGGGAGGAGGCAGAATCTAGTCTCTAAGAGAAGGGCGGGCAGTCGCGGACGGCAAAGGATTTTTTCAACCTGAAAAACGCGTCAGAGGACATAAACAAGGGGGATCGATTTAAAAAACTGGAACATGGCAGAGGCCCAAGAGCACAGTGTCTATTGTTCATCCTCAATCGGCGGAGAAAGTCTAAATAGAAGCGGGCAAAGCCTCTTTGCCTGATGGCTCGGATTCAAAAAAGTGCCGACAGGCAGGTAACGCGGGGGCAAAACACCCCGGGCCGCGCCAAGGGTAATCTTTAAGGCGAAAAGAGAAGCTTTATTCCCTAACGGAACGTTAGAGGCACCGCAAAAACTAGGACTCAAAAGGGCGACGGCATTCTAGGAAAGAAGGGAAGGAGGGCGTTGGGCGCAGGAAAAAAAAAAGAACAAAATCGACAACGTCCATAAGGTGGGAGGGGCAACCATGGCAAATCAGGGTATTAAAGGAGGGGGCAAAAGAGCCCTCACAAACGCAACATCGTGGGATCAGGGGGCAAATAAGAGGTAACATGCCTCGGACACGAGAAGAGAGGGACCTCCGTTCCAAGGGGTGGGAAAAAAAGCTTACAGGGTCGCAGTTTGAGGCGGGAGGGATGAGACAAAAATAAGTAAAGGAGGCAAGTAAGCAGACGCAACGCCAGTGCCATTACCAGAAAGAGAGCAAGGACAATAAGTGGTGCGATATTGGTGAGATAAAGGTCGAAGATTAGACGAATGGAAGAAGAAAAGGAGCAGGGCCCAGAATGGGAAAGGAAAAAGCCAGCCAGGACCCCCCTGCCTAAGGGAAAAGAACACTGATACCAAAGTCCTCCGACAAAGCATGACCCAGAGGAAAAAAGCCATTGAGGGTTTGGCAGAAAGGACTACCAGAGGGGACAAAATCCTTGGTCAAAAGTACAAGAAGAACGGAGTCAAACAGGAAGGAATTGCCAAACTCTTTTTGGGCAGAGGGGTAAACTTTGATTAGGAAGAAAAGCTTCAATCCGGAGACCATGACTCATGCATCCTCAACCATAGACAGAAACGGGCTCCTTTCGTAAAATCCGCAGAACAGGTAAGTCCTTCAAATCAAATCCAAGCCCAGCGAACAACGTCCGAGGGATAAAACAACACAGAACCATTATCGAGAAAGAAGTAATGATCCAATCGGCATCAGCCAAGGGGGGGTTTCTTCACACCTCTTGGACGACCAAGGAGTAAAACAATCCCAGAACACAATCCTAATCAAATAAAAAAAAAGCTCAAGACTTCACTGGTAAGAACATCAGGGGGGAGAAAAAGGAAGGGAAAAAGCGAAGACAAAAAGCCCACAGTAAGCACTAAACAACCAAGCCAACTCAGTAAAAATCCAAGGGGAAACTGGAGAGAAGAGTGTACTCAAAAGTGGAAGAAAAGAGAGAAGAAAAAAAAAGGAGGAGATGTAAAAATAGAAGAGAGGGGTCTGTCCCCAGCCACCTGAGGAAACAAGAATGTCATTCCAACAGGGGGGGGGGTGGGAAGTCCTTCTTTGGATGGCCATTAGGGACTGGGGAGGCGTTCTCAGAGGAGCGTGGGAACTTAAGGGGAAAATTCGTGTGTTTACCATCTCAAAGGGAGTATCAAGAGGACTGTCTTGAAAAAGGACTTTCGCGGGACTGGGCTTGTTTCAGGAAGGGGAAGCAAATTGGGCTAATGCGGTGGCTGATGCCCGGATGTGCTCAAGGCGGGGAATGATCAACGACTTGGTTGGGGGCTGGGTTGCTCGGAAATCGTAGTTCTGGGGCATTTGGAAGGAGATTAGACGGAAAAAGAGATTTAACGAATAGGACGAAAACGCGCGGGTCTCTAGTTGAGGATGTGGGGCTAGCTGGGGGGTGGGAAGGGGAGCTAGAAAGGAAAATCAAAGAACAAAAAAGGGGGAGTTTTGGGAGGACCGGTAGGGGTACCTTACTCTTTCCGATGGGTATTCTCAGGAAAAATGGGGGGGGAAACATTGGTGATTAAAGGTCGACCTCACTCCAATGTCTGGGGGGTACAGAAGGGGTAGGAAGGTGCGTTGTCCGGAGGCATTGCAGTGTGAGGAAAAGAGGGACAAGGTGGGCGGGCAAAAAAGGGACTGAGGAAACCTGAAAAGTTCTCTGCAATTCAAGGGGCGGCAAGGAAATCGGCCCTCATCAGTCTAAGAGGCGAAAGGGATAGGCGAAAATATCGGAAATCATGGCCAATGGGTGAAAACTTCCGTCTGCTTTGGATTGACAGGCAAAAAAAGGGGAGGAAGGAGCAGGGTAGAGCGAAAGGGAAAAAAAAACCAAGACACAGGGGGAGAATTTTTTAAAATAAGAGGGTGGGGGCCAAGTGCGGGGGGAGGGGGAAAGGCGAGATTAGCAGGAGGGGGAAAAGATTGCTCCGATCCAGATTTTGAGGTGGAGGGAGGGACCCGGAAACGAAAAAAATGGCATTGTTCCCCCGAATGGATGGGGGATGGGGAAAGAGGGGGGGGGGCGGGGGAGGCGCATGCTTCAAACCGGCTACAACTGGGGAGAGGCAAAAGCTCGAAATGAAGAGAGGGGGGGGGGGGGACAAGTCAGTTAGGGGGAAAAGCAAACTTGCTATTCTTCAAGTAAGTGAGGACCGGTGTCACGGAGTGACGTTAATTCCGTCGTAGTTTAGACTCGAAGAAAGGTCTGTAATGACAACGGAAAATAAATAGTGGGGATGAATTCATGGAGAAAAAGATGGAGAGGATGACCATAACAAGGGGGGGGGAAAAGCCAGTGGACGCGCAAAGGACACGGCCATACTTGTCTTGTTCTAAATACTTTGCAGGGGGACGCGACGGAAGAGGGGGACAACTTGAAGCAGTCAAGAAGACTGAAAAACCGCAAGTAGTGTGAGAATAAGATAAAGCTCAGAAAAAAGCGCGAGGAAATTCGCTGTGCACTGGCACTTCCCGAAAAGGTTGTATCCGAAAAAAAACAAAGCCAAGGCGGGGGAGTGCCATCGCGGAAAGGAAAGAGCAGGACCCGGAGGTAAAAATCGGCGAATGGGGTGAGGCGCGTGGGGAAAGGGAAAGGGACGTGGAAAAAGAACTATGAATTACCAAGGAGAGAGGAGGGAGAAAAGACAGGAAAATCGCCAGAAAAGGAAAGTAACGCCGGTCATGATGGATATCCAAAAGAAACTGCGATAGCTTCGCCCGGATAAGGAAAGAAGAGAAGGAATCATCCAAATCTTAAGGGGAAAGAATCATATTTTGAATCAGGTGGCTACGAAGGAACAAGGAATAATATAAACCATAAAAGAAAATCGAAACTCTAGAAACAAAAAATAAAGGAGGATGAGTAAACTAGAGGAGATCATAGAGGGGTAGGGGGGGGGGGGGGTGTTTCTACGATGGTATTGAAAATTCCACCACCCGCAAAAAGGAAAAGCCGAAAAAGGAATGGACTATTTGGGGGAAGAAAAAATAAGATTGTCTTTACCTTTGCGCAAAAAACTCAGGTCTTTGGCTATACAACCTTCAGGGAATGAAGAGGGAGAACGTCCTCAGGGAAGGAGAGGTAAGGTATTGTTAAAGGATAACAATCAATTTGACCTTTGTAAAAATCGTCATCGGCGTAGCTTCTGGAGAAAAGGGACGTAGACCACGCGCCGACACCACGAGTGTACCGCCGCTTAACTTGAAAAGTCCTTGCAGCGCTTGCCGCAGAAAGGGCTTATACGGAGGGGAGGGGAAAACCCTTTCAAGAGGATGGCAGGCCCCAGCGCAATTGGCCCCGCGCGAATTGGTTAGGGAGAGTCCTCATCTAGTCGCCGTCAAATAGCTTGCGTCACCGGCGGAAAGGGGGGACAGTCGACGCAAGGTCCGGGGTCCAGAAAAAAACATAACAGATGTCGTAGAAAAAGTAAGACGTGCAAGGGAGGCTCCACCTGGAGCAACATTGGATGGGTTCAAGAGAAAAATCGGCTCCAGGAAAAGGCAACATCCGCAGTACGGACACAGCAAAGCGTACCCAGGGCGAGGAAAGAAGCGGAGGTCAATGGAAAAAAGAAAAAACTAGAAACCCCGGAATCAGAACTGATCTTGGAAGATTCAGAAAGCCCCTTGAGAAAGAAAAGTTCGATGCGCACCAAGCATCTTCATCGGAGAAGGGAGGGATGAGAATGTCCTGCGAAGGGGAAGGGAACGCCGCATGAAGAAAATCGTAAAAAAGCCATACAGTGTCAAGGTGATACCCATGGGGAAAAACACATTTTCGGAGACAGGGCAAAGAGAACTCACCGTTAAAAAAGATCTGAGAAAAAAGAGCCGGTCAATCGGAAAGCCTGCTAATCCTCGAAGAATCCCCTGGGGGAAAAAAAAGGAGTAACTGAGCGAAAAAAAATCTTATCTCGAAGAAAAAAAAAAATACTGCGCCAATCAAGACAGTAAAGGCGGCACGCGATTACAAGAAGGACAAAGAAAATGTCCATGGGGGGGGCGAAGAGGGGAGGATAAAGTGTCGAGATCGCCTATGAGCGATTAGCAGGAAGGCGAAAGGGGAAAAGGGGGGCGGAAATGACCGAAAGAACAGAAAGGAGAAACGCAGCCGACAAAACTGAAGGAATGCACCAGGGAAGAACAAACCAGTTTATAGAGAAAGTATACCAGGCTTGGGAAAACTTGTCAGCGGAGAAGAAAGAGGGGGGCAAAAACGAAAGGAAAAAGCAAAAAAGAGAGTTTTGGGGTGTCACAGGGATAGGCAAGACAAGACTTAGACCCAAGTCATCTGAAAAGAAGAAAGAGAAAGACAGCCGCGCGTGGTCACTCTTCGGAAAATGCCTGGCCGACGGGCGTCAAATATCGCCAATGCAGCTAACTCTTTCCGAATGCCTAAGAGAACCCACCCACAGAACTGTAACTAGCTGAAATGACCAGCTTGCTAAGAGACAGACAGAAAGAATAAAAGGGGAGTCCACCTCACTTGGAGGGAAAAGTAGAGAACCAGAATAAAAACGCAACGGAAAGGAAGACAAACAAAAGCAAGACACCATCCTTTTGGGTATATCACCTGGGGGGAAGAAGACCAAGCGGAAGGCGAAATACAAGAAAAGAATAAGGGGGAACAGAACATTAAAAAGACCAAAGGACAATGCGCCCTAAGAGGGAGGAAGGGAAAAAGAGAGCTCAAAAACGTAGGAGATTCTTCAACAAGCCGCGCAGAACTTAGCGACAGGGGAATTTCTTTATGGAAAGAGGGAAGTGGTTGAAACCATTATTACTTTGGAGTTGTCGGTCGCCGATGTCGCGGCAGGTGGATAGTAAAAAAGAAAAGGTGGGGTCGGATCACGTGACAAGGATGATTCACTGCACCTTTTGCTGGGGAGGGAGGGTCAGAGGAACGGGGGGGCAAACGCGGGAAAAGAAATGTTCTAGACGGAGGAAAGTCATGATCAAAGACAGGGAAGGGTTAGGGGTTTGTGAGACCGTGTGGAAGAGTTAGCTTGGGCAGGGTGGAGGAGAGAGGGGGTACGAACTTACCAAGGATTTGAACAGAACGCCACGCTCGGGGGAAAATGTATCTGAGAGTTAGGAGGGGAAGAGGAGGCTAATGAAGAAATGCTCTAGAAGAATCCCATGAACAACAGGCAATTGTCGGCCAATTGCTGGGGGGGAAAAGGAAAGACTAAAAACGAGGTGGAATGAAGGCGATGCCCCAAGGGCAAGCCTTGGGGGAAAAGGCTTTAAACATATCCAATTGCTGGGTGTACAGGACGGGGAGAGAAGGCAGGGTGTCGGAGGGGGCATTGGAGCTTGGTTCAGTTAAAACATCTGCATGGGTTATAACAGGGCTAGGTCAGAAAAAGGTTCCAGTTCTGTCCATTCCGCAGCCGAGAAACTCCACATTCGAAAGAGAGAAAACGTGTATCGCTCACAATAGAGACCATGGCAATGGTTGACATTGACCTTTCTCAGAGGTAAGGGGCCCTGGCGGGGGACTTACGGCGCTCAGTTTAGTGGGTCGAGCGAGAAAAATTGAACGAAAAAAACGACGGGGGTTAACAAGGGTTTGACGGCCAAGGCGATGAGAGGCCAGAAGGAAAGAGGCCGATGGAAACGAGTGGGGGGACAACTTTCAGATGAGGTTAGGGAAAAGTCGAAGAAAACTGCCGGAAATGGTAGAACAAACTCCTGGAGGGGAGATTTGGGGGGGGGTCGGTGGCGGCGAACTGGGGGAGGGAAAAAGGGATCTAAAGAAAGTAGAGCAAATATAATGAGCAAGCCGGTAATAAAGAAGGGGTGAAGTGTTCCCAAAAAAAAGCCGGAGTCAAGAAGATGGGGCTGAGGGCCTAATTTTAAAGATCAGAGAGAGACCCGGTTTTTGTAATGGGGGGCGGGGGGAAGTGAGTCCTCCGATGTGAAATAGAAGTTCAGAAATGTAGGAGAAAGGCGCTAATGAGGATGGTAGGAGTCCAGTAGAAATTGCTGATACCGAAATCCAATTGGATCCAGGTGGCCGCGACAGACCTACTGAAATACATCATTCATGTGCTGGGAAAACGCTAAGAGAACATAGCAACACCTGGAATTAAGAGGTCATCTTAGAACAAGAGGGGGAGGACGACAGATATATAAGAACTCAGACCACGAGAGGTTCAAGCGTGAAATAATGCAAGGAAGCACCGGAAAAAAGGTTTATACTAAGAACGACTTCATAAGCCCATAGAGCGGCAATCTAGCAATGAAAAAAAGGGAACCGGTTTCAAATCGCGGACCAGATTGGGCTGGATGCGGGGGGGTATAGGAGTCGTCAAAAAGGCTTACGTCCGATAACACGAATGAAGGGGAAAGGGGCGGAAGGACTTACCAGATCAGAAAGAAGAACATAATTCCGGAAGTTTCATGATGGCTAGAAGAAGGAGAGATGGCTGAGACAGGTAATAAAATCGGTTGATCAGCCAACTCATAATACAGGAATCGGATTGCACATGGAAAGAGGGGGATACGGCAGAACAGAAGCAAAACGGACACCGAAAGCTATATAATCAAAAATAAACAAATGAGTAGTTTAAAGGATGAGAGACGAGGGAGGGACGTTTGTCGAGGATGTCAGTTGAAAGTTCCTTCGAACTATTTTCACCCTGCACAGTCAGATCAGGGGAGGAAGATGGGGGAGATTGCGTACGAAGTTCGTGAAGGACCTGGGAGCGACTATCAGGGAAGGGGTGGCATTTGGCTAGCCACATTACAGGGAGTAAAATATCGGAAAGAGAGGGGCGCGGTCAACAGGTATGGAGGAAAACGATCAAAATCATGGCGTGGGGTCATCGTCAACGCTTCCTTCTTCGGACAAATTACCAGGAAAAAAGACAGAAAAATCTGGCCCGCCCTTGGGGAAAGAGGTCAGCACGCTTTGCCACGCGCTGGGGCCCAGCAAACTATGGCTTATAAATTACTTAAAAAAATCGTCTCGTAATGGAGGATCCCCCGCGGGCAGTTGAAGGCGATTTGGTAGAGGTTTCTCTCTAGGCAGTGAGAAACAGGGAGGTGACATCTCGCCTGCTTAAGGCCAGTCTAACCGTAAGCGTCAAACCAGAAAAGGAAGAAAGTAGGAGCACAAGGGCCGGCATGGCGCGGACACAAGGAGAACTTTGTGGGCAAATCCCCGATTCAAGGGGGAGAAAGAAGAAGCATAAAGCGTTGAAAGCAAGGGGAGAGAGAATAGAGGACGTGAAAATTGAAGACCATTAAAGAAAAAATTCCGGGGAACCCTGGACGCGCCCTGAGAGTGCAATTGCTCCTATCCATATTTGCCCTAAACGTCGAGGGAGAAAAGAGAGGATCTTCCCGGAGGAAGTCTAGGGAAAAAAGACTAGTCAGGGGGGGGTTCCGCATGCGCGCAAAGGAAAAACCCCATCTCCCCCGTCCATAACTGACTGAAAAACATACCCACTACAGTTCAAAAAGGGAAACTCGACAAACTCAAAATCTTGATCGACAAACCCATAACGCTGCCCATGCGAAGAGGAAGAAGCCCAGGCTCTCAGGGGAAACTAGTGAGGAGGGAAGATAGGATGCAAGTAAAAATAAAGGAGAAGAAGGGGACGAGTCAGCGGGGCAAGAAAAGACAACCGAGAAAGAAGAAAAAAATGGCCATTGGTGCGAAATTCGAGACGGGGGTCGGAAAGACTGACGGGTTCCGCAAGGGAAAAAAAAGGAAGGGTAGAAGAAGGGGACGTCCCTAAAAAAAAAAAAGAAAGAAAAAGACTCACTGCAGAAGAAAAACGGCAATGAGAGAAAATGTGGAAACACATCAAAAAATTGTAGGAGGGTCAAAGGGTAAACATTCGGGGGAAATTGCAGTCTGGGAAAAGAAAAAACTAGAAAGAGTTATGAACATCCAAGGAAACAAAGGGGCACTAACTCGGGTTGAAGTGATTGGGTTCCTGGACTTAGGTCAGCTTCAATCCTATACCAAGTGCATCGCATCAACAAGTAATCCCAAAGCAGGGAGGCCTCCGGACATGAAGGGCAAAGGAAGAATGGATATCTCAAGACGAAAAAAAAAAAGAACCATCTAACCTCCGGAAAAAGGGGAAGGACAACCCACCCCGAAGACCATTCGTCGCTCGGATCAGTAACTCATCTTGTAACTCCAACATCAGTCGTCAAAAGGAAGGGAGGGAACAGAATAGAAAGCATCCACAAAATTCAGGGAAAGGAGCAGACCAATCACAAGACCTCCGGGGGAGATGGGACTGAACCTCATTCGCGGCACAGATAAGAGGCGAAACATACCATGAGGGGGGTCAAACCAATAAAACAGAAAAATCCCGAAATGAAAATTTAGAAAGCTTTGAACTCTGCACTTGACAGAGACTCCAACGGGAGAAAAAAATAGGGCTGGAAAAAGAGAAGGGCCTGTCTAAGAAGGGGGGAAAAGTGGGGATTTTCCTGGTTCTTGGTGAAAAAAATGAGTACTGGGGGTATTGAGGAAACTGCTTCGCGGGCACGTAAATTGAGGCTGGTAGTGGAAACAGCTCACTGGGTCTGATTGTAGGGGGGACAGGGGAGAGGGAAGGGGGGGTGCGTGCATGGGGAAGGACGCCACAGGGAGGTTTACGGAAGGAGGGGTCTGATGCCTGATGGAGCAAAGTTAGCGAGAAAATTCTTGGGGTGGGGTGAGCGCTAGGAATCGTGTAAGTTATGGGCGAATGGAGAATGAAGGAGGAAAGAATTTACGAAAGAAGACAAGGAGGGGGACTCAAGGTTGAGAAAGGGGGACCGAGGACTTGGTCTAAGATGTATAGGGACGAGTCCTGAAAACCGGAGGTGGCATGGGGGGGGTTCACCGGAGGTTGAAATTCTTTGTTGAAGGGACGAGAGAAACAGATTTTTTTGGAAAAAGCCGGGGGTTTTTAAAGTAAAACACCATCCAACAAAGGGAGGGGGTGGAAAGGACCCTTTGGTGCTAGCCTTGCAAGTGGATAATTAGTTGCGGGATGGAATCGTGCAGGGGGTTCTTTGCGGGCTTGTCAAGTCTTACGACCACCTTGTCCGAGGCTGCCATACAGAAGAAAAGAAACGGCATCAGGTATAAACACGTTAGAGCACAAATAGAGAAATCCAAAATGGAAATGTTAATGCTAATCTGGGCTGGAATTGCACAGGCGTGCGCTAGGAAGGGAGGGACTGAATCGCATTTATTTTTCGCAGCTAACTAGATTCCGCAAAAGAGAAGTTAAGCAGGGTTTGCGAAAAAAGTCAGAGGGGGGATGAGGATTGAGAAGGGGGCAAAGGGAACGCGGATGGGCGAAAAGTATCACTAGTTTACTTGGCGAGGGGGCAAATGCTACGAATGACCGGGGGCAGGGGGATCAAAAACAACGGTAGGACTGTTGGATGGGGTTGGTGTCGGGGCGAGAGGAAAAAACCACTCTAAAACTAAAAAGGAGGGCTAGAAAGAAATACACGGAAGGAAAGAGAAGTGTGAGTGCTTCGAAACTTAACGGTTATTGGCAGGCTAGACGAGGGGACAAGAAGGGACTCGTCGCGGGGGGGGGGGAGGGAGTCTATGCCGGAGGAAAAGTTGGGGAAGAAGAGGCCAAAATATCAAAAGAGCGGACTAGTGCAAGATGAGTGTGATTGCATTCTGGGGATTGCGGATGGGAAAATAGGACAAGGGGAGACGGTGAAAGACATCGCACTTGTGAAGGGGGCGAAACTAAGAGGGTATGCAATTGCTGGAGTACGAGAAAAGGGCTGGCAACACCGGTAATCAGAAGGGGCTGACAAAAGTATATTCGGCACTAGAGTCAGCACCAAAAACGCGAAGGGAGGAAAAAAGGATAAGGGAAAGAAGAGCCTACGCATGGGGGGGCCACTAACCTCCCGGAAGAAGAAAAGATGGCTGAGGAGGCAATCGCGGCCAAGGGACCCAAAGACCAAGGGAGGGTGAAAGGACTGCTTGCAAGGTTGTCTGCGGATTGGGGGGAGAAGGGCCGTCTGCGAAAGTCAGCCGACCACCAAGAATGATGGGAAAGAGCTGTAAGAAAAATACCGGGAAGCGTGCAAGAAGAGACGGACGCCTAGAGAATTCAAGGTCCAGGGCATGAGGGGGCTAAAACTTAAGATCGCCCCCTTTAAAAGTACTAACATCGATGGCATCCAAGCCAAACTGGAAGGTGGAAAAAAAAGGTACCAGGTGGAGAAAGACATTTTGGGGGCTTTCATTGACCAGAAATCCGGTACAAAGGAAAGGCCAGCGGATCTCTCCACAAAAAAAAATAGAGGATGGAAACGATCGATGCGGAGTCGGATTGGTACTTTGCGTCTAGGGTAAGGGGGTGCTGCCGTAGAAAAAAAGTGGAAACAAATGCACCTCAGATTGACTTGACATAAATGTGGCTGAGGAAAAAGAACGGGAAGGGACTTGGGCTGGGGAGAAGACGAGAACTTTCTTGTCTAGCCATCAATTACGAGAGTCGATTCCCGTCTCGGTAGGACGGTCAGTATTTCTGAAAAAGAAGATCAAAGCCAAGGGGAGATAAGCGGCAAGCACGGGATCTGGGAGCACGACCTGAGAAAAGGAAAATCACAATTCTGCCAAAAAATTTGGAAAAGGGCATAGCTTTCCTTGGGGGGGGCCGGGGGGGAGGCTAATGCCGAAACTTGAACATTACGGGAGGTTGAGGGAAGTGAAAAAAACCGGTAAGTGAAAGAATTCAATTTAACTCGCGCCTTGGGGGGGAGGAGTCTCTCTAGGGGCATCCTGCTGAGGGGGCAAAGGGCCTGCTTAAGTGTGGGAAAGGAAACTCCAAAGCCAAACGCACTTCCATCCTAAGTGGTAGTCGCATTCAATGAGAGGACAACTGGAGAACCGGGGGGGGGGTCCTAGAAGGGAAATACGGATACATGAAAAGGAATCCAAAAATATCCAGCGGCGCAAGCAGGGAAGGGTAGCAATTCTCTAAGGCATCGCTGCAAACGTGGCAAGAAGGAAGGAACTCGACATGAGAACCAAAACCTCGAAAAGCTTTCAGGCTTCCTAGCAGTGAGGGCCCTAACCGAAAAAGTCAAACGCAAAAGCTCTTCATCTTGCGCAAGGGAAGGAGGAGGCGACCTGCCTATTGTGTTCGCGACGACAAAAAGAAAACGTAAAGACCGGTGCAGGGGGGAAAAGTGCCCGGCATTTTCTGGAGAAGGTTCCCTCGCCCTCACCGCAAACATCTGGAGAAAGCAAGAACATCCTGTACATCGGCAAGACTGCTAATATGCAGGCAAAGCCCCCTGCAGTAGAGCATTTGGCGATAAGTGAAACGTGGAGGAGGACATCTAATTATGAGAGGGAGGCAGTCACAAAAAGGGAAAGAAGAGAAAACCAGTCAATGAACAAAGCGAGAAGCAATTGAACAAAGAAGGAGGTGAGAGATAACGTGGGATGATATTATACTGGAACGGGGACCGAGGATCATTCCGCCAGAAGGAGTGGTAAAACCGAAGAAAGAAAAAAAGACGGGAAAAAGAAAAGCTCGAACTACACAAACGGAGGGAGGAACCTGGGGCAAAAAAAAAAAAATGGGAGGAGGGTCGAAGAACAAAAAGGGGGACCAAAAATACCAAAGAACTGAATTAAGGGGAAAGGGCGGGGACATCTCAGAAACCATAGGGGGGAAGGAGGGAAGGACCGCAAGGAGAAAAAATTGTCCCTAACTCTTTTGGGCAAAAAATTTTTCTTTCCTCGAGAAGAGGAAAGGGCGGAGAAAAAGCCAGGAATCATCAAACCTAATGAATCCTCTCTCTTGCCTTAGAAGGCACCTAAGGAAGTGAGTACAAATATCTAAAAAAGAAAATGCAAGAATACCCCGTGTACCGGAAAGAGAAAAAACCCAAAAAAAACATTTTCGGTCGAGCTGATCGGGGACACGGGGGCTCAAAATACAAACCGATTTCGTCACAAGGGAGGGAAACCGGGAGGACACACTCCCAGCACAGGGCACGCCCGGAAAGGCAGCGCGAGCAACAAAAGGTGAGAGGGTAAATACACAGAAGAAAAAGAAGGAAAAAAAAGCGGCACAATAAAAAGAAGTTGGTGGAAAAAATGGTCACCCAAAGAAAAAAAGGAAGACCAAAATTGAAGAAAAACGGGACTCCTGACGGCTTTAAAAAAGAGATACACAAACACGTAGGAGTTGAAGAGAAGATGGTCCTTCCACGCCTCTGAGTAACGAGGAGAGAAAATTGTAAGTCCGTTTGTCAGCTTGGAGGGGAAAAGAGTTTTTCATTTTGACTTTCTCTAGAGGGAAGGAGGGGGGACGGACTGGAGGCGGGTCCAAAAAAAAAAAAAAAAAAGAAGCGAAAGTGGGTCGATCGCGCTGTATGGTCTTGTTCGGCGCGTGCCTTGTGCGGGGAAGGGAGTGAGTAATTACGGAAAAAGCTGGGTGGAAGGGGGCTGAGTGATTTGGAAGGCACGGAGGGGAAGGAAAGAAGCTCGAACGATGTTGGGGGTGGGGGAAGGAAAAAGGCTCGGAAATAATGAAGAGTTGAGTGGCATTTGGATTAGAAAATAGGACAACTACGCAAGGAAAATTGGAAGAGGAACACATGATGAGGGTGTGAGGAGGGAGAGGAAGGTCGCAGGGGGAGAGGACAAGGAAGGAAAGAAAAAGAAAAAAAAAGGGATTGTAGGCAAATTTGGCTGGGAAGTTAAAACTGGAAAGGAGAAGGGATATGTCTATTGCGCACCCAGATTTTTGTCCCCAACAAGGTGGGTATTACTTGACGCATCCTCCAAGGGGCAAAGGTGCGAGCAGGGCCTGGGGAAAAAAAGTAGTGGGAGGGGGGATTCCGCAGGTGGTTCTGGCGTGAGGAAAAGTTCTTTCGACCACCTGGCCGTGAAAAGGAAAAAATGGCGCAAAAAGAAAAAAACCCAAGGAGAGAAAAACTAGAACCCTGTTATCGCTCACAATAGAAACTAAGGGGGGAGACCCTTCTCGGCTGGAAGGGGGAAAGGGGGAGGACGCTGGAGTACGAGGATTCCGGCGCAGTTTATTTTTCTCATACTAGATTGAAAAAAAGGAAAAAGGGGCAGAGGGGAAAAACTGGTTAAGGGCAATGCGATATAAAAGGGCGAAAGAGGCCAGATGGAACAGGTGGGGCACCGAGAGATGGTGACGGGGAAGGGGCGAGGGGGGGGCCCCTGCTAACGAAAAAGGAGGGAACCAGTGTGTGTCCCAAGCAAACGGTATGGACGGGGGGAATTGGGGTTACGGGTGCGGCGCACATCAACAAAAGGCGACATGACAGAGCCATATCAACCAGACGGAGGAAAGAATAAAGAGATTGGGAGTTAAAAACTTTCCATGAAAAGGGGGGGGAAGCAGTCTGGGAGAAGAAGACGGGAAGAAAGGTTAGCGGGAACAGGTGTCAGAATCTGCAGTCGGAAGTTTTGAAGAAGATAACCGGGGCGCTAGCCATGGCAGGAACGGCCACGCGGGGGAGCCGCTGAGGATGGATGAATGCTGGGCAAGGTGCAGGAGGAACCATAGCCAAGGGGTGATCAAGGGAAAGCAGCCAGCCCGGCATAAGCGAGGCAAATGGTGAGAATAAGAGTCGAATGGGAAACCAGTGTAAGCAGAGACGGAAAAAAATCAAGATATAGCGACTAAAAGAGTACTCAATAGACCAAAAAAGCTCTTAACGCTGGAACTGAAGAGAAGACCAGTTTAATCCCAGACGTCATACATATGGCGGAGGAAAAAGACGTTCTTCAGAACTCTCAATGACACAAAGGCGGTTGGCAATCTCTGTCCATGGGGGGGTTGGGAAAGGGACTGCGTCGCAGGACTAACCCGAGGAAGGGAAAAGGAGGATTTAATAGCGTTAATAAAACTTTAAAGGGCGGGACATCAGATACGGAACCTACGGTCACTACGGTCAGGTCAAGGGAAACTCGAGAGGAGGACATTCAAAAGTTAAAAGAAGAAAAGAAAAGCTTATTGGAAGAAAAAACGTAGTCAAGGAAAAAGAGGGGGGAGTTCAGGTTAAAATCGGAGAATCGGCGCAATCCTAAAAAAGGACCAAGGCCTCGCAAAAGCGAAGCGGAATCTCACAACAAACCAAGAGGAGGAGGGGATAGATCGAGGCAGGGGAGGTTGTAGGGGGGGGGGTGGGGGGGGGGGGGGGGGTGGGGGGTGGGGGGGGGGGGGGAGGGTGGTCTGGAAATTTCTGTGCCGTAAGTAAAAACATTTGTCAAAAGGGAAAATAAGTTCCTGGACTTACTATTGGTAGGAGGAATACATTCGAGGACCGGGCGATAGGCCGTTCTTTTGGAGCAACATCATTACCTTCGGGGGTATCAAAGGAGGACGTCCAGGCTCGGAGGCAAGAAAGACAGGGAGTGAAAGTACCGCGATAAAATCAGGGACCTGGGGGCTTCATAGGACATTCTTTCGCCTACAGACCTTGAGGAAAAACAAGACGCCAAAATCTGGACCGCGCTTTGGAGCCGTTCTTCACGGCAGGCGCTGGCACACCGCAAGGGGTGGGCAAGGAGGAAAGTCGGACAGTAAACCTGTAGGGGTCCGGAAGTGCAGGATCCATCTAGGGGGAAAAAAAAAAGAATTTTTGGAAGCGGAGAACTTCGACGGGACCTTGCTGTAAACTTCAGGGGAAGGTGTTGACATTAGAACAGGGGGGGGAGCTCACAAAAAAAAAAAGGGGAGCGGGGGAATTCGCACAAGTAGCCGGGCAGGTGAACTGCAAAAAAGGACTTGTGATAGGGGGAAGAGAACGCATAGGGCTCCAGGAAGGTCAATCCATCAACGCAAAGGGGGTGGGGAAGGGAAGAAAGGGATCGCGAAAGGCATCTTAGGAAAATTGCCGAAGTCAAGCGAAAGGTCCTAACCGGGGCCGCGCCCTGAGCTTTTCAAGGCCTATTCAATGGGGAAACAACGAAAGGGAGATACAAACTCTTCATAACCGCTGCTGAAAGCAACTAAAAGTAGGAAGACGTTGTTCCGCAAGGATCAAGAAGAACCCATCCCCGGAAAGACCTTTGTAAGTGTGCTACACATGGTCCAAGGGAATTTGGGGGAGGAAAAAAACTCGGCCCTCCCAGGGACAAGAGGGGATAGGCAAAAAGAGGGGTCCCGCCTCATGAGGCGCAGAAAGAACCCTGCTATCGCAAGTTTGAAAAGAAGATAGCGTCTGGAAGAGAGAGCGGAGGGAGAAATAACTGCCCGCCGGAAGTCCGACCACAGCAAGCAAAAAAAAAAAAGACCAAGCCGAGGAGGGGAAATGGGTGTCGAATATGGTGAGCGAGTAACGGTCGAAGATTAGACTGGACGGGAGGGAAAGTAGATGAAACGGGCAGAAGGGCAAACTGGAAAGGTGGGAAGGAGAAAGAAAAAGAAAAAAAAACCACCCTGAAAGAAGAGACCAGGAAGAAGAAAAGAAAGGCTAGCAACCAGGGAATGAACCCATTTGAGGATTGTCCGAAATGATGAACCAGCGTTTTAAAAAAAATTGGGTCCGACATCAAAATAAGGAAACAGCCCCGAATCCAAAGGGGAAGAATCGTGTGTGAATGGGATTAATTAGGGAAAGGCAGCCTGGAGAAAAAATTCCTAGGAATCTCAAAAGAGACCTCATCTCGAGCAGCTGACGAAAATCCGTGCCTAAGGGTAAGGGAAGGATCTCCATCAAAAATCTCTAACCAGAGTCAAAAGAGGGCACGGAGATTCACCCACACACAGAAAACATTCTTTCGGGCTGAGCATGACCAGCTTTCTAAACTCTACTGGGAAACCGAGTGGCTGCAAAGGGAACAAAATAAAAAAAACAAAAAAAAAAGGGGGGGGGGGAACGAAACCGGAATCAAACCACAGCGCGACGGAAAAAAAAAGTTTATCTGAAAAAAGGTGAACAACGAATCAGTCGGGGGAAAAAAGACAAGCAACGAAATGGTCAAACCCAGGAAACAGGACTCGGACAGATGACTAATGCACAAAGAGTGGGAAGAAAAAGGAGAGAAACAACCACCTAGTAGGAGGAAAAATATATATAAGGGGATGTCACCCGCTCAGGAGCCTCTGCTACTAAAAGGGAAAGAAAAAGATTTTTCCTAGGGGGGGGGGGGGAGGGGGGGGGACCAATGAGGAAGGGGGGTGTCGTGAGTCGAATTTCGCTTGAACTGGAGTTGAGGAGACAGCGAACCCTGGGGGGAGGAGAGAGACTGGCTGTCTTGATTCGGGCGCGGAAGTTCTGGGAGGGGGGCGAAGGACAGCTTTGAAGGAAGCTTTTCTGACACCGATGGGGGAGGCAAGCTGGTCAAATCGCTAACCGAACTGGGGGTGGGGGTGATAGCTCAGAAAATCACTGGAAAGTTGGGAAAAGGGGGGGAGTTGACGAATAGGAGGAAAGATTGGCCGAAGAGGACGCCACGCAAGAAGTGATCCACTTGGGGGATAGGAGTACTTTGGACTAAGGGGGCTGGCACGAAAGATCCCATTAACCAACGTGTCAGTTGGTGGCAAAGGGCTGGGACGGAATTCCTGGGTTGATGGGTCGAGGGGGGAGCTTACCCAGAGTTTTTGGTCCAAAACAGTGGATGAAGGGACGACCTCCAATGAGGTGTTTTACATCCCGGGGGTGCATCACTTCTTTTTGTCGGAAGCATTGGGCTTTGCTTTTCGTGCAGGGGGGGGAGTGCGGGGGCGGTCAAGGGGAAGTCAGAACACTTTAAAAAAAAACATGGCAGACAATGGACTAATCGGGACCTCATTCAGTCGAAAACATTCGACCACGTTATCGCATGCACGCCCAGGCCTTTCAATTGAAAAGTTACTCAGGAGGGTAAGGGAACCGAGGGGGAGATTCTTACTGGGGACGGAGAAAGGAAGGGGTCTCAAGGAGAAGACTAGATTCCGAAGAACAAAAAAAAAGCACCGCTAACGTTTGAGTCAAGGGGGGGAGACACGGGCATAGAAGGTGAATCCGCGATGATTAGCTGAAAGGAAGGGAAAAGCGGATGGGGATGACAGGAAAACATAGGGGGGACGGTGAGGAGGACCAGGAGAAGAAAGGAAGGGGACCCATGGGAAACCAGACAAGGGCAAACGGGAGGACGGTAGGGGGGGTCTGCTGAAAAGTGAGGAAAAATAACTACGTGCAGGCAAGTAAGGAAAAGGGAGAATTACTAGATTGGGGAAAAATTCCTCTAACTTTCATTAGGAAAAAAAAACTGCTAGTAAAGGAGGGGGAAAAAAGAAGGCGATTCGGTGTTTTATCAATACTTCCGGCAAATTGGGTGGAAGAGAGGCAGAAGAAGAAAGGGGGGAGGAAGGAAAGTCTACAGAGGAAGGAGGGGATGAATCATGGAGCCGAAAGTTCTGATATGACCATATCCATTCTCCAGGTGGACACTCCCAAGGGCCCCGCTGTGCGACTACATCGGAGGAAGGGGGGCTGGGAGACGAAACTGAGGGAAGGCACCTTTAAAAAAAAGTCCAAAAGGAGGAACAAAGTAGATGACGGGCGAAAAGGTACTCCGGGCTACCAAAATCTCTCTTGGAAATTGGGGAGCTGGGATCCTGCACTGCGACGACCAGGTTGGAAAATCCTACATAAGGCAGACCAGTGTCGAGGAAAAAGAGTCGGGGGAAAAAAGACCGGCGCTGAAGACCACAGGGATCTGCTGGGGGCCAGGAGGGGGGGTGCTTGATCAGTGCAAGTCTGAAAAGGGACTAACACGATTACGATGAAAAAAAGGAAATGATTTAATCTAGTAATAAAAAGAAATTTACCGCGCCTCCGAAAAATACGCAACTAGTCACTACGGGAAAGGTGGAGATACAAAAAAAACGAAGGATGCTCAATGACCGAAAAATCAGGATGGACTACAAAAAGAGGAAGGACCGAATATGAGAAGGGGGCATGGTGAAAATCGGGTAGGTTTACTAAGTCACAAATAACGAGAAAAAAAGGTAAAAACGCCTCTATCTCGATCAACAACAAGGGTTGGGAAGGGAGAGCGCGGCAGAAGGGGGTAAAAATTTCACTAGGAGTACTTTTGCCGGAACTATGAAAGACGTTTTCAAACCGAAATGCGTACCGTGAAGTAAGAGTTCTAGGCCAACGATCTTCTGGGTAACTGGAGCAGCCTCGCGGAGGAGGGGGGGGACCACAGACAAGAAAAAATAAGCCGTGAATTTCGCTGCTTAAAAAAAGAGGCAGCGTGAAGTTGACTGAAAGGGGATAAAAATCTTACGGGTCCGTCAAAACGCGTACTTAGGTTCCAGACGACGCCTGCAGAAAAAAGACCGGAAAAAAAAGGGCCGAAGCTTGAAAGGAAGGGTTGAAGGGAAGCGCGTGTCCTTGCCAGGAAACGTGTCAAAAACTTTTGGGGATGAGGGAGGGTAGAATGAAACCTTGTGAGCTAGAAGTGAAGGCAACAAGAAATGTCCCTCGCTCTTGGGGGAGGGCAAAGGAAGGTGCTCCTAGTCAAGGCATTAGGAGGGATTCAGCGCTGCCTACGTAAAGGTGTTTGCCAGCGACGAAGGGACAACCTCCCAGCAAAATTGCATCGCGATGTAGGCCACAAGGCCAGAATGGAGAGGCCAAAGGGAACGTGGGGGGAGAGGGGGCTCTCAAGGAAATGAAGAAATGAAGTCATCCTCCTAGATTCTCAAACGTAAAAGAAACACGAGGTAAACTGCGAGGAAGGACAATTGGCATATCATTCACTAGAAATCCAAAATAGAAAGGAAAAAATTCAAACAAGGAGTAAGAACAGCAAGGGTAAACGAAGGAGAAAAGGGGGAGATACCAAGGAGATACGGGAAGAAGTCTGGATATTCTATTGAAGCAACCTGAGTGCGGGGGTTCCGCCGTTCTCAGAAAGAAAAGAAAACAAAAAAAAACAAAAACCACCACCCCCAACACCCCAAAAGCACACCAGCGAACATGAACCCAATCTAAACCTGAATAAGGGGTCTTACCATTTAAAAGAAAGGCGTAGACAAGGGGGGACCTCGCCCTAAAGTCCTTTCTAAAACGGTTGCAAATCGCCGCCCTCTACCGCTAAGAAAGAAAAACTCTCGCCGGGGCAAAAAAAGGGGAGGAAAATTTCGCGGTGCGCACTCGATTATTCGGGAGGGAGCAGCCGGAAGTCCGATGATCATCTCAACAAGTGCAAGAACAAGATAATATGGGCATGGTGGCGATATTGGGAAGGGGAGGAGAAGAGGAAGAATACTGGGAGACGAATCATGGAAGTGAAAAAGAAAGGAACTTGGTCAGAAGAAAGAAACAGACAAGAACCCACCTTGCACGACGTGAAAAATCTCCAAAAACAGAAAAGACAACTGCAATTCTATCAAAAGGGGGGTTTAGAAAGGGGGGGGGTGGTGTTGGGGGGGAAAAAGTGACCACAGACAAGGGGAATGGTCAAGAACCCAGCTTTACCACCAAATCTTGTCAAAAACTCAAAAAACAAGAGAAGAAAAGGGAGTCAACAGAACCTTTAAAAAGGGAAAAAAAGGGGACCTAACTCGTGTGCAGGGATGGGTCACCTTTATTGGGGAAGAAGACTTCGAAGGGAAAGTTCTCCCAACAGATAGAAAGGAATAAGAGCGTGGCGTCCTCTCGGACATGTCAATCAAGGTAAAAACAAATATACTCCTCCAATACCCAGCTTACTCAGAAACGATGCCAGGCTCCACACACCACACATTTGGTAAACCAAAGCGGAGACACAATAGGAATCAGCACAGATTTCGTCCACCGGAGTTGTGAGTCCAAACCTAATATACCCCTCACCCAGACAACAAGTCACTAGAAGGGGAAGACCTCAGCGACGATCAGACCCACAGGTGCTGGCTGAAAAAAAGAAGTGTTGTCCTTGGGGAACAATCTAAGCCTGCGAGACAAACACAATTGTCAAACAAAACGCAGGAAATCCCGGAAATGACAAAATTTGGGGAAAAACGGTCCCTACGCGCGGGCAAGGAAAAAAAAAGAAGAGAAGAAAAAAAACAACGGGGAAACATAGAGAGATGGGGTCTGTCACGAAAGGAGAAGTAGGAACGCTGCGCGACATTGAAGGTTCCCCGGGATTTTCCTGGAGGGGGAAGGTTAAAAATTATTATGTGGTCTGTGGGTGTTCGCTCGCTGGGACTAGGGGAAAAAAGGGAAAAGGTACACAACGGGGTCAGGGAAGCGCGAGGAGGGGGGGAGGGGAGGACCGGGCGCGGGCCTTGTGCTGGGAGGGGCTGGGAACTATTACGGGGGGCAAAAGTCGGTGAAGGAAAAGAGGGGGCTTTGCATGAGTGGACAAGCTGTGTCAGATCAGCTCGACCGAATGGTTAAGTGGGGGGGGGAGCGAGGATCGGAGGGGAGCGGACAGGGGAGTAATATTTTAAGAAGGGAGAAAGGATGTTCAGAAGAGGAAGCAAATCTAGGGAGAAAAGGGAGGGGGAATCAACCCTAGTACTTTTCTAATTGCTGCTCGAGAAGGGGGAAATCCCATTAACAAACGATTATCCAGGTGAGGGCCGAGGGGGAAAAATCACCTTTCGATGGGGAGGGGAGAACTGACCCAGATTTTTGGTCAAAAAACTTTTGGATGAAGGGGAAAAACTCAAAATGTTGGGTGTTACAGGAATGGACCAGAATTGCTTGTCGGAGGGGAATTGGAGCTCGGGCAGGGGGGGTGAGTGGAGGGAGGGAATTCACTGAAAAAGGGAAAGGAGCATTCCGTGCTAAGAGGCCTCCCAGGCCTCAAAATTCGTACACGTTATCGCGCACAAGAAAAAGGAAATCATTGTGCACCTTGGTCGAGAGGATGGGAAAACCTTTCTTGTCGAGTATGGCGGAAAAAGGGGCAGTGGAGAGGAGAAATAGTTTTTGGGAAGCAAGCCGCACCGCGAAAGGTTGTAGGTTGTAAAACAACTGCGGAAAAAGATAAGGGGGGTAGGCCGGCAGGAGGCAGGAGGGCCGAGGACAGCGGGGTAGTAAGATACAGATGGTGAAGGTGAAGGGGGAAGGAAACCGGAATGCAAGGGGAAAAAGGGGTGAAACCAACTGTCAAATGGAAGGGGGGATAAATTTTTTGGAGTGCGCGGAGAAGGAGGGAAAAAAATAGTCGAAATCCATAGAATCCTCCTTAGGAAGAATTAAGAGATGGGTGGAATGGCAATAGGAAAATAATTTGAAAGGGAAATAACTTCTATGACTCCTTCGACTGGAAAAAGGGACAATTCGAGTTGTAAAGAAGGAGGCTTTAAGATGAGGCGACAATGGCGTACGTCAGTGACCGCCGCTGAAGTATGTGGGGGGGGAATTAGGGAAAATATTGAGGGAAAAAGGACCATCGCCAAGGTATCCAGGTGGCCGAGGGGGCATGCCCAGTAGAAGGGGTCTAATACAATCGGATCCATGTGCGGAGGCACAGAGATAAGTGAAACACCGTTAAGCAGGCAACGGATGGGAAAAGCAAGTAATCGACTAAGAGAACGAAGAAGCCCCAGCGCGCGGTCCTGAGGAGGTCGCCTTCCTATGAACGACCAGTTTTATTACCTCAATCCTTCCAGGTCGAGGCAAAGAGCGGAATCTCAGATAAAACCACAAAGAGGGAGGGGAAAATGGGGGTCTGGCGAGGGCGTAAGGGAGTCCTTCGAAAAAGCCCGTAGGGGAAGGATGGAAAAAGGGAATGATTGGATCTCGGTAAGAAAAGACCGAGAATAAGAACGGAAGAAAACTAGGGACACGCGGGGGTAATGATGGGAGAGAAACTAAGGCAGAAATAGGCTGCTCCCGAGTAAAGAAAGCTTATTGGGGAAACTGTAGTCCAGGCCTCAGGGTGCGGGGTTAATGGAGTGGGCTAGGCCAAAATCCGAGAACCAGACAGTATAGAGCAACACAAAAAGAGGGAAGAGAGAGCGGCAGGAGGGGGAGGGGGGAGACGGATTTCTGTTGCTCCGTAGACAGCCGATGTAAAAAAAAAAAATTCCTGGACTTACGAGGGGGAGAGAAATACGAAGTAACTTCTTCACCTGGGGGCGAAGCCTCATCTGGTTTCAGAAAAAGCAGGACGCGTGATGAAGCGGAGTCAGAGAAGGAGGAGAGGCCAGGAGGGAGGAAGGGGGGGAGGAGCCAAAATCATTTCCGTGGACATCTTCAGAAGCGTAGCTCTTGCGCCGAACCAAGAACGCAAAGACAATCTGCCCCGCAAGGGGGTGGGACAGGAAGACGAGGTCATTGAAAGCTAGGGGCCGCCGCAGCTATTAAGGAGGGTGAAGGGTAAATTTAAACCTGGTAAACCGGAAGCTGGATGCATTTCCCCAAAGCCATTTGAAAAACGCGGGAGAGTTGTAAGAGGTCTCCAGTCAAAAGCCGAAGGGGATGGGAAAGATGGCCGGAGAAAAGGTGGACATTCGAGTCCCAGGGAGAAGAAAAGAAGTGCCCATCCGATGTAAAAAAGTAAGGAATGGCGCGGCACCGGATCACCTTGGCGCATATCATCGTCTCAACCATGACATAAAAAGGCGGAAAAAGGGCAGACGCCAGGATAAGAAGGCATATCTTAAGGGGAAGAAGGGAATTCACTCGAAATGCCGAAAACACCTAAAGAAAAGGTTGACAAGGATGGAGGAAGGAAAAAAAAGAAAGGAACGGTCAGGACTCATTCAGAGCACAAGCCGAGATGGGAATCCGAAAGAAAGTCTTTGGCAGAGGAGAAAAAAGAACCAATCTCAAAAATAAATACCTGGGGGGCTACACCATTTGTCCCTCATGGGTGGTCGAAGTCGCCCGCCCTACACCGGTGGAATCAGCCCCATCCGATTTAAACGAGACCGACAGGAGAATCAGACCCGAAGAATCCCTGCGAGAGCAGTTGGGGAAAGGATTAAAAGTTCGCGTGTATATAGAGTCTCTACGAATAACTTCGTTCCGGAGAGAAGGAAACAGCGCAAAGAGGGAAGGAAAAAAACGGGTCAAAGGGGGGGGAATTATGGTTGAAAGGGGGAGAGAGGAGTAAACTGAAGGGGACTGAAGGGAAGGAAGGGAAGACTTTAAGGGTAGGAAAGAAAATAAGGAGGAACAAGAAAACACCGCAGACGTGAAAAATCTCCAGAAAAAACTTCAAGTGCTCCAGGGAATTGGAAAAAAAAGGCCTGGAATGAAGTAACAAAATGCTGGAAAAAAATTAGGGGCCAGAAATAATAACCAGAACTGAAAAGAGTGATAATAACACAGGGAAAAAAAAGGGGACTAACTAGGTTGGGTCGTGGGTTGAAGTGTCGATCAAGATTGAGACTAAACATCATCGCAATCCACAACCTTAGAGAGGGCAGGAAGATTGCAGAAAGACTTGCCTGGAGGGAGGGAAAAACATCTCCTCCACAATCCTAAAACTCATGAAAAGAGGGACAGGAAGAGGGATCACCCACCCCAGAACAATTCGGAAAAATCTTATCATTAGCCATGGCTCCAATCATAAGAAAAAAGGTTGAGGACACACCAACATGTTTACACCAAACAACCCCATGGGCTGCCCGTATATAAAATCCCCGCCAGAAGAAAAAAGACGCGGCAAGACCACGGGTGAAACTGGTACTAAAGAAAAAAATCTGCCAAGGAGAAGGCTTCGACGACAATAAAAGATAATGTCCACAAGCAAAGTAAAAGAACGGAAACAGCGTTCCTCCTTAATGCTTTTACAGGACCACATAACTAGCTACCAACTGGGGAAGAGGGGTTGTTAGAACGCAAAAGAAAAATGGGAAAAGGGAAGGGGGATCGGACATTAGGGGGGGGGAGGTGGGCCATTAGGAGGGGGAGTGGAGGGTCGACGCTTCGCTGGCATACGGATAAAGGGGTACCAGCTCAAACCGTGGGTTGTCTTATCGAGCTGCTGGGGGCGAGTTCGCGTGCGGTCCTTGTCTATTGAACGGGGAAGACAAAGCGGTGGAGAAAATCCGGGGTCTGAAAGCTGATGGTAAGCTGTTGGAGGAATCAATCTCTACAGAATGTTCTGGGGGTGGGTGAGAATCTCTTAGAGATTTATCTGTTCAATGGGTATATAGGGGGACGCTTAGAGCAGATTTTCCGGGAAGAACGCCACCCCTCGGGGTGGATGAAAGGAGGACGTGGGTAAGGTAGTGAAAATCGAATAAAAAATCCCATGACAAAAGATTGAGGTGAATTGGAAGTCCGGCTGTGTTTAACGGAAAAGTTCGGGGATGGTTCTTGCGCTGGGAACCCCAGATTTTTTGGGTGGGAGTACGTGAGGAAGAAGAAAAGGGAGTGGTTTCATGACTGGTTCGGGGAAAGAAGGGGATTGGACTTTTTGAGCGTCAAGGAAGGCAAGTGTGGGTTCTTGGCGGGCGGGATTGAAACGGCTCCGAAAGGATTCCATTCCTGGGAGAAGAGAAGTAGGAAAGCCCCGTCAGCTAAATCCGACCATATCACTCAAACGGAACCAATGGCGCATTGTCATGGAAAGGTCTCAAGGGGGGATTGGGACGGTGACGGCTTTACTGAGAATGTCTTCGCATTTATTTTTCCAAAATAAAGAGGAAAAAAAAGCCGCACAAGGAAAAGGGCCTTTTTTTTCGACAAAAGCGATCGGGGGGGAGCCGGAAGAGTAAAGGGAAACGATGGAAAATTGGGATGCCTATCAGAGGGGGGGACTTGCGAGGTCAAAATACTGAAAGGAAGTGGTACCAGTTGCTATCCCCATCAACTTAGGGAACGGGGGAGATTGGTTTGGGGTTAGGGAGAAGGGAGGACCCTCTAAAACGGCGATGCCATAGAAAATCAGAATAAAGTTAAGTTGTTAGGTTCACCTCTAACGCCGGTAGGGTGCCAATCAAAGGGTAGGACGCCTTCGGGGACTAAAAGGGTAGAATTTATTAGAAGGAGAAAGTTTTGAAGAACAAGGAAGTAGAGGGGAAGCCATGGCTTACGGCACGCTCCGAACTACTGGGTAGGATGTATAATTCATTCGAAATTCGTGTAAATAAGGGGATCCGGGCCGCGACGAAATTGGGGCAACTAAATAGGATGACAATGTGGGGTAAGAGAGACGGAGGAGGGGTGGCACACCTTGAAAAGCCGGAAAAGGGGAGGACACAAGTAGATGAAGGAGAAATGACCCTAAACAAAGCGGAGTCCATTGGGGTCCTTTGAGGCCGAAGGAATAAAAATGTGGTCACGGAAGAAAAAATAAGGTCGGCGGAAAGATGGGGAAGGGAAAACGGACCAAGGGAAGGGACAAGCTTCGGGCCAGGGGGGTTCTTTCTGGGTTGAAGGCGTCTCGGTAAAATACGGCGAAAAATGAAATCATAACAGGATTATTGGGGGGAAGAGGTAAAAATAACCTGAAAAGAAAGAAACGAGAGCCGAAAGAATAATTCACAATTCATGAGGAGCCAAAGAAATGGCTAGAGTGTGCAGACAAATCCGTATGGCACAGAAAACTACGGGGATCCTTAGAGGCTATGTGTTCAGGGGAAAAATCGGAGTGGCTACGGCATTCAACGGAAAAGTAACAAAAAAATAAGGAGC
>Ga0179593_1499709_pt1 | contig 26455 bp, 27 predicted proteins | sample CZODoug2_1_08_16_FD_185931 | JGI IMG/M metagenome (GOLD analysis project Ga0179593, IMG submission 185931) | Vadose zone soil fungal communities from Angelo Coast Range Reserve, California, USA - CZODoug2_1_08_16fungal (PacBio error correction) | ecosystem: Environmental > Terrestrial > Soil >...
TCAAGAACTAAAAAAACAGGGAAGTAATAGAGGGCGATAGTGAGGAGCGAATCAGGGGATGTAGACCAATAGGGCCTGGAAGACGTTACTCGGGCTGACTCGTCTCGAGTAAGGAATATGGTCAAGGAGTGATTCTAAGAAATGTCGCGAAACAAAGGGGTCAAAAGAGACCGAGCGGTGAGGAGGACTTGGGCGGTCGAAGACTTGCGGAAGTCAGGTTGTGGGGGAGAAGGGAAGAATCAGATCGAGCAGACCACTCTCGAGAGGAGAAGGGAGCCCGCGTCCTGCTATAGGGGGATCATCGTAAAAAAAATTCAAGTAATCGAGTCACTGTTTGCGACACCGGGGGACCATGGGGAGAAAAGGAGAGACACTTAAAAACGGTCCGACCTGGTTGGAGGGGAAGAAAGCAAGGAAAAGGCATTCCTTCCCGTTCAAAAATATAGAGGGAATCGCAAAGGGGGGTCGCGCCGAGAATACATTGTCGGGGAAAGCTTGCGTTACGGGGCAAGGACCCACCTGTACCAGGCGCTTGGGGAAGAAAAGAGGAAAAAGGGCAGAAGGATCGTTGAGGGGGAACTTTGTTGAGATGACAGAAGATAAGGTACGGTTCGACTCGTGAACATCGAAGGACGCGCTTGGTTTATCTCCGGAGACCAGGGGCAACGCGAACAGAAAACAAGTACTACGGCTCTCAGTTCGTGAGAAATCGTGGAAAGGAAGGGGAAGAGGCGGGCGGGTGCTGCAAGATGCGAGGACAAATCGCTATACTAGGACTCGCAAAGGGCAGGGAGCGCGGGGGCCTCAGCTCGTCGGTGCACAGAGAAATTCACTCCGCCGAGAGAGAACGGCGCATATTCTAGACGATAGAGTCAGTGGCCGCACCAGGCTATCCAAGAAGAGGGATGTTCCAGAAATGGACGCGAAAAGTACATTACTGAGAGAAAGGGGCTGCAGAAGACAGTAACAAGGCAAGTCCATGAATGTTGGAGTAATCAAGGGGAGCGAAGTGGCGAGAAACTGTTCCGGGGGCCTGGGGGAAACGATGAAGAGCAGGCGGCAGTGCCATTATAAGTAAGAGGGCAACACAGCTCGAAAACTAGGAGAACTTGGGGCTTAAAAAAACAGGCACGTGGTTCTATTCTCCGTCCCCACATAAGTCGTCAAAGGGGATAGGGGAAAAGTCATTGGGAAGGCCATGATACCAGCGTATTAAAAAAGGCAAACACATAGGAGGTGATCATGAAAAAGGAACAGGACTGCTCGCGGGAGGGGTAAAGACCGTTAAATAAGAGACTTCACCGGGCGAAACGGGGGATTCCAGTGGAGGGTCAAAAGAAAAAAGTGTCGCGTGGAGAGGAGTCAAGAATAAGGAAGAGTCCACGTCAGGACCGATCAGAAAGGAAGAGCCTTCGATGCCGGCCTCAGAGGGGGGAACCTTGAGGTACTACTTAACCGAAAAAAGGACAACTGTGAACAAGGAACGATGGGCGAGCAGGTCGAATTGAATCTCACGCCGCGAGCTTCCACCAGGAGAAGATCTTGGAGCGCGAGAGGCCTGGCCTTTATAGAGCAGCAAAGGAAGGGGAGGAAGCGAGAATCTGAAAGGAGAAACTAAAGGGTGAACGTGCGCCTGGATTGAGTCCTGCCTTTAAGCGGGATGATTAACGCCGGAATCAAAAAGTCCAAAAGAAAGGAGGGGGGAGGCTCTTCGCGGGAGGGTAGTGACAGGCTTTGCATGCTGGCCGTTGTTTTCGGCTGATCCAAGAGAGCAATCTAATGGTCGAGAGGAGGAAAGGGAAAAATAAGGGACGGGGATTGAAACGCGGAGAAGGGTCACGAAAGGTGGGGAGGCCAGGGAAAGACGCGTTAAGTGCCCGGCGATGGAGTGTCGGGCAGTGGACGGAAGCTCTGAAGACTTGTCCCTAAAATCAAAACAAGACGTAGGGACGGGAGGGAAAAGTCACTGGTACACGCTGAGGACAAGAAGGAAAGACAATCAGCATTGCCGTTCACAAAAAAGGGAGCTACCCTTGGATTTGCTTATTCTACACGGGAAAGGTACGGCACGAGAAGAGGAAAGCCTTCCAAGCGAGGGGGGGCAATCATCTGAAAAGAGTCCCTTGAGGATTGCGGCTTTAAGCCCTTGCCCATTCCCTTTAAAAGGGGGGAGGCAGCAGTTCTTACCCGTTTGCAACGCGTAATAGAACTAACTAGAGAAGAAAAAAAGCGCGTCAGGTGATCGCGGCTGTAATAAGGAGACGGGACTTGACGAAATAGAAAGGAAAATGGAAAAGGCAACCAGGGAAGTCGAGTTAGTTCGAGGGTACGCAGTGAGACAAAACGGAAAGGATCCATGATGAAGGGAAAGGAGAGTACTAGCAGGGAGAGCGGGGGACAGGCCCGGAAAGCAACAAGTCCCCATGGGGAGGGACTAGCATAAAAAGGGAAACATTTTAAAAAACGCGCATGAAGAGGTGTGGTCCTCATCAAAAGGTCAAGAAAAGAGGGGTCCAAAACCTCGTGGAGTGAACTTTCGAGAATAAAAAAAGGAAGAAGGAAAAGCAGAGGACCCAACCGAAGGCCGGGGGTCTCGCGAAAAAGGAAGAGCTAAAGGAGAGAAGAAGGCCTCAAAAGTTCCGCATCGAAACAATCGAGAAGGAAGAGAAAACTTTGCGCGCGCTGACCGCCGAGGACACTACGACAAGAGGGACAAAACCCACCAAAAAAAAAAATCGGCGTCCCTTTAAGAGAGAAGAAGATGAACATCTACAATAAACGGGAGCCAGGGGAAGTCAACTACCTCACGACCATAAGCGATCAGGTGTGCATAAGAAAAACCGCCCCGGCTGAGAAAAAAAGGGACAAACCGCAGACTCAAAGAAAAATTCTTAGGCAGCAAAGCCCTGAAAAAATTGAAAAGAAAGCGGTCGCCTCACGCTGGGACGACACAAGGGGAAAAAAAGATCCCTATGACTGACGGGAGGACCAGGGGAAAGGCGGACTATAGAGTCCTCCTTACTCACTGCAAAGTAAGGGGAAGGAACCAAGATCCCAAGGAACTGAGCCTAATAACTTCCAAAGCAGCTACCATAAAAAACACGAAAAAAAAGAGAATCTCCCTTCCAACAGCCTTCTTCGCGAAACTGTGGGAGGAAGAAAATGTAGCATTCCGCATATGCACTAACCTAGAGTAGGTGAAGGCTATGCATTACTAAAGGAGGGGGAAGGGAAGGAAAGGCTCGAAGATAAAAACATCTGCAGTTCGTGGAAAACCTCTTAAGAGTAGGAGCTCTTAGACTATAGCAGGGTCTTAAGACTGAGAGAAAGGTCATCAAAAAAAAAAAACGCGATCAGGAAATCCTCTGTGAGAAGAAAAAAATCTCGAGGAAGAAATAGATTTCAGACTTCCATCCAAAATTAATGAGGTAAAGGAGAGCAGTCCGAAATAGGACTGAATCGGTCTGCTAAAAAAAGAAAACGTGTAGGGGGGTACGGGAGAAGGCCAGGCAGACCTAACAGCATAAAAAACAAAAACAACTGAGGGGGGAAAGAGTAATTGAAAGGGATGAAAGAACGTACTCCTACTGAGGGCGAGCAAAGATATCGAGCCAGCAGAACTGGGGGGGGGGACTCAAAAAACAAAAAGGTCCAATGCGACCGTAATGGTTTTATTGACTTCGAGAACGAGATTAGTCGAGAAGATGTAGTGAGGCCGCCCGAGAAGTAAGAAAGGGCGCGGAGGGGTGTGTGTAGAATGACTGACTAGGGGGTCAGTCCTTGGGAAGGAAAAAGGGAATATCTGAGGACAGAGCCGAAGAACTCAGGGATCTCTGCCAAAAAGGGAAACAGGAGGGGGGGAAGGTTGATAGTCCGGCGTTTTAATCGGGCGGAGGAGATCGGTCTAATGAAGAATTACACGCGCGAGAAATGCAGAAAGGGACGAATTGATGATCCACGTCGCGTAAAAAGCGTGGGAAGGACTAGAAAACGAGATCGTGCGCGATCGCTCGAGGGGGGGCGCGAGGTCACGGCGTTCCAGGGTCTCTGCTAAACCATTTAGTAAGGGAGACGCTTGTCTCAGAGAGAGTACAGGAGTGTCTCTGTCAGAAAAAGAGACACGTCTCGGGGATAGTGCTTGGAAAGGGGTAAAGTTTTTTCATCAATGAAGTTGAGCTTTATCGGAAGACCTCGTGGAATTTCTTGGAAAGGGGGGATAGAAGAGCGCAGAGAGCGAGGCTCTTTGGTAAAAAGGCTCCCAGGGGATCTGCGGAGTAAAATTCGGATCACGCAAGAGAAAGAGTCAGGGAAGGATCTCGAGTTTAGTGGAATGGGTAAGTTTCAGAGGAAGGGTCTCTTAGAGCGAGGTAGGAAGAAGGGAGCGGGAAAAAGACGGGGACGGGACGTCGGGACCTCGTTGCGCGGGAAAATCATCAAAAGTAGGGATTGAGATTGATGTTCATGAGTCACCGGTGACGGGTTCCATTAGGGGTAGGCGAAGCTCTAAAAACTCGAAGAACGTCTAAGGGGGGGAAGGGAGGATCTTATGTTTCGGTTCGGAAGGAGTCCATTAGGGGGAAACCGGGAACAATCGGTCCGAAAAAAGACTATCTTTGAAGGAAAAGTTGAAAAAGACGTCATATCTGGGAATCAAAAGGAACCTGACCTCGCTGGATATCGCCGGGGGTTTGATGGAAGGCTTACTTCAAAAGGGGATATCCTAGAGTACGGGAGATCAGTCCAAAAATTCAAAGAAAAAATGGGAGCAGGGACGGGGGGTTCTATCAGCGCGAACCAAACTCTAAAAAAATGCAAAGTGGGAGTACTCTGCTTCGAGATAATGTATTCAGGAACTACTCTCATTCAAATGAGTCCATGAAAGGCTAAGAGTACGAAACTGGTAGAGAAAGGCGGAACCTGACTATTACGCTGTGCAAAAGTGCGTACGATGTAACGAGCAGAGGTGAAAGGTATTGGAAAAGAAAAGAGACAATAAAAGAAAATCGCATGAGACAGGAAAGAGGACGCCTCTCTCAATCTCTGGACTGAAAGATGCAGAGAACGAGGAGGGCCCCAGAACATAACTAAAAGAATGGGAGAGAAAGGGGGTGGGATTTCAAATTCAAAGATAAAAAGGGGGGCTACGGAGGGGGACAGCACTTTAAACTTGGGCCCAGACTCCTAGGGATCGGGGTTCTGTGGACAAATTAAAAAGTTCATAAAGGTCCGAGAAAGAGAAATCTTCCGGAACCTTAACGAGGCCGGAGACGGGGACCGCACCTCTTGAAATGGTACTAGAAAGAACACGTCCCCGACTCCTTTGCCTCGCCCAAGCGCAGAAACCACTCTGGGGTGAAAGAACCTATGGGGGGGGCAGCACAAACGGCACGACTTTGTATCAAACTTAACTAACATCATAGGGGAAGGGAGGAAAGGAATCTCTGGAGCCAGGGAAATTCACCCTTGAATAAAAGACTTATCCCGGGAATCGGTACGAAAAAATCTTAAAAGGAGGGGCAAAATTTCAAAAGTCCGCTAACGGGCTCCAAAAGGGCTGAGATCCCAGACATTGGATTCTCTAAAAAGATGACCAAAAGAAATACTGCCTCCTCTCATCGGGGCACGGAGAAGAGGTCGCCGGGGCCACGCTACTAGCTTTAGAGTCAAATAGACCGGAGGGGGTCTTCAAATACCGTGAAAAGCCCTTTTAACGCTGGGGGTCAATTCAGGGTACCTAGGGGGGAAGTTAATGTCTCGAAAAAAAAGAAGAGAAGGATTCCAGATTCGCTTTATCGGAGAAACGAACCTTACGGAGAACATACCGGACGGTCCTGGGACATCCTGCGTAAGGGGGATCCCGCGAACTTCGTCGAAGAATCAGAGGGGGAAAAGAGGAGACTTTAAGATAGGAACGGAATGGACATCCAAACAAAACGATCGGCTGGGGAATAAAATGATCAACAGACTCAAGCGGGGGGGGAATAAGGGCATCTTGAAGGGAAGGTCATCCGTCAGAAAGAGAAGACTCTCAAGGCGACTCTAGGAGGGGGCTAGGGGAAAGAGAAAAGAGTTCGAGGCCGCGGACGGTAATTATTGCGGAAAGAAAAAGTTAAGAAAGTGATCAGGTAAGGTAACTTAGATGGAAATACACGGAAAAGAACTTATCGGAAGAAAGGAACTTCAAGACTATGGAACTACCAGAGAGATCGCCACGTTCCCTGATCAGGGAACGTGCCCGGCCTACTTCTTAGAGAAACCTTCATAGTCATTACGAGGGGCCGGGGGAGGTAAATGACAAGAAGATTTAGGGCAAATTGTGGATTAAAAAGGAAGACTCAATAGCGAGAAAGACTCAATGAGTAAAAAAAAAAGAGAATGACGGAGGAGTGAAAAAGCCTCCTGGGTTCCCTCAAGGGGAAGGCCTTTAGTGGGGCCCCAGCAAGACAACTGGCAACCAAAAGGGCCTCTCAATAGAGTCTATTTGGCTCGACAAATCTGAGCGCAAAGGGGAAGATCAAGACATGAAAAGGAGGACCTTCGCTTCCACGGGGGGAAAAAAGGAGACTAGCAAAGTAGTTAACTTTCAGGTTGAGCAGGGGAAGGTTATCGGGTGTGGGTGGGAGTTCGCAAACATGCAGAGGAAGTAAGGCTGTGCACTCCCCGGGTGAAATAAAAAAAAAATAAAAAAAGAGCAAAACTAGGACCTCTAACCTCAGGACGGGAGGAAAAATCGGACCGACTTTAAGTACGAACAAGGCCAAAGCGCGCAACGACGTCTTCAAGATGCGGGGGAAAAATGAAGAGAACCTCGATCATGCAAGACAAAAAAAAAAACCGCAGGGCAAGGGTGCAGTTCCGCTAAAAAATTCAAAAACGAGAAAGAAGGGAACAGTCGATGGCCGTCGAAACCTTAACCTCGATATAGGAGAAAAGGTGGAGAGGGATAAAGATCCTCCTCCCGGCAGGGCTACTCGCAGGGGATCGAGAGAGAAAGTCAGGAAGGGAAGGGCGGCGCAACTACGTCAATCAGGAGAACAAAACGGAAAAGCAGATGGGAATTAGTCTTAACCGTCGCGAACTTACGAATGAAAAACGGGAAAGAGGGGCAATCGAGAAGCAACGGTCATTGAAAAGCAAAAGGGAGGAAGAAAATAATTTCGAAAAAAAGGGCTTGAAGCACAGAAAAGAAAGAACCCGCGATCAGGAACGGCGAGGGGTTTTCAATGGGTTGTAATGAGAGAGCAAGACAACGGAGGAGGTGGATGATATAAGAGGAAAGTTCAAAACAGAAGACATTCCTAAAGCTTCGTCAGAGGTGTCCTTCGAATAGAAGTGGAACATGTATTCCGGCCTCCTTGAGAGGTCCTGCAAGAGGGGACTATTGGCCGCAGCTCGTCCCAGGATTCTACGTCACCTACTTCCGAAGAGGGGGGAACGGTGAAAGGAGGGCTGGAAAGGGTGGGGAGGAGAGGCCTGACCGTAAAGGGGTGCTCACCAGGGCTAGTCTATGTCATAACTGCGAGGGGGAGGAAGTCTTATAACGGTAAATGACTCGAGCGAGGGGGGCTGAGGAGTCTCGGGAGGGGGTGGCGTGGGCGAAAAAGGTACAATGGAGAACACTTCTAAGGTAGAAATTGTTGGGGGGAATGGGAACTGCACCGTGGATGCCCGGAGTGCTGCACGAGTCTGGGGAAGGATGCGAAAGTTTTAAGCGTCACGGTTGTCGCAGGCCGAGAAAAAAGGTCGGCGCTGCTGGGGGCCAGGGGACCTGCTCATAAAAGAGGAAGGATCAATGTGTCTACTACGCACTTTATGAGGTGTGACGAAGCGGTTTGAATAGGAGTCTCAGGAATGAGATGCGACGGCAATTCCATGAAACACGGGGGTGAGAGTAATATAAAGTTCCGACCAGGTCCGGGAAGAAGAAAGGCGAGAGGAGATTTCCATCTTTCCGAGAAGTCAGGTGCCGGTAGCTTCAATATGCGCGCCGATATCGCAGTAAAAGCAGATCTAAGGGTGAGTAGAAGTATAGGGCGGAACTCCTCTGGGGAAGGAACTCGGAAGCTCGAGGATCACAGGGTAGAAAGGGACGAGCCGAGCTGCTACAAAACCTGTCTCATGGAATACTGGGTCTTCTAAAAGGATACCGATGAAGTTTATCCAACCTTTCGGGGGCAATCTGAGGGACGGTTTACCACTGGCGAACAAAAAAATGGCAGGAAAGGTTATGCGCTAAGACCTAGCTTGGGACAAGGGGAAAAATGGCAGGTCAGGGGGGGAGAAGGTGAGAAGCGAATGGTGCTATTCATCTTCTTTGCCTTTTCACTTTGAGGAAAGAAAGGCTCCCGCTAGGGAGTGACCGCACTCAAGGAGGGCAGATGGGGAAAGCTCGATGTCTCCTCACTCATCCTTGAATAAAAACGCCTGTCCGCGAAGGGGGGTCGGCTAGAAGAAGCTCATGTTTATGGGGGTCACTCCTGGGGTGAGAGGTACGACTTCATCGGGAGAGGCCCTGAAGACCTATAGCACAGTAAGGAGACCAATGTGGAAAGGAAGGGAACAGCAGCTCGCGGTTGACTGAGGAAATAAGTTCCAAGAAAAAAGGAAGTATCAAGCGGGGGAATTAAAAAGAAGATGCCTGAAAAAGTTCGCGGGATCGCCTCACATTATTGAGGGAAGGGACGTATATGACGAAAGAGGAGTATCCGAAGGATAAGAAGATAATGATCGAGTCTAGGAGAGGTCGAACTGACGTGGAAATAAGTGGGAGGAAAGGGAAGCGAAAATAACAGCTTTCCCAAAGGAGGAAGCATGGTTCTACCGTTGAAGGTGGACACTACGTAAAAAACTGTAAAAATGTCGCAGCGATGGTCTGTAAGAGGGCATACTAAAAAGGGAGTCCTCAGTAGAGAATCCACCAGTCGTTTTAGAAGGTCACTCAGAGAGCGGAAACACGCCGCTATCAGGTTAAAAACTACCACAGGGGAGGCGAGTCCATGCCGTGATCCTGGGAGGTCCTCCTTGAAAGAAACCTTCACGGGGAGACGTTGGACGACGGCGGAGGTCTGAAGTATCTGGGAAAGGAGAGGAAGGGGGGAGAGGCTGCTCATCGGCTGCTAAAAAGGAGAAGGGGCGAACGTGTCACCTGGGAAGGACGGGGGTAAAAAACGTGAAATCTAGCTCATTTAAGCTAATTTTGGGGGGGGGGGGCCTGGGGAAAATAGGACGACGTTAAGGGGTCTTACGGGAAAGGGGGCGTAGAGGTTCGTCCTAGACGAGGCGCCTTTTCAAAAAGAAAACGACGTGTTATCCCAAGAATCGTAGGGAGCTACGTTCTAAAGATGGTAAATGAGGCTGAATTACGGACATCCATCGTTCGGGCAGGTTCAACCAACAGGGGGAGAGAAACGACGTTGCGCGTGAAAAAAAAACTAAAAAGAAGGGAGCCGCGAATCTGAAGGAAGGGAGAAGACTTGAGAGTAGGAGAAGTCCCGCGTTCGGCCCATGAAGGGAAGGAGGAGGGACTTAGGGTCACCATGGGAACCACTGCCCTGAAAAAGGCGCCTCGGCTCGTAAAAGCACAGTTGCAAATCTGATAGGGAAAGGGGCCTCCTTGAGACAAGAAATTTCGCTGAGTCCGCTCCTTGAAGGAGAAGGAAGGAGAATTCAATTTGGGGACGACAGCTGAGAAGGAAGCTCTTCTACACGACCCGAAAGGAGTTGAGGCGATTACTCAGTTCGGGGCCCCCTGAGAAGGAGGTAGTGCACGCCGTACAGGCAAGACGGTGACCGTCCAATGAAAAGAAAAGCGGAGCCGCGCCTCAGGTGAAAGGTACTGAAGAGAAGGACTCGAGTGGGCACGTGAATAAAAACGAAACTGAAGAGAGGTCATGACACCGAAAGCCGGGAGTTCCCCGGGCGCCAAAGGAAGAAGTGGGCGCCCCAACTTACAACGACAGAAAGAGATAACCAACAGTGAATAAGCACGACGTCGAAAAGAGAAATCTAGGAAAAAGCACGAGAAAGGTCTCAGTGTACTCAGAAAAGCAGCAAAGAAAAAACAAATTTAAATGCGGGAAACCCCCCAAACGGGCTGGTCCCTCCGGGAAAAAAAAAGGAAGGCTTCAGAGAAAACCCAACAAACGAGGCCAGCACGACCTATCAAACAAGAACCGACAAAGGAAAGAGAAACTCTACATCAACGCCAAGGAGAGAAGGACATCATACGCGAATCGATCGGGGTGAAAGAATCCTAGGGACCCTTATATAACTCAGGAAGTTGCGCGATCTTCTGAGAGAGAGAGGTATCAGACATAGAGAAAAGAAAGAACTAATGGATAAAAGAGAAAACTGCTAGGAAAAGTCTGTTACTAAAAAAATGCTGAGGAAAAAGAAGGATAAAAGGGATTCGAGGGTCTCGACCACGCGCGAACAGACCTGACTCTAAAAAAAGAATCTCTGGAGGTCAAGAAGAAACTCATCCCCTCAAGAAGGAATGACTAAGACGAGAAGAGAGAAACATGCAAAATCTACCCTATCTCTCAACTAGACGAGGAAAGAGGAACTTCAAGCGGCAAAAGGGGACCGCCTAGGGATAAAAGGAAAATAAAAGAGAGGAACTCTACCGCATTGGGTACTCTTCGAAAGAAAGAGATAAAGACCGGAAGAGACCGCCTAAGACAACGATCTAAACATTCCTTGAGGGGAAGATTCTGAAAGGGGAGTCTTATAGTCAAACTAGACTGTTTCAGGCAAAAAAAAACAAAAAGAAGAACCAGGGATAAAACACAGACGCCTCCTCCGGAATAGAATGGCAATCAGAGGAGCGCACGACGAGGTTCTCTGACTTCCAATCCAAAAAGGACGGTCGAAATTTTCCAAGAGACCCCGGATGCCGAGATCGAGCACAAAAGATCGAGTCGGATAAAAGCGCCGTTTCGGATTACTGCTTCATCCATTCTCACTAAAAAGAGAACTCAAAAAAACAAAAGGGGGGGATGAAAAAGAGAAAGATATTTAGCCAAAGGGGAGAGAAGGAATCCTACCGCGAGGAGCTCGAGAGCGAGGAAAACAGATCAAGATGGCCGATGTTCGGGACCGACTTTGTCTCTCTTGTAAAGGCGGAAAGGAGGGGGGAGTGACCTTAGAGCACCTCGATCTCATCGCTAGAGAGGGGGAGGGGGAAGCCCGAAGAGAAGATATCCGGCAGGCGGGTGGTAAATACTTCGGGAGGTTCGTCTGACATTAACTCTATAGAAGACGAAAGGAAGAAAAAGACTAGCTAGCAGACCGGACGGAGGGTATTAGGCTGCTTCTTTATAGGGGGATAAGGTCTCGTCGTCATTCGAAAACAGCGTAAGAAAAGAGGCACAGTAGGGAAAGTTGCGGAAAAGCTCCGGGAGGATCTAAAAACGCGCAAAAAGAGGGGGACTTGGGAGAATCGTCGAGCTAGTGATAGTATAGAAAATGGAAGTTTTTCTAAGATCGGAAGATTTGAAAGAGGGGCGGGAACCGACATTGCCTGTCAGGGAAAAAAGAAGGCGTGCTAGAGAAAGCGTCATGAGGTTAGGATTTTCAGCAATCGCAATCCAAGTAGTAGAGCGGGGAAATGGGGGGGGAGGATCACGGAGGAGAGAGGGTTAACTTGTATCTGGAAGAAAAGGAGGGAGGGGAGTATCCGTGACGAAGAATGAGCGATATCATGAATAGACGATCGTTGGGCCAGAGTCGGGCAGGGCTCTCGGGGAGATTCGTCAAGGGAAAAGAGAGCGCCGGAGTCCGTTCGAGCCGTCTTGGAAGTACCAGGAGAGAGTTGTAGGGTGTAGAGGTGCTCGTCCTGGGGGAAGTATCTCGAGAAAAAGGGTCAGCGATGGCGAGTTTTTTGTGTGTGGAAGAGAGGGGACGGTCAAGGTTGGGGACCTCGGAAAAAGCAGCTATCATCAAAATAGTGGAGAGAGGAGAGGGATTTGGACGCGTGAAATAAGCCACTAGGGGGGAGATAGAGATCGGCCAATATACAGGAGAGGGACAGAAGGTTGGCGGGGCTTGAGGGAGCCTTGGTCCAGTGGGACACCGGAAAAAGAAGGTTTCACTAAAGAAGCCTCTCGGTGCCTTTGGGAGAAACCAAATGAGGAAGGGAGAGTTCCCAAAGGGAAACGCTGATCGCGAACGAAGGGGGGAGGGGGGGAAAGGAAGTCTACTGGGACACCTAGATCGTCTCCGAGTACGGGGGAAGAAGGTTTCCTGCCCCAATCTCCCCTAAGGGGAAGGAGGGGGGAATCGCCTAAACACTAGACGGCCATGGAACTTTATTCCTCTATCTAGAAAAGATGTAGGGAAAAGGAAAGAGAGGTTCCTGAGTCCATGGAAAGAGCCGAAACGAAGCGAATCATTTCTGAAAAAGGAGGGATGAAGCGGTGGAAAACTGCTTAAGAAAATAGAAGAGGCGGAGGTTCAAGGGGGAAGGAAAATTTGCGGAAAGAAGAAGAACTTAGGGAATATGCTCGAAAATACTAGTAATGACGAGAGTCTTGAACTAGAAAAAGGAAGATGCTTAGGCGGGAACGGTTCAGCATAGCAAGGAAAATAGTATTCAACGTTTGTCCAGAAGGAAGGGGATGGAACTTTGAGAAAAGGTAGAGGGGGAGATCAGCGAGCAGCACCTATTTTTATACCAGAGGGGTGTATGGGAGGCTCAGCGGGCAGAAGAAGGACCGCTCAAAACACGGAAAGACGTCCGGGTGCACAACTTTTTTTTTCAAAAAAAAAAAAGCAGGGGGACGTCAACCGGTGGACCAGGGCAAACTCGTTAGATCTCAGGCAATCAACGACCGGAACCTACGCTTAAAGGAGCCAAGGAAAAAAAAGCCGCAGCAGGGAGTTGGAACCACATGAGCACCGGGACCAAAAAGTCAGAGAAGGGGCCGCGGCAAACGGAAAACAGGAAAGAGGGAAGTCGTCATACGCCGAACGGAGCCAAGCTTATAAATGATTAATAAGGCGTTGAAAAAAAGGGAATCGGAAGAGAGATCAAGTGGGAGGAAAGGAGGAAACTATCGTCGGAATTCGGAGGAGGGAGCGGCGATCAAAAGAGGAAGGGGGGTTTCAGAAGCGCGAAGAGGGTCTGCGAGAAATCACATGCACGCCAGAGCGGACGACATGTTGATTGAGAACGCTCTCGGCGGGTCTCTGCACCTTCGAACAAGACAGGCAAAGAGAGGAACCTGGGCAGCCTGTTCGCGAGGCAATTTGCCAAACGGAGGAGGGCGCCTTCTCCGCTCTGAGGGGGGGTGTCATCTGTCGTCGGAGAAAAACGGGACGCTGTTCTTTACTAGTAAAGGGAGAGGTCTCAGGCGATCCAAGAGGAACAGTCTTAGAAGTCTGGTGGAATGGGAAAACATCTTTTCAAGTGAAACGGAGAGGGAAAAGAATGGACGAGACAAAACCGAGCGGGGAAAGGGGGGGAGGTCTAAAAAGAATGTCACCCTCCAAAATACGGGGAGGAGAGGAAGAGGTCCTGAATGGTCCTCAGGCCCAAAAAGGGTAAGTCCAGGGGAAAAGCCCCGGAACAAGAGATCGTGGGGGGAAGAGATCAGTACCCAGTTCCTGCACAAGGACGTAATGAAAATTGTTTAAAGATCAGCGAGATGGGAAGGATTGGAAAAGTGTGAAGGAGTCCTTATTAAAGAGATTCTGGGACGATCATTCAATCGTCAAGCGCCGGAGAAGAAATGAACTAAAGGATAAATGACTATCAAAAAACGGGCTTCATTAAAAGGGTTCAGGTCCTTGCCCTGAAGGGCGTGAGGGGAAAGAAAATTAAGTCGGAATTCGGGGAAGGGCAAGGTTTATTTGGAAAAGAGAACTACTAGAAAAAGTGGGGGGATTCCACTTCTCGCCGAAACGAGATGAAAAGAAGATGAGCCGCAGGACGCTCGTTTTCGTTACCTAAGCCTGTGAAAGAAGAGATTAGGTAGGAAACCCCCGCGGCGGAAAGGCCGCATACAGGGATACTGACGTCGGCCGAGAAATGCGTACTATACATCTGAGCAAGGGGAAAGCCGAACCAAAACGGGTAAACTGAGCTGGGAAAAAGGGGAAAAAATCGATACGCGCAGGACTAAGGAATGTTAGGAGGAAAGGCCAGGGTACTCAAAATTCTCTCAACCATCTTCTCAGAGTCATGGAAGGGAAGGGAGAAAAGAAGCCTTCGGGGAAACGCCAATACACACCCACAGTGGAACCGAAAGACGAGAAGCCTCTGAGTCAAAAAAGATCATAGCTGGGTAGGCCGGCCACCGGCCACATAAAAAACGGACTAGGGGGGGTATTCCAAAGAGCGACCAAAAAAACGGGAAAAGGAGAAAACTAAAAACACGATCCGGCACGAATCTCGCACCAATTTAATCAAAGGGGATTCCGAAGTCCCCACAAGAGTCAGAAAAACTAGGCTGCGCGGAAGGGGGTCTCATAAAGGCTAAAAACCGAAAACAGCTATAGAAGGAGCGGAAAGAGCAGCTCGAAGGGAAACTCTTTCTAACTCGCAAATGATGCGATCAGGACTTATCTAGATCCGATGGCGGGAGAAAAACAACAGAACGGGACTCGCAGGTCTCGAGGCATAACGCCGCGATGGGGGAACCTTCTAGGGAGTTAACCGTCGTAAAGGAGAATACACAAGGACGAGAGGAGAAATAGAGGGCGAGACACGAGAAAAAAGGGTAAAGGGAGGACAAACGAAGGACGGGGGGCGACAAACATCACGTCGGAGACCTAGGGAACCTCAATCTCTCAACAGGGAGAGGGGGGTCGGTGATTCATCGTCTCAAAAAAAAAAAAAATGAGGAAGGAGTAAAGAGAGGGAGGGCACCAGCCAGTTACAACCGAGCAGTAAGAGAGCGGGGAGGGTCTTTATTCTGAGACTCTGAGGGGGAGACGTTTAAGTGTCCGACTGGAAAATCTTTGAAGAATAAACGGGGAAGCCAGAGAAAGACGGTAAGGAATAGAGTCCAGCTTTGTTAGACGAAGAGGCGACGACTTGTGACCGACTAGGAAGGTGTTCCATAAGAGGGGGGGGAGGATCAGGGACGGTCGAAGCCTTATCTCCAGAGGAGGTGTTGGGGGCGCAAATGACATAAGGATATAGAGCATACCTGGTCATTGCACGGCGAGGGAAACCACAAAAATGCGATGCTCTAGTAGAGCCTCTTCGCCAGTATCTATTCTTCTTGGAAAAAAAAAAACTCAAGAAAGAAAGTAGGCACGTAGTAGCGGTCGCTTTGGGGGGGAGGGAAAGGAATGGGGTCATAAGAAGGGAGTGCCGGATTCAAGGAAGTTGAGCAGGGGGGAAAGGTGTTCAGCAACTACAAAACACCATGGATAGGAAATGTACGTTGGAAAAAAAAAAGGAAGTCAGGAGGAAACACCCGAGGAACAGGGGCGCTGGGGGCGGAAGAGAGGACCGGAAGACGTGTTGAATTGTAGGAGGGCGAAGGAAGGGCGGGTCGAAGGAAAGGACAAACGAGCGAGGGGGAAAGGAGGAAGGGAGAACCTCAAGAAATGCCCGTATACTGGGGGGAGAAGAGGGTAACAGAGGAAGAGAGGACTAAGGGGGGACTTAGCGTGTCGCAAGGATGTCCTCCACGAGCTCTAACTCATATTTATACCCGGGAGAGGGGGAGGAAAGGCGTTTCAAAGAGAAGATAGGGAGGACAGGACTCTGTCGGGAAAGACATCCGAGAGCGTCCCTCAGGAATGACTGAGATCGTATTCAGTGGAAGGCAAACCAACTTGCGAGCCATCTTCGGTTTCCTTTTGTCCCCTCCACTTAATAAGAAAGAAAGGAAGTGGGAGTACGAGCCGCCTGCAACAAGATTGAGGGGAAGAAAGGTGGACTAATAGCCTTTTAGCAAAGAGGGAGGGACAGGTGCCGGCGCAAGGATTAAAAAGAGCAGGCCGGAGAGAGGCTTTCCGGACCTAAAATCCGTGAAAAGGAAGCAATGGACCACAAGCGATGAGAAGCTTCCGGAACTTCCTACTTTACGTCCGGTACCGAGAGGGGGTCGATCTCCCAAAAAAGTCGCCGGAGAGACGAAAAGCTGGGAGGAAGGGGAAGATAAAAGCTTCACTATGAAATCTCAACTATGAGGGGTGAAAAAATGAGAACAGCAGCTGCAACTGCTTTTGGGGGGGAGCAACCCGGAAAAAAACTAGTCACCGTTCCGCGGTGGAGACCAACATAGTAGAAAATGTCGAAGGGGAAGAAGAGAGGGGGGGTCACATTACTTTAAAAAAGAAAAATCGTCAGGTAAAGGGAAAAAGAGCCTAAGGATCAAAGAAAAGAAGGATCAAAACAAGCTACGGGTCAAAGGATACGAAATGACAAGAGCAGAACAGCAAAGGTTCCACTGGAGGAAAAGAGTGGGAGATCAAGGTCAACCGGAAAAGGGAAAGAGAGGGGGGGGAAAAATTCTAAAAAATCTCTTTCAAAGGCCTCAGAGGAGAGAGATACAGAAAAAACGTTCGGTGTCTCCTCTCGAGAAAAAGACGTCAGAACATGTTGAAGGACATTGCGTGCGAGTCAGTATGCGATCCGCGAGGGGTATTAGAAGAAGGGTGAAGCGCGCCAGGCGGCGTCGTGCGTACTGGGAAGGGGAAGTTGATAGGTGCAACGAGAACCGGTGGGTAATAAGGGAGGCTAACAGCATATATTTTTCTCTGGGGACGGGGAGCAAAAGGAATCGGCAGGGGACGGCGTGTAAAACAGAAGATACAGTGGAACCAGTTGGCAGGGGGGTAAAAAAGGGATAGTATTTTTCAGGGAAGAGGGAATTCGAGGGGGGAGGAACCCTCGAAAGGAGAGGCATTTACAATAACAAGCTGGGGTTTTCAAGGTATGGAGAGGATTTGAAAAAATCGTAAACGGTAGAGGAAACCTCAGGAAAAAGAGATTGTCCGTGAAAAACAAAATTGTAAGAAAGACCTTTCGAGAGATGAAAGTCGCGCCTCGAATAGAATTAGGGCGAAGAGGGATCGCTGCCCGGAAAGGAGGCATAAAGAGAGGATATTTAAGGAACGTGTTCAGAATAACCGGAACTGTAACATCTGCCATGAGTCGAAAGAGACCCTTGCAAATCGTAGTCAGGGGGGGAAGTAAAAGAGACTGGATCCCCAAAAGGGCAGGAGCTTTCGAGGAGTATAAAGGAAAAGGCAGTTGTCAGTGGAATAAAATCTCGGGAAGGATAACGGGAAGAGAAAACCAAGAAGGGAATGGGAAACAGAGAGTACATTTCGGGAAACCCGCCCGCTCCAAGTGAGTTGAACAGGGGGGAAGAAGGTCGAAACTTATCTTCTCCTCTCATAGGGGGAAATTACTCTTCACAATCAACAAGTCCAAAGCATATGAAAGGGAAAAATGAAAAAGGGGTGTACTGTCCCTATGACAGAGGGGGGGGGGGGGGGACACCTTAGTCATCAGACTAACTATCTCAGGGCTGTGAAAGATAGGGGAGTCCGAGGGCGCCTACCATCAGGTTAGGACAAACGAAGGAAGGGGCGAAAGAGAGTCAAAGAAAACCGGATTCACTGGACAGATCTTGTCTAGAATAGATACAAGAGAAAGGGACTCGTCACTGGGGGGAAGGAGCTACCTCAATCTCAGAGCATATCAAAAGGGGAGAGAAGATTGACCGGAACCGACTAACGCGGCTTCGATATGTACGGCCAAAACCACCATCAGGGGCGAAATATTAGATGAGACTAAGAAAACAAATGGAGAATACATACCAATGCTGAGGACATAAGAATCTCTGCCTATATGAGAGAGAGAGTGTTGAAGAAAGAAGAAGAACCTCCGGACCCGAAGAAGCTGTGGGAAAACAACCGAGGAAAAGTTATTAATGAAGGTGCGTAAGGACAGGCGCTAAATAAAGAAAACACTAATGGTTCTCCCTGCTACAACATAAAAAGGAGAAGAAAGTGGGGAAAACAAGGGAGGCTAGCCGCAAAAAAATTTAAACTGCGGGATGAAAAACTCACGTACTCAGCGATCCCGAGCATCTAAAATGGCGAAAGGGGAAAGAAAATGACTCTTCGGAGAAAATTCACAAGAAAGCCGCAAAAAAAGAACCTGAAGAGACGGAAACTTAGCGGCAAGTCGACTATTAAACTAGAGGGGAAGGAAAGGGGACTTAATTAGCGACTTGAATAGCTAAGCAGGAGGAATTCCGAATCTTAAGATACCTTGGAGAGAGGCGTACGGAGCGCAAACGAAACCGGAAGCTCAGAGAGAAGAACGGAACGCATACGGAGGAGAATAAACTCCTACGGGATGGGAGGACTGGGGTTTCTGATGCGAGGACAGAAGAAGCCCATTAATGGGAAAAAATACAGAAAATCTCTCAAAAAGGGGTAACCACATGGGTTTGGGGGGTGTGGAAAGGGGTGGGTTCTCACCCCACCCTAAGCAGAGAGGAGTAGGAGATTTCTGAGCAAAGACTCTAGCGTCCTGCGATATCGGGGGCAGCAGAAAATAAAAATGAAAAGGGAATTCCGTAAAAAAAAAACACCTTTAATGATCCGATCTCAGAGAGAGAATCTACCGAGTGATTACGGTCTTCATCCCATTCTCAAGCCCATATATATAAAAAAAAAAAAAAAAGTAGGGAAAAAAAAGGAAAGAGATGTATGGCTCAAAGGAGAACTCAAAAACTACGTAGAGTAAGATAGAGAGACTAGCTCAAAGTTTTCAGTCCGACAGGGTGGACTCAGAGGTCCCAAAGTAATGTTGGAAGGATTCGAGAAAAAAAGGAAAGTCGCGGCATCGCGGCGTTCAAAATCTCAAGAGAAGGGAGCAGGGGCGAGGAAGGTTGTACAGGGCGAAGGGAGGGGCGTGTTCCATTAACTTCATATCTGCGAAAGAAAAGAAGAAATCCTTCAGAGCGGACACACCGAATATGGGGGAAGAGCTTCGAGGGGTGATCGGTCGAAGTCTCCTTCAGGGGAGAAGAGTACACACCGAGCGTACGAGGAGGGGAAGGCCTCCTTGATCGAAAACTCAGCCGCAGCCCGGAGGACAGAAAATCTAGTAAATAGGAGAGCTCGCTCGTTCCGGTCTCACTGAAACAGGTTGAGATCGAGGGACGTCGTCTGCTTAAATAGGACAGCCGAGCATAGGCAGGGGGGAAATATCTGTCAGAAGACTATCTGAAGGGAGTGAAAGGTTGGAAAAAGAAAGAAAGTAAATAGGGAGAAGGGAGAACGACGGTTTTGTGGAAAAAAATTACAAGCATTTGAGAGTTAGCACGAAAAGTACTGAGTTAGTAAGGGTGGGAGTCGAGGGAATAAATCTAGCTAGAAAGATAGAGAGTGGGGGGCCAATTCATTCTCGCCGTGTGTCGAACTGTGAGGGAAAACGTCGATAAAAGCATAGGGGAGGAGACGCGGGTCTTGATAATTGATCTAGCTTGGTGGGATTAATTTTCGCAGTCAGGGGGGAGGACGGAGAGGGGGCCGGCTAATTTCTCTTTTTGTTGGTGTAAATAGAAGAAGGTAGCTGGGGGGGAAAAAAAAACAAATGTCACGAGCGCAGCAAGCCGGAAGGAAAATGGGGAGCTTGCGGTCTGCAATTACCCGGGGAAGGGAAGGGCCCCATGCCGAATCATACGAGAGGAAACTAGCCGCCGAAGTTAAGGGGGGCGGTGATAAAGGCTTTCGGAGGGAAAGGATCTCCTGTGGCGCCCGGACCAACCACGAAATGGGAAAAAAAAACGACGCGAGGGACGTTGTTTGGGGGGGAAAAAAAGATTAGGGAGAATTCACACAAGGAAGAACAAGAGGGCTCCTGCTGAGAGGGGGACGGTTTTTGTTGAATCTTACTTCAGAGAGCGGAGAAGAAAATTTTAGTCCTCTCAGAAAAACTACCCTACTTGAGAACGGAGGGGGGGGTAAGAAGAGTAACGTCCAACCGCTACTGAAAGGGTGAAAGGGAGTGAATAGTAATCCGGGGGTCGTCAGGAAAAAAAAATCGGTCTGTCTCCTTAAAGGAAGAGAAGGAAATAGAGAAGGATGTCGATCAAATTGGAAAACTCGTAGAAGAGTAAGAGGTACAACCTTAAAAGAAGAGAAGTTCAGAGGGGAAACACCGTGAATGGAAATGGATGCCACTAACCGGGAGATGACCTCGAGGAGTCTAAGCGACACAAGTCTGAATCATTCAGGAAAATAACGGGAAGAATAAGCCTGCGCAATGAGTAGCTAACAGGTGGTGAACGGCAAGGCAGCGGGAGGCAAGGAAAGTGAAGCAAAATTAGGTGCAAGCTCTCAATCCGAAATGATAACGAGGGGGAAAAAGGTGTAAGGGCGAGCGTGGAAATCCGGAAAAAAAATCAAGCCGGCAAGAGGCCGTAGAACCCGGTACCGCTGAAGTAGAGCAATGGGGGAAAGAAAACAAGGGACAGCTGACTCTTTTTCACTAAGGGCCCGACGCTGAGGGGAGAGCCAAAGAAAACCTGTGTATTGGATCAAAGAGGGAGAATCACTAAACACACCGGAAGTAAGGCTCACTGAACAAAATCAAGGGAAGGAGGGGGGGTTCACGACTCCTTCCATCGACGGAGAGGAAGAAGAGGATACACGAAGGAATAACGGATCAAGAACAAAGGGAGGAAAGTTAAACAACAACCGAGGGAAAAGGCGTCGAGATATAAGGGAGAGAAAAGGCCGGGAGAGCTATCGCTGACAGGAAAATGAGGCGTCAAAGTCAGCTTCTTGGAGAAAAAGTTGAGGAGAGTCGGACATGGAAGGTCGTCATTACAAAGTGAGAACCCGAGCTAAGACTTTGGGCAAAATGGGAGGCAATCTTCCAGGAGAAACTAAAAGACGCTGCCAACGAGGGGGAAGAGGACTGAAAAAAGGGTCAACTTTCTCTTCTCGAAGGAGAAATGACTCTTGGAGGCTCTTCAAAGGGAGAAGGGAAAGCCTCGCAGCGACCCAGAACTTCGGTGAGAAAGCAGCGTCGGAAAAAACCGCGTGAAGACGGGTTAAAATCAGTCTGAACGGAATGGACGAAGAAAAAGGGCTCTCCTAGCTGTTCATAAATCGTGAAGAAAAAAAAGGCATAGGGAGAGGTACTCGTGCCGAGTTGATAAGGGGGGGAAGGGCCGCCAGGGAAGGAGTAAGAAAGAACGAGACGGGAAGGGGTTAGAATATGAGAAAAAATTTGCTGCAAGGGAGGAAGTCCAGGAGGATTAGGGGGGAAGGGATGGTGGAAGGACCTTTAGAGGAAAGGAGTCCTCGGCAAAAAAAGAAGAGGGAATCGAAGCGGGGGCCGCCTTAAATTCAATACCGGATTCTCGCCAAGGAGAAATGAAAAAGGAGGTCAAAGAAAAAGTTCAGCAGGGGAAAGCTAGTGTGCGAGCAGAAGAAACCCGGTGCCCTGAAGGTCGTTTAAACAGTTCAAAGGTTTATGGAACAATTTCAATAAAAAGCTTGCGATAAAAAAAAAAAAAAAAAAAGGTTTTGGGTAGGCACACTGCATCGGTCTGAGGCTAGACAGTCGGGGGCATGCTAACTGAAACTCGTTCTAGGAGGGGGAAAAAAAAAGCTGGTGCTCCGAGATGCAAGGATGGTCTAACCCCTCAGGGGTCAGCACAGAACCCGTCTCGGCGAAAGAAGGGCAAGAGAGTCGCGAAATGGGAGGAATGGGACGCAGATGTAAAGATCCTACCACCAAACAAGGGAGGTAAGGAGATCCCCGGAGCACGATCAGATCTCGGAAGAAGGAACGGCATGGGACAGGCCGGAGGCAAAAGGTTGATTCGGCTACAAACAGAGATATCATGGAAGAAGTGGAAGACAATCCGAAAACCTTCTAAAGGCAATCTCAAAAAGGGAGGAAAAAACTAATCTTAGTCTAAAAGGAAAAAGGAGCTGGGGATGCGCCTAACCCCCTCCCAAGTCATCGAAGGGAAATGGGTTAGTAATGAAAAAACTGGAAGCGACCACAAAAAACTTCCTCGATGAAGGAAATAAACCCTGCAGAGAAAGGATAAGGTGACAAGAAAGGTGAATGGCAAAGTCATGAAAGGGAAAGGATACAGTGAGAGAACTTCTACATGAGCAGTCTGCAAAGACCGGACCTCGTACAGAATGGGCGCGAATAGAGAGGAGTAACTAAATTAAACCTCTTGTAGAGAATAGAAGTCCCGGAAAGAGGCATTTCTGCATGAGTCTAAAAGGGGGGTTGGCGAAAAAAGAAGGGACGACTCAGATCGAGCCGTCACGAAAAGACTCTGGGGAAAAAGGTAGGGCTTTAACCGATCTCCTTCTAATACACTCCTTACGAGCTGAAAGAAAAGAGGAGGGGGAATAACCATTGACGGCTACCGGGAACTCCACGCCTACATGGTGAATACCCTCAGAGGAGGGAGCGCCTCCATACGCAAAGGCTTCGGGAGGACTGAGGGAAGAGCTCGCCCAAAAAGATTATGAAGGGGGGGCAAACGAGAGAAAAAGTAACGCCGTCAACTCGATGGAGGTTGCGCGAAAAAAGAAGCGTGCGGTACACAATGAGCTTGGGAAGAGGGACGAGGCCTTAAATCTTATGAGAGAGAGGGGAAGCGATTCCTGCGGGGTATCGAATGAACGAACTGAAATAACGAGAAGGGGGAAAAGAAGGGGTGGGGAGGTATTGTAGGGGAGGGAGAAATCCAGTGTGACCGATCAGTGAGAGGCGAATTGCAACCTTAATCGAGAGGGAAGGGATATAAACAAGGTCATGCAGCGAGCGAAATCAGAAGCCGTTCGAGGGACCTGCGGGCGACAAGGGGCAAAAGGTTAGAAGGGAGGTGAGAAATTGTTGGATGGCGGAAAAATGCCACGAAAAACAGGCGCATGAGAGAGGTCGGTCGAGGAGTGAAGCGGCAATGTGTTCTACGAAAAAGTTAACCTGGAGGTTGAGAGCTTGGCCGGGGAAAAGAAAAGAGAATAGCAGCTGGGGGGGAAAATAAGAGTCATGATAGGGGGGGTGACGACGCTGTTGGATATTTATTCGAAGGAAGGGGATTGAGGGGGGCATCAGTAACGACAGATGGGGGTTGAGAAGAACGACACTGGCATCCGCCGAACTACCTACTAAGGAGAGCTATGGGAAGGGGGAATAGTTACGACGGGGTGCGGGCTAGCTGACATCTTCTCTCAGATGTGAGGAGCGAAAATCTCTAAAAGATGAAGAAAAGACTCCCGAGAGGGGACTGAAGGAAGCGGTGCCGACATCGGATCGAGGAGGGACAAAGTCTCGAAACTATCGAAAAGGGGGGAAAGGCTCAAGAACTTCGTCTATAAGAACTTCTATGAAGGGAAGAATGACAAGGAACGACAAAAGTTACAAAAAATTCTTGGAAGGGGGGAAAATCACTGGGAAGGAAAAAAAAGGAATGTCCAGTAACAGCAAGAACCTCAAAACAATTAAAGTTGCATGAAGAAAGTTCGTCAGTGGAGACAAAAACATGTAGGGCAAGGTGGAAGGAGCCCAAAGGCATTAAAGAAAGACGCCATAGGGGGTGGGGGGGGGGGGGGGGGGGGGGCCAAAAATTTGCAAGGGAGGGGGCCTTGAAAAAGAAGGGGAAGGCACAGACGAGAATGCTTCCGCATTCAAAAAAGAAAGAAGAACCGCCGAGAAAACTGGTCAGAGCTGGACGTAAAAAAAAAAAAGAGGCTAAGGGACGGGACGAACCACAGGGCAGGAAAGAACATCAGAAAAATCGCCACTATTATTAATGTGTAAATGAGGATAACAGCAATGCTCTCGGATGAGTCCATCCGTTACCAGTACTTCAAATTCCCCGGGAGAAAAAAGAAGAAAGGAGGTCAGGGAAAGAAAGTGATCTTTATCTACTCACAGGAGGGTTACGGACGTGAAGAGTGGCTAACCGAGCGGAGAAGAAAATGAAAGAAAATTCTATAGCCTTCTCAACGGTGTCAGAAGTGAGGTAAGACTGAAAGGAAGAACAGGCTGGGACGTTATGAAGAGGGAACAGGAGAGGGGTGACAACAGGAGAAAAAACGGGCAAGAGGAGGGAACCAGGTCGCAAAATCGAAGGGAAAATCAGTCATGCCATCTTCGCTGAATAGAGCGAAAAAGGGGTTTGGATACTATGGAAATAGGAGACGAAGGTAGCAAAGGAAAGATTTAAAACTGGAGGGCGGGACGAAGGGGGGGGGGATGAAGGGCTCAGAGAGTGAAACGCAGAAGAAGACGAAAAAGGGGCGCTTCTGGCAGTTGCTAAAAAGAGAGAAGGGTTTCAGGATCCAGCGGCTGCTCCATGGGGTCGCCGGAGGCTAACAAGTAAGGGAGGCTGGGAACGATAAAAGAGCGAATTTTTAAGAGCATGGGGGAACTTGGTAATAAAACCTTTAAGGTTCAATACGGCCTCTAAGTTGCGCTTCTCCCACAAATGAAGAGAGCACTTTCCAAGAAAACACGATGGGGGAAAAATCGGAGCTGGAAAACAATTCGCTTCCTACGGAAGAAAAGAGGAGATGGAATTAAACCATTGTGTCTCATACGGAAGGGGGGCGATGAGAACGTCAGACCGCTCAGCTGATGACTGCAGAATGAGAGAGGAGGAGAGGTAAGAGTCGCACCTTCTATTGAAATTGACGGGAATGGGAAGACATTTCGCCCGTGTCACGAGGAGGAAAGCATTCGGGTACTGAAAAATTGAAAACGTAATAGCGTTCACGATTTATCTACGCGAGGGAGAGCTTTTAGGAGAGGAATGGAAGGAAATGGAAAGGGGTCGGTGACTACGATCGAAGATTAGAAGGGAAAAAGACACGGAAAACTTGCATCTATGGAGAGACAGGGGAGAACACACCGCACGGATCCAATTCAAGACGGTATTCACTGGGAAAGAAAAGGTACATACAAGTAAAACGAGGGAGATCGGTGGAAAGGACACGAGCTCAATCCACCTGCTATATTCCACAGCGGGGTATTACAGGGGGGAAGGCGCCCTCGACGAGTGGGCACCTTCAAAAGAACGGAAAAAGATCTGCAAAGATCTGTGCCTTTACCGAAATGGGCCTACATCCTGGAACAAGGACTCCTAAATCACCTCTGAAAGGAAAACCGTCCTCGCTCTGCTCTTGTAGACGAGCTGAGGGAGGAGAAAAGGGGATCGGGGGGACCATCGACGAAATCAAATCTTAGGGAAAGAGGGGGAGGTCAGGGATGAAGAATCGGAAAAAGAAGAAAATGTAGTGGTCCGGATAACGAACAAAACGAGGACCAAAGAAGCTCCCGCGATACAAGGAACAAGGAAGATAACGAGTGACCTCAAGAAAAAGATAGGAAGGACATACTAAAGAACGAAAGAACTAAAAGAGGTGTTACAATAGCATGACAGAGAAGCCGCCTCACTCTGGAAAACTGCGCGAGATGAGTGAGCTCACAGTGACTTCGTCCAAAAGGCTACGAAAAAAGAACAAAAAAAAGGTTCTTCAGATACAAGAGAACCTTCTAATGAGAAAGGGGAAAGACAAAATAAAAAAAGGGGAGGCTACAGCAAGAATACTAGGACACGTGAGAGGGGAGGGGAAAGACACTACCTCCTTACTCTCGCGGAGAAAGGAGAGATCCATGAAGACATGGATCTTCGGAAAAAATCAAAGGAATTCCTGCGGGCGACGACTCGAGGAACTGAAGCGACTATGAAAAGAAGGATCAGAAACGATTAGAAGAGTAAACCTGAGGGGAGAAGTGGGCGCGCTCAGCCAATGAGTCCTGATCTCATCTTATCTAACGCAGGGGAGAGAGGAGGTACTATAGACAACCGATGAATGAACTATCACACCTTCATAAACATCAAAATAAGTAAGGTCGGGTCCCGTAATGAGGCTGGCGTCTCTAGAAGAGAGGGCATGTAAAAAATACGAACGCTCATAACCTTTCTCATCCCACCTCCTCCGCCTGAAACGGCGATGAGGAAGGGGGAGTTCAGAAAGCACGAGCGCGGGCAAAACTATCAGAAGAGGCGTAACGACAACAGTAGGGAGAATTTCCGGCGGAGGGACAAACGGAGTGAAAACTTCCTTAATCTGCTCGCGAGAAAGAAAAAGAAGTCTTAGAGATCAGGGGCGCCTACATCTCGCGCACAATAAAAAACACTGGGGAAAAAAGAAAAGAGGAGGGAGGCTCAAGGATTCAGCAGGTAATAAGAACGGTCTCGTCTCGAGATCATGAATCAGGGAAGATGGCGGAAATCGTTTTCCAATACGGGAAAAAAACTGAGACGTATTTTGAGTGGAAGAGGCAGGAACTCGAGAAGAAAGCCGAGGATTGGGAGGGGGACACCCGGAAGAGGAGGGGCCGGAGTCTTACGGGTAGAACCGGAGGGACGGGGAGCTGGAGAAAATGAACTTCTATATCGAAGAAAAGAAGGGGAAGAAAAATAGG
>Ga0179593_1286359_pt1 | contig 26453 bp, 24 predicted proteins | sample CZODoug2_1_08_16_FD_185931 | JGI IMG/M metagenome (GOLD analysis project Ga0179593, IMG submission 185931) | Vadose zone soil fungal communities from Angelo Coast Range Reserve, California, USA - CZODoug2_1_08_16fungal (PacBio error correction) | ecosystem: Environmental > Terrestrial > Soil >...
GATAACGACCCGAGGTGAAGAGAAAGGGGGAAGAGAGAAAAACCATCGAACACAGGGGAGGAAGGGGGATGGGGACGTGATCCATTCGAAGAAGACTGAACTCAGGTAATAGGGCGAAGTAAAGATAGTGGTCACTCGGTAGGAGCGGTATAAAAAAGTGAATAACACGGGTCGCTATGAGATTAGCGGGATGAAGTACAATGACGGGGGCAAACAAACGGCGGCAGAAATTCGGCGGGGTCGAAACCCAGAAGGGGAGGGGAAGAGGGCAAACGGGTCAAAGAGAACATAGTGGGGACGGGTGACGAAAAGGAACGAAAAAGGTTTCAGGGGGGCGCGGGGGGGAAAAGGGTGCGTGGGATCGGAAAAGCAGGCGAAAGGGACGGTCAAGCAGGTCACGACAGAGGGGCGACCTAGTGGGTGGGAGTACCAAAACCGGTATCTATACAGGGACGAAATTATCTGGGGGGTGGGGAAAGGCCAAAGTTTTAATAAGTGGTCACAAACGAACGGAAACAAAGGACACACTTCAACGGAACAAATCGGGAAAAGACAGGCAAATAGCCTCCCTTAATTGGAACCACGAAGGGATACTAAAAGAGCCTCGGGGGTACATAAGGGCAAAGGGGAGTCACAGTAACGAAGTACGGAGTGTTGAAACCGAAATTCCCAGACCGAAACTACAAGACGGCAAGAGGAGAACAGAACGGACAAACCGGTGTACAAAAAAGGGGACACAAGTACAAGGGAGACGGGAGGGGCGCCGTTGGTGGAACGCATTCAGGGGGAAAGTGGAAAAAAGACTGGGGGAAACTAGTGGCACTAGGGGCATCTATGGGCACTGTGCATGAACGTTTAAAATGAGAACGGGTCGGTAAAAGAGCTAAAAGTAAGAATGTCTAATCTGCACAACTTAACAGAAGGGGGGGGACAGGTAGAGAGGAAGGGGAGGGGTGGTAGCAGAACTTCAGGGGATGGCCGCGAAGACGAAGTATACCGGGAGGCTGTGGGGGGAAGACTGCGACGGGAGGGGATTGTAAAGGGGAGAGCCTCACAATAGAGAGGGGATGGCCGTAAAAAGAGTTGGGGTGACGCAAACGCACGGTAACCGAATAGACGGGGAACAAAGAGGTATAAAAGGAAAGAGAAATCATGAAGTAAAAGATGGAAAGCCGTGACAGGGCAGGGGGGGGTAACACCGGGGGTTTCGGGTCAGACTACCCTGGGACTGTGAAAAAAAAAACGTCGGAACCCCTGACAATCGTATCGTCAACAAAACGAAAGGTAGGGCAAAAAAGTCCCATCCCTACTAGGCAAAACGGTTGGTCAACCTGCAGTCAACCACCTAAATAAAATCTCAAAGAAGGCCTCTTCGGGGATAAAACCTCCAGCAATTGGGAAGACGTCTAAAAAAGTGGGAGGAGTCCAGGAGTAGCTACACAACGGGGGGGGGTCGCGGATAAACGTGTAAGTCATAAGACAGGCACAGATTCGCGGTCATACGGGGGATAATTATTCTAAATCCCAGAGTTCCAGCTTCGTTGCTCCTTCGGAACACTTGGTCAAGCCCACACCGGGAAACTCCAACGAAGAAATGAAGAAACACCGATAAACAATGAGGAAAACCCCTGTCAACCGCGGGGGAAAGTGGACTCAAAACGATCCTGGAGTACTTCGGAAAAAAAAAAAAGCAAACCAGCGAAAAGGTGGCCGCCGTGAAAGGGGTGGGCAGAAAACAAGAAAAGGAAAAAAAAGCGCGAGGGTGCGTTCGGGGTATCCACGAGTTCTCCCAGGAAGGAGCCAATCCAATGACTGGAAAAGGCATACCAGGACGGACGAATGTCGAAACCAACGGGGTGTTGCACTAAGACAAGTGGGAGAGCCCGTCCGGGCCGCTCGTCAGAGATGAAGAAAACAACAACCAAGGAGGAGGAGTAGGTATTGTTAAACGCGGGGGGGGGATCACAGATCTCCACGGTAAGGCAACAACATTTCAAAAGGCACGGGGGGGCAAACGCAGGCACTTCGGGACACAGTTATGGGTGCATCCTCATCACGAGAACATCAGTGGAAAAGACAGATAATAGTTTTGAAAATCACAGCCAGGTTCCGTCCTTCGACACATCAGGAGGGGTAAGACCGTAGAGGGCTGGAGACATCCTCGGAGAAAAAGTTGAGAATTGAAGAAGAATTAACCGTGGTTGGATGGGGACGGGTTGTTAGTGGGAAGGAAACCTTTGAGAACCGGAGGGCCCGACGGGACTTCAAAAAAAAACATAACCGAGGCGGCTCAACAGCCCTAAAAGGTCACTCACGACTGAGGGGTCCTGCTCTTGTAGAAAATTTAGAATCTAGGGACACCATTTCGTGCGCTTGGGATCCCTCAATCTCGTAAGGGCGTAGGTATGAAAAAGGGAACTAGGGGGAAGTAACTGTCGGTGGGGGAAGGCGCGTTGCCCACGGCCGGTCAAGGCGTGGGCAGTATGGATGGTAGGGGGCATCTATGTTCAGTTCCTCACTTACAAACCTAGAAATGAAAAAAGAGGAAAATAAGTCCAGGTTGGTGGGGCTTCCTCTAGGGAGGTGCGGCGGGTAAAAAGACGTGGGGGGCGGTGACCGGGCAGGAAAAAAGCCCAAGTTGCGAACCCGAAGTATCGCAGGGGGGGGGAAGGGGGTTACGAGGCTCAACAAGACAAGAGTTCGTCCAGTCGGAAAGAGAACCGGAACAAACAATTGTCAAAAATAGGGTGTATCCTGGTCATACGAACCACGAAAGCCCTAGCCGCTGGCAAAAAGGTTTTGGAACTGTTGGTAAGATAATAAGAAAGTGCTGACTGCACGGGAAAATACCTTATAAATGGGGGGAAAAAGGCTGGGTATACAACGAGTACACGGGGGGAACCACCAAGAGGTCCAATGAATGTCAATGGCGTAGCAAAAATCAAGAACGCGCACGTGATAAGGGGGGCAGGAAGTGTCCCCTTGGGGGGGGACAAGTGGTGGGGGGGGAAAGGGTGACTTGGTGGCGAGAGATGCTGGCAAAGGCGGGGTTTGCGGGCAAAAACGGGGGGAATGGACTTGAACAATAAAAAAAGAGTACGGTTCGGTGCCGGTAACCCTTTGATGCAATACCAGAGACAAAACGGAGAAGGGTGGGGCACGTGGAAAAGTCATTGGTTCATCTGAAGTGCCTGGGGGGAGGCCGAAGGAAGTCAGGGTTCAGAAAAAAAAAGATTCGGTGCGGTCCACGTGGCACCGAGTAAAAGACGGGAGTGCCGGTGTCCTCCAGGAAAGTTAGGGAGCCTGGGTCGGCGGATGAACGGCAAATCAGAGAAGAACGATCCAAACAGGGAAAAAGTCCTTGAGTGAAGAACCCGGGACATTCTCGTACGGGCCGAAAAAAGTGGTTTTAAAAAGGAACGAAAACCTTCATGCGGGAACATCACGGCAGGAGGGCAGGCGCCAGGAATCTCAGACCGGAAAGCTCAAAAGGGGGGATAAGAACCGGCCAACGAAACAACAGGAAAAGGACGGGAAAAAATAATGAAAACGCCGAAACGTCCTCATCCAATGTCAAACACGTATTGGTCGACAGTCCGTCCGGGGGATCTCTGAACGCACCGTCGACTTAAACGGAGTAGCATATGGTGAATAGGACAGCGAAAACACCGGGAACGGGATCAAAGTTACGCGCGTGTGTAGCGGTATTAAATGGGGAGGGAAGGGGAAAGGACAGTCCAGAAGGAAGCATCAAAAGGGGAGCGCCGGGCACAGACGAAAATGCAAAGGGTACGAGTCCGACTAGGCTGGAAAAGGAGGTTGACCTGAAACACTTTTCCTCGCGTAGTGAGTGCACGACGCAGGAAGAGGACAGAAAACCAACCTACCACCCGGTGTACCACCTAAGTGGTTAAATGAGGGTTCCTTTCGTTCGGCAAACAAGGGTCGCTCCAAATGGCAAGGTGGACCGTCCTTAGCCAGAATGAAGAGGCATGACGCTCAACTGTCGATTGTTTTTTGCACTTGAGTCCGATTGAAACTGAGAGGAGTAGAGGGGATGATACCTTCAAAAAAGAATGGAATAAAGGGGGCATGTCTCGTCCGGCGGGCAAAAAAAAAAGAAAAGGGATAGGGGACACGGGTCACTGACCGAAAATCATGGATGGGTTGGGGGTAAAAAAAAAAAAACGCTCACCGAAGCAAACGTCCGATAAGAAGTAGAACGGTGGTGGCCGGGGCCAGGTCAACGGGGGTCAACGGCCGACTTCGGATACGAAAAAAAAGGGGAAAAAAAAAACTATGGGGAAAGTCTTCGAATGTTGGTCTCCTAGATACTCAGAAAAAGGGGGATCCATCCTGAGGGTCAGGGGAAAAAATACTGGAAGTCCGAGGAACCAGTTGACTAGAGTCATTTGATGACAGACGTACATAGCCGTTGGTCACTGGCGGCCCCTGGACAGTTGTCACGGCGTGGCAAACCTGGGGTGAGAAGGTTGATAGCAAGTTTGATGAGGGAGGATTAGCAAGGTTGGGGCGAGCCGGGAGGGTTGACTCGAGGAGGCACAGGTGGGGCTTTCGCTGGTTTAGTGCTGCGGCAGGGGAGATGTAGGGAGAACAAGGTGACGGGGTGAGGGCCGGGGGGGGTGATTGGCGAGGGAAGGAGAGACGGTTGATGGAGGGAGGTGGCTGGGGGGGCTGGAGACGGCGTAGCTGGTTACGATTCCTCCGGGGGTGAACGGGTGGAACGTAGGGAGACATGCGGTCCCGGGGGGGGGGGAGGGTGGGGTGGTTTGACAGGAGGCGGTACTGTCTACTGGTGTGGGGCACCCTCGTTCACAGATTGGGGGGGGGAGGAGGGGACGCAGAGGATGGGACGGAAGGTAACCAAGTCCCTGGACATTGGGAAGCTACCAAAAGGGGAAGGAGACCTTGGATTTACTAAAACAGCCGCAAAACCTTGTGGTTGTTAAGTATGGCTGGGAGTCTCACATTGTCAGTATAGGGGAGGGGGGGACGAACTGGCCATACAGTCAGGTACCGTTTTGGAACTACGATTGCCCATTTGAAGTTAGTTAGGGGGAAAAAAACAGCCGGCGCTAGGTCGCGGCAGCCTTCAGTCAGATAATAAAAAACAGGGGTTGGTGGGGGATGTCCGTAACTGAGGGAAGATTGGCCTATCTACGCGTGAGGCCTGTTAAGGGGACTTCCAAAAATTCGAATAGAACAGGGGTACGTCCGGGTGCAAATGAAAGATTCCTAAACAGGGTCTTTTGCAAAACGAGGGCAGGTTCGGAACCAGGGAGACATTTTCCAACGATTAGGGGTGACCGGGGTTTCTGAAACTAGAAAAAACAAAAAGAAGGCTACGGGGACTCCCAACCTACCAAGGAAGGAGCAAAAAGGGGGCGGTGAAAAAAGGAATGGGCCCCGAAAACGCTCGACCGGCGGAAGCGGGGTGGATCTTCCAGAGAAAAAAAACAACAACGGAATGACAAGAGAAAAAAGGGAGTATCCCAAACAATGAAAGGGAAAAAAACTGGATAACTTTACCGCCTCACAACCGGTTAAAATGACAATTCTGGTTAGGGAGGGGGTCCGTCCCCCTTGAGCGAAGTTAGCAAACAATCCTTGCCTAAGGTAGAAAGTTTTTCGAAAACCCCGCCTGTACCCATCCAGGGTGAAAAGGTCCGCGGTCAGAAGGAAGAGAGAGTGGAAACAAAATTAAACAACCCCTAAAAGGTAAACAGAAGGGCAAAAGGATCTACGTTACGGAAAGGGGGAGCAGCCCGGATGTCACCTTGGGTGGGCTCTGGGGGAGACGAGAAACTGTTTGGGTACAAAAAGAACCGACGAGCCAGTGTTCGACGTCTCACACCAAAAAGAGTAAGACGGGGCCACCGGAAATAAGACAGAAATCAAAATTCGCAGACAAAACCAAGATAAAAATGGTCAAAAAAAACCCAAAGGGAAAACCTGGTTAACGTAAAGGCAACGGGGTAGTATCTTGAAAGGCGACAGGGACCGGACGACTATGCTGCCGCCCAAAAGTGAAGAGACAGAAAAAAAGGATCTCCAAAAGGAACGGACCAAGACGAGGGGAACTTCTGGACGCCGGCCAAGAAAAAAAAAAGGTCCAAACTGGCTCAGACACAGAGAGGAAACAACTGGATATACAGTACAACAGAAATACGGGGGATCCAAGGTTCAAGGAAAGCTGTCAGGGGGAGGCTGCGACAGGAAAGTCATGAAAGAAGCGCCAGGGACGCGGGGGGGGAGGTACCTCTTGAAAAAGGCTGAGGGGGAGGACCGGGGTCGAGAGCGGAACAATGGTCATTGAAAAAAACAACCAGGGAGTTATCTCAGCTGGAAGAAGGAACTGTCCCTGACAACGATGTAGTACCCATCCGGCGGGAAAAAATAAAAATGGTGGGGGTGTAACGAGGGGAAAGAGGCAATGGGCTAGAAAACCCATTTTTCAGCCTCAAGTTTTACAAGGGGGACAGCAAACGAAAGAAATGGGAAGAGGAAAAAGGGACTTGACATGCGCTAATCCTGAAAAAACGGGATGAAGGTCGTATCGAGAACCCATTGCAACGAAAGACAGGAGCCAAAGATTTCCCCCATCGGGACGCAGGGAAAGGGGGAGGAGCGACCCCAAAACTGCGAAGGAACACCAAAGGAAAAAGAGACTATTCACGAAAAAAGTGACAACAATTTGGGGGAAAAACCTTGGCCCTGCCCCATACCGAGAACGGGCCTCCAACGGAAAGGTTCCATCGGCTACAAGTGGGAACCTGACGTACACCTGGGGGAAATAAAAAACTTTACCTTTGTCAGGGGAAAACTCCACCACTGCTCCATCACAGTAAGGACGGAGGACTGGACCTGCCATCAGAAAAAAGACAGACTAGGAAAAAAAACAAGAAAAGATTGACCCGACGGATCGAGCAAAAGGGGTGGGGGTCAGAAAAACCTATAAGAGAGGGAGGGAAAACCTTAACCACTTGAGGATCGTTTTGGGGGGGGAACCGTCACTCGCTGTACAGCAAGAGGTGAGAAAGGCGAGGACAACGCGCCAGTCACTTGCCGAAAAAACTAGGGTTACGAAAAGGGGCTTCACCAACCGGGGGGAACAAAAAGTTATCACTAAATAGTGATGAGCAGGGATCAATACCAAGGTGAAAACCCGAAGGACGTGAACACAGGTTGGTTCAAAACGAACAAAACCGATTCCGTCGGGGGGTCAGGGGTACTGCCAGATCACAGCGGGGGGGCGGGGAAATTCCTAATCGCCTCACCCACTGGGGAAAGAACGTGAAGAACAGCTCCGACAGTCTGAAAAAGAGGGTTACCAAAAAAAAGGGGGGTGGGGGATTTACAACACAGAAATCGGAGCCATAAAAGTTTACGTGCCACCATGGGGATTAAAAATTTTCACCGTAAAGCGGAGACAACAGGAAAGGACGGACACGGCAAAACAGAAAAGCACAACAGACTCACGTCCTCCAATTTTGGTACACGCAGGATCCCGGGCAGCCAAAAGGACTCAGGACTACAGAACCAGGGGGGGACCAAACCGAACCTGTAAGCTGTGGAAAGGCATCAAAAAGAAGACATGCCACACTCAGTGCCAATCAGCGGGAGCCGGAAGAAACCAAACCGCACACCTTGTCCAACAAAGGAAAAAAGTAACGAAAACCAAAAAAGTAGACAAAAGAGTAGTTTCGTGGGAAAAAGGGAAACGGAAATGGCAGACGGGATTGCACAACGTGTTTAAACCTGGGGCAAAAAAATATCACGGGCGCCCAAGAAAAGACGACGGGATTTCCTCATCAATCTGAAAAAGTGAAAAACGGGGGAAGCGGGGGGGGGGAAACCGGGTCTCGTTTGGGGTAGACTTTCCCCGCAGAAACGCGTGAAAAAAACCACAGGACGTGGGCGGAACCAAAACCGGAGCACCCCAGGGACTGGCTGGACAATTAGTGACGCGCACCCACCGAAATCAGGGGGGGCCGTACGGGGTAGGCAACCGGCACGGCCCCGAAGCAAACGGGCACAGGGAAGTGAACTAAAAAAAAGCAAGAAAGAGCCTTCATAAACACGACAAAATTGTGGGAACTGGAACCGAGACGATGCGGGGTACACGGAAAAACGCAAGTAACCCAAAATCAGAAAGGAAAAACGACAGGTATAGACGCATTTGAGGGTAGGGACCGAAAGCCCTATCGAGTGGGGGCAAAACGGGGGGAACCCTAAAACAAAAATAGAGGAAAGAAAAACGAAAGGAAAGACTCCAGGTGACCGCCGGAAATAACCTAAAAAATGGACGCGTCAGTGTTGGCGGAACAAAGGGGAAAACACAAAGGGGTTCTCGTCTCGGAAAAGAAAGGGAAACACAACAGCAGTGAATTACTGAGAACAGGTCTGATTGGGATCAAAAAAAAAAAAAAAAAAGAATCGCGGGGCCGTAGGGGGGAATCCCCTGTTGGAACTAAAAAAAAAAATGTTTTAAGGAACACAATCCAACAAGAACGCCGATCTAAAGAAGCCCCCATCTTGTGTGCTCTCTAGCCGGGGGGGGTAGTCTTCCTCAAGCATGGAAAAAAACTGAGGCCCTAATTGTGAAACTCAACAGACTCAAACGATAAGAGTTGTCACTTGTACGACACGAAGGTGGGGTAAGACTAGTACTTCGCAACGTGGACAGGAAACCCCACCTCCCCAAGACGCACAGGAGGAAAAAGTTTGGGGGTCAACCGAAGGACAGTGTAGCCTTGGGCGCCGCGAACCAACTAAGTCTGACTGAAGAGAAACACACGATGGGGGAAGATGAGAGAAGGGGAAGCCGGCGCAAAGGGCAGCCCTTTCGGAAGAAAACCATTCAACCACTCCGAAGCGGGAAGACTTTTCAGGTCCTGAGGCGAATCCACAAGCGAGAACGTTGGAAAAAACTCCCTTCCATCGGGGTATGGGAGTGGAAAAGCCACCTACGGGATCCTAAAAGGCCTCTGGGGGGGGGGGGGACTGAAGAAACCAGAATCAGACTACAATCCTCTGGCCTAAAAAGAGCGCGTGGAAGGGGGGTTGGGGGTGACAGGACATTTCTGTACCAAAGGTAACAAACGCGTCGGGCCCGACGTAACTAGAAATCACAGCCATCCTGCGAAAAAAAAAAAAAAGAATGGAATGCTGAGGACGGCAAATTTTGCAAAAAACCCAAAGGAGGGAAAATCAGTTCAGGGGGCGATGGTCAAGACCCATCGCGCGTGAAGTGGGAGGAGGGGGGGTATCAATCAATGTTATAGCCTTCTTTGAAACGCCTGGCAAAAAGGGGGGGGCCCAAGTGCCTCTCAAACTTCGTGGTCTTCGGGGAGTCAGGGGGACTGAAGAGAGGGTCAAAAGGTCACCTAGGGAAGCAGCGATCCAACCATCCCTCAGTGTTGCGAACCAAGTAAATGTTCGGGTTGGTTGTCAGTTTGGCGGAGGCCATAACAGGGTTCTTGAAGTCTCCTCAAAACGAAATAGGGATTTCTTGGGTGTAACGAAAAGAAGAAAAAGTAAAGGTCTCATGAGGAAGCTCAGGCTCAAACAAGCTTTGGGGGCCAAAAAGTCCGGGGAATAAGGCTCAACACCACCTATAAAGGGGCAATACCCGAAGAACCTTGTTTGGTGACACGTTGAATGAAAAAAAATCGGTCGAAAGGACGGTCCGCCCGTAGCATTCCAGTTCATTAAAGCCTAACGAATGCCATGGAGTTGAAATAACGTTTCAGGGCCGAGATCTGAAGTAAGAGCAACCTGGGAACTTGGGAAACAAATTTTTTTTAAGGTGGAGGTTCAGGATCAGTCAAATTGGAGTGTGCGGACTGGGGGAAATGAGGAAGGGACAAAGCCGGACTGTGAGGGAACGTTGACCCAATCTTGCGCCTTATACCAAAAGGTGGGGTCGCCCGGATTGTCCGTAAAAGGGGGGGTAAAGTCAGGTGGGGGAAGGGGGGGCCGAGTGCGATGGAGGGCAGACGGAATGCAAAGCGGGTCAAAGAATTCGTTGGAAAAAGGGACAACAGCGTGGGGAACAAACCGATGAAGGACGGGCCTAGAAGGGCACGGTGTCGAATGAGCCAGACACGGGAAGGTAACTGCACCAAAGGGGTCGGGAACGAAGGATTAACTCGAAAAGCGCACGCAGGCCCAAACAAAGGGGGATCCCGGGCCTTGTGGAAGGCGAACCTGAACAGACGGAAAGAGAGTGTGGCCGAACGTGTTTCCATAAAGAACAAAAATGGGCGGCCGAGGCACTACGCCGGTAGTCAAAGCTCATGGGAGTCTACATCCGCTCCAAACGGTAATCACCCCAGAAAGAAAGGGACCAAAAAGACGTAAGGAGGGGAATCCCCGCCCACGCCAGAAACGCCCTTGTCAAAAACAGAGTGGGGGTCGCGAGTCCGAAAAAAGAAGGGAGGCCAAGAACAGGCCGCCCGTTCCTAGAGGATTAGTCGCAGGTCAAGAAGAAACGCAACCGCTCCCGACAGGGGGTCTCGACGGGGGGTTTGGGGGTAGTTTAGGGCGGTGGGGAGGGGAAGGGTCAGAAGAATCATTCCTGAAGGCCCAGGGCGGACCTGCCAAATTACAAGTAGGTAGCTAAAGTGGCAACAGGGTAAAAGGGGGACCACCAACTGGGGGAAAAGGAGAAGGGAAGGCAAGAACTAGATCGTCAAGGCCCACCAACCTCGGGGGATCGGTTGAGGGGTCTGGGACTGCAAAGGGATCCCTGGTCCGCTCCAAGGGCAAACGTGACCTCAAAAGACAAAAGCAGGTAAATCAGAAAGGGAAAAAACGGACCGAGTTTTTGCCCAGGGGCTTAACGGCTCGGCAGGGCGGGGGATTTGTGAGGAAAGCTGAGGAGAGCCGAACCGGAATTAATGAGGGAAACCCGGCTGGCCAACTGAGGAAAAAACTCAGAGAAGGCATCAGTTAAATCGGGTGGGTGACAAAAAGGAGAAAACTGCCGGTTCGAACATGGCACATGAATTCATGTTTGAAGGGCCAGGCCGGGGGGGGAAAACGGCCCAGGCAAAGGAAAAGGAAAATCTATGTCATAAAAAGTAAGTGGTCAGGAAAAACTGATAACTCCAAAGAAAGGGAATTAAAGACGCCCATAGAAGGAAACGATCCGATCCACGGCTAAGCAGGAAGTGAAGAGAAAAGAAAATAAGCCGGCCATTCAGGACAACACATTGGGATGTCGTAGGCCACGTAGTAAAAGTATTTTTAAACGGGGAAACTCCTGGTGTAGGGAGGGAGGTGTGACGAAACTACCCGGGCTCAGAGCTGTGGAGGCGTAAATAATCACACTAGCTGAATGTTGGGGGTGTTCCTCAGTATAGGGGGCAGGACATTCAACGTCTTATGGAGGGGGTGGTCAAGGAATGGTCGCAGAACAAAACGGTATGAAAAGCCTGTTGTAAGCAAAAAAAGGGATAGGCTGCGCCACAGGTTGGGTTACCTAGAGTGCTTGTAGAGGGCGCCAAGCCCATGAGTAGAAGTCAACTCCGCGCTAGGATCCGGGGGGGGGACTTTGAAACGTAGAAGTGCACCGGGGTCTTGGAAACCAACCGGGTCCATAGGGAATCATAAGGGCCAGCAGCTAAGAACAAAGTGGCCGAAAGAAAACATCCGGAGGGGGACCTATCCTCGAACGTCGTAGGTCAGTGTGTTCTTCCACCTGAAGGGAGAGTTTCACGGACTCCGCGAACCGTCTCAATGGGAGTCCCACGCAGGGGTTGTCGAACCCACTTCAAAAGGGGACAAGAGGGACCATTTGAAGAAAGGCGGTGGCTCAGTAAGATTAAACTAAGGGGGTGAGGGAAGAAAACCAATGAAAGGATACCCCAGGGGCTTGGGTGGCTCCCCGAAAAGGGCGTGAGAAAAGGTCGGAACATGACGGTGGAATGTCGGAAGGAAAAACAAAAAAAACGAAGGGGGAGGGGTGTGTAACAGAAACACCTAATCCTGAAAAACTGTCACGAAGGAGGGGGGAAAGAAGGGAAACGCACCGGGGTATCCAACTTTTGTACCCAGGAAAAACAGGGGAAGAGAGCAAAAATGACTCGGTACGCGAAATGGAGAAAAGGGGGAGACAAAGAGTGACCCTCACCGGAATTAATTTTCCCCCGGAAAGGAGAAGGGGGATTTCGGGTGGAAAAAGCCCCACGGGTAACCAACAGAACTATTCCCGGGGGACTAAGGCACTCGCCCAGATTTAGGGACCTGGCTCCAGAGGCTGTGGTCCACGGGACCCACACTTTGCAACTTCAAATGAGAGAACGTTGGTGACAACGACCTGACAAAAACGGGTACCCCGCGGCAAAACGATGCGGAAAAGAGAGGGAAGGGAAGACCGGAAACCTAAACCGCCAGGGGGAAAGGGAACCGCCGACCGCAACTTCCCAGGGGGGAAGACAAAAACACAGGTGGCCCTCGGGGGGGACCCTGTGAGGGGAAAAAAAAGGAACGCCTTAATTCGCGACCAGAAAGGAAGAACGTCAATCAAAAACCAAGCTGCCACCTTAAAGACAGAAAAAAGGGGGAAGAATCCCACCATCCTCGGACCGGCCCTAGACCGGTCGAAGCAGGGATTGGAGAACTGACAGGGACGAAGCAGCTCAATGAAAACAAACGGAACGCAATTGGGCGAGCACAGAGGTTACCCGAATAAGTGGTGATGCATGGGGCGGACAGAGTGGGCCAAACTGGCGATCGTCGAGTCAGGAAAGAAAAAGGGAAAAGAGACAGGGTCCAGTTAGAAAAAAGCGAACGAAAAGTCATGCGGACTGAGTGAAGCTTCCAGGGGGGACAGCTCTGCTAAAAACACAAAGTGCGCCAAGGGTCAGCAAAAAAACAAAGGAAGGTTCAGAGGCAAGAGAAATTAAGCGGGTAAAACAAAAAAACAACGTATAAGAGGGGAAAGAGGCCGGAGCCCGTTTTAACTCTGACCGAAGGGGCCGGTAGGGGGGAAGTTTTTACCCGAAAAGGCCCGGTCCAATCAGGGGCCGCAAAGGAATGCCGAAATACTTGTCCTTCATGTAAAAAGGAGAAGAAAAAAGGGAAAGACGACAGACGATCCGGTCATCGACACCAAAATATTGGATCCAACGGAAGAGGGAGTTAAAACTCGGGGAAAAAAGGTCCCCCACGGGGACAAGGGTTCTCAACTGGAAGAATCCGACCGGACCTCAAACTATCACGGCTTGTACAAGGTGGGTCGGTGGCAAAAAAAAGTTCCATCCTCCGGGAATACAAGTCGACTGGGTAAAAATTTTGGATGCATACATCTCCTGGAAGTAACCAATGTTGAAGATGACAGACTAACCTGGCATCCCGAAAAATACACGGAAGGGACACCAAACAAATGACGGTCGAGAGACCCTCAAAAAATTCCCGAATGGCCTCTGAAAACCAGGAGGGGGGACAGGGAAGTCGAGCAAACGTGTGAAAAAAAAAAAAAACAGGGGGAACTATTCCGGAGTAGGGGGGCCACGGGGGCAAACGGCGACGAGTGTCTTTAAAAGAAAAAAGGAAAAGGAATGAAGCGAAAAAAATCCAGTTGGACTGGAGGGAAAGGATTCGAAAGGAAGGCCTCAAGACGTGTTCATGAGGAGGCCAGAAAGAAAAGGAAGTCAAAATAATAGATGTAACTCACAGAAGGGGGGAGGAAGAAAGGCTAAAGGGGTAAGGGACGGCCTAACCAAGTTCAGGAAAAACTGTCATGGGAAGAAACGCCTGGGTCCGGGTTCGAATAAATCACTTCCGAGTTCAACAGAAAAAAACAAATGAAGAAGCGCGGGGGAAAAAAGAAAAAAAAGAAAAAGGACATCAGAGCAGAAAGAAAAACGACCGGCTTAAAAATGTGTGATGGAAACGGGGGGCAATCAGGGGGAAGCCCCGTGTCGGGCACAAGCCGGGGGGGGTTGAAACCTGAAAAAATAACGAGGAAACCGGGAAAGAACGAGACCAAGTCCATTCACTCGGTCTCCAAGTACGGTGTACCAAAGAAAAGGGGGATGGAAAAAAGGGTCAGCGAAAAAAATTAAACTTGAGGGTGGGGGAACCAAGGAAAGAATACGAAAAATCGATGTTTACAAGGTAAGCATCCGTCGACACGAAGGCCAGCAGGCGAGAACTAAACCAACATTTCCACCAAAAAATTTTCAATGACAGGGGAGACTATCAACCCTCTGGGGATGTTTGGAGACTGGGGAACGAGGCAACAGGGGACGTGGCCCCGTGTGTAATATTTTTGCCCCATCTCAAGGCGAAAAAAAGAAATTCTCAAGGAATGCAAATTCACTACCCCAGAAGTGACAGAGGGGGAGCTAAAGGTGTTCCTAAAAGGGCTGGGAGCGCCAGGATCCCCTGGCTATATGAAAATCTTACCAAGGATTGGGTGGAACAGCGCGGTCTAAAGGAGGGAAAAACCAATGAAGGACTTGAGTGTAGTGCAGAGAAACCACCGACCCAAGGGACCAGGGGAGATGGGCTCAACTCTGGCTGGACAACTGATACACAAGAAAAAAAACGGAGAAGTCTCCAACGGTAATCCGAGCCAGCCCCAGGGGTAGGGGCGACAGACTTTTCTTCGGTACCCGGGCGGAACACCTTAAACCAGAAACGAGAAAGTCAACAAGGGAAACGTAGGGGTTGAACGGGGAGAACCTTCGGGGGGGGGGGGCGGGACTCCGAGCACCGAAAAACATCTGGGGAAATTGGCGCGCGGTCCAAAAACCATATTCGTACCGAGAAAGCCTCTGATAAACCTCAACGTGCAAAATGGTGAACGCGTCGAGGGGAGTATAAAATGAACAACGAAATTGTTCATAGACAACTTGGAAATCACGAAGAAACCTGTGGAATATTAAAGGTACGTGGAACAGCAATGTTCTAAAATTTTAACGCAACTTACGGGGACGGTTCACTCCACTTAGGGGGGCGCCCGTGGGGGTACAAAAGAAAAACCCCGTTCCGCAAGAACATCACCCGCGATCATGTAAAAAAAATTAGACCCGCGGGGTTGGCCGATCAAATTCTTACGAAGAGGGAAGGAGGCAGGATCCCGTCTGGTGAATCAAAAAGCGAAACAGAAAAGACCCGCTTCTGGGTGTCGACGAGTGGGGATCCTGCTGAGCTAAATCAAGGGGTACCCAAGGGACTCACACAGTCACCGAAGGAAGTGTCAGATAAGAAAGTTTGGTCAAGTCAAATGGTTGCTTTGTGGCAGGAACAGGCGCCCAAATCTAGCTAAACAAAAACAAAAAGACCCAGTCAGTCTATTCCATACTGCTATAGAGATGGGCCGTGTCGAGGAAAACTCCCAACTACACGGGATCGTCGAAAAAAAACTGTCTAAAAAACGTCCCACAGTCAACACTTGCGGGCGTGGAGGACATGTAGGATAAAATCTGATAACTCGTGGGCAAAAAGAACTGGCCGGAGACATAGGGCGCTGACAACCGTAAAAACACCGGGTCCTAAAACGGACACGACGGTGGACTTGAAGACTACCGGTGAGCAGGCGAACATCATCGTCAATTTCTCATGGGGATAGCGTGGGGGGGATTGTAAAGGGTAGTACCGGGCTGACCCCAAGGCCGACCCAGTCTTACTCACAGAAAGAGGAGAGCAGATGCACCTCCAGATCCAACCCGATGGCCTTCTTGAGGCCCATGGAGGGAGCCCGCAATACCCCCAAACAGCTTGTCGGTGGGAAGAGTGGGGGATAAACTCCCCTCCACTGAGAAAGTGTCGAAAAGGTATCAAGAGATCTTGGGATCTTCCGGGGGTATCGAAACTTGTCAAACTTTCGAAAAGAAACAGTCATACAGGGAACGACTGGGCCGGTTTCGGGGAAATGTCGGATGGGGGGGAAAAGGGTTGTCACTATAAAGGACTCAGCGATCGCCCGACCTTGGCGTAATAGAAGTGCGTGACTGGACGGATAAGGGGGTGTCGGGTTCACCTTTTCAAACGGGGCAAGGAGGAAAAGTTTCACAGACCGAGGGAAAGGGGGATCATAAGATTGCTTGGAAGGAAAAAACTCCATACACTTCGTAAAACCACCTAAAGTACTAAGGCGCCACAAGCTGAAAAGAGTAAAAAGGGGAAGCTCCCCAAGATCGGCAACAGAACGGCCCCCAAGGAAAAAGTGGGTGGCACGTTGGAGAAAAGAAGCTCGGCGACTGGTCGTCGACGGAAAAAAGACAGTGGGGGGCAAAGTTTCCATTGAAAACTACGGAAAGGCCCAGGCCATGGGACTCGTGGAAAAAAAGCCAGGCAAAACAGGAGGAGAAAACTTTGCCCTTTGGACAAAAGGTGGTGGGCAAGGGGGTTTACGGGTCGGATGCGGACCGGCTGTCTGTGGAGTTCGAGTGAGGAAGAGGAAAAAGCCGGTACTCAGCCAAGCACCCGGGGCAACCAGTAGGAAAAGCAGAATGCACCCGAGGAGGGGGACCGGGTCAGGGGAAGCCGAAGTGCAGGGGGGATTGAAAAAGTTAAGGGCCGGACCATAAAGGAGGTGGGAAAAAGTTCCAAAGCTGTCAAAGAATCGGGAATCAAAATAAAGTCCTAACCACGGGGAGACCGTAGGTTCGCAAGGGGGGCTAGATGGGAAACGTCCCAGAGCCCGAGAGGAGAACACGGAAAGTGACCAAGAAACTGAAGTGAAACCGTAACTGAGAGGGATGCAGAACGTGGTGTAGGCCCGAACCTTCATCTCCGGAAAACTACCGGGTGGGTTCCCAAGAGGAAATATAGACCAAGAAGGACGGTAATCAACGAAAAAGAGGACCGATCTGAGACCCCAAAGGGGAAACGGATCCCGCAGACTTACGACGCCCGTTGATCAGTTGGGAACTGCCCCCGTCAGGGCCCTTGGAGAAAAAAAGTAAGGGAAAGAATCAAATTGAAAGGGGAGAAGCCAGAGGAAAGCAGAGTATCCACCGGGGGCGAAAAGAAGAGAAAAGGACAACAGGTGTTTAAGCAGCTGGTTTGCTGAGGAATGAAACGCCGTAAACGAAAGGGGAAAATCAACAGGAAGGGGAGGGGCCGGAGGACCTGACCCAGGGAAAGTTATCCAGTACAGTTTAAGGAAAAAGAGGTAGCAGAAAACCCTGTTAAGCAGGACAACTGACGCGAGGCGGGGGGAAAAAGGAAAAACACTGGCAAGCTTGGGATCGTGAGTCCTGGGAAGGCCAGGTCAACGGGTCGGCTCACCACAAACTGTCACCGTGAAATGACGTCCCGCCCTGTACCCGCATCCGGCTGGTCGAGTTGGAAAGGGGAGGTAGATGAACCGGCTCGGCCCCCGTCAAGAGATAGGAGCGCGGTACCAAAGGGAGCCTTGGGGAGAAAACTTCAGATCAGACCCCGCGCCTGGGCAGAAGTGAGGATGACAAAGGCTAAAACTAAAACATACTCAGGATCAAGGCACGACAAAGGACAGGAAGGGGAAACGTAGGTACCGGTGGGGTTAACGGAATGGAAAAAAAGGGGGTTGAAGGCAAACAATAAAAAAAAAAAGCATACGACGGGGCTCGGGAAACTGCTAAATGGGCGTCTACCTCCGATCAAATCAAAGGACAAGGAAAGAAAGAGAAGGAAGAGAGTCTGGAATCCGAGATGCAAACACAAAGAGGTGCATGGGAGCGAAATCGACGAGAAGGAAAACAAAAAATTGCCAATGAGGTCAAGAGAAAAGTATGTCCTGGGTCACACTGTGGAAAGAGCAAGGGTCAAGTCCAAAAGGGGGAAGGAAGGATGACTAGTCTGGAGGGGGCGGCCGAAGGTACGAGGAAGGGACGCAAACGAGCGGGGTATAAAGTGTCGTGGTGCTAGGAAACGGGCAGGCGGGAAATCTGAAAAAAACGGCCAATGGGCGGAGAAGGATGACGCCGTTCGGGGAAACGTACAAACGCGCTACAAAAAACTGTGTTGGGGGTGTGACAAGAGGACGTCGAGCGGGACTACAAACTCTGTATGTCGAGGGCAGAAGGACACAAAATCGACCCACTGGGTCGTCCGGTCAAACCTTTCAAGGGAAAAGTCAAACGTGACCGTGGACAGCTCCGAAGACGCAACAGCCAGGAATCTAACGCAAGGACAAGGAAGTCAGAGAAGGTCAACGAGACGACTCTTTTTTGATTGAAGGCAACCAGCAGGAAAAACTCAGGAGACTTAACGAAGAGGGCCAGGAACCGTCAAGTCCATTGATTTGGCGACCAAACAAAGTCATGGTTCTAACATGACTAAACAGGGTAAAGAGGAAAAAAAAAGGAAGGTTGGTGAACGTCTATCCCACTTGGGCTACGTGAAAGAAAAGAAGGCCAAAAAAGATACAATTTCTTTGGTCAAAAGGCACGCTGGCACCGGGGCATGCGGGTTGGATCTCTCAGAAAACAACCCAATTATTAAAAAAATGTAAATAAAGAGATCCAGCATGAAAAGGAAGGAACGATGAACCCAGGGGGGGCCACTAACAAAAAGGGGAATCAGGTCAACGGGGTCCGGACTGGGCCGTCCGGATCAAATTGGAAGAGAGCAACACGAGACGGAGAGAAAACATTTGGGCAACCTGCAGGGGAAGAAAAGCAAAGGTGGGGGACTTGGACAGGGACAACTTCATGAGGGGTGTAAAATCCAATCTTGAAAGCAAAACAGTCAAGCCATCTTGGCCTAGCGACGTTTTTTCGCCACAAATTGACGGCTAGGGGGGGGGAACGAAGGAGACCAGTGTTCCCCACCGACACCCCGGACAGCGGCGGGGAAAAAACATACATAAAGCCGGAGCGAGCCAGAGTAACCATCAAGGTCCGAGAGAATAGGGGGAAAAACACATGGGAGCGGACCACAGGGGGCATTACAATCAACTGATATTGAAAAGAAAACATTTTAAAAAAGGACTACCTTCAAAAACGAAAGAACCGTGTGACTAACGTAACTAAGGGAACCCATCTCGAAAAAGACTAAAGACCTTCTAGAAACAAAACTAAAAGCGCCAGATCGCGAGCAAACGACGAAGGGTCAGTAGCAGGGAAGAAAAAGAAGGGGAAGACACGAATGTTCAATCGGGCCAAGGATGGCCAAACTATAGTAGCGAGGCTAACAGGGGAGAGGGGTAACATGTGTCCACTCCAAAGGATAAGACAGTTGCTAGAGGACATGGCGCACATTACGATGTAGAAAAATGGCGAACGAAAAAATGAAAAGGCCGAGAACCGGCCGGCGCGAATACAGCAGAACAGGAAAGCTGTAAGGAAACACTTAGATACGGGTACGGCCGGCATCGGCGTTTTATAAACCAGGAGGAAAAAAGGGGGCCGGACGAGACCGTTTGGGTAAAACAAGAAATAAAAACCCGGGACAGCCCGTTCCAGGTCTGGGAGAGCAAAAGGTCTCAGGACGCGGTCCAAACTCAGATATAGACCAGTAAGAGCACGGTCATCGTAGTCAAGGTCAAATCTCCGGGTGGACAAGCAGGAAAAAGATGGGAACCCATGTAAAAGGTGGTACCTTTATAAAGCGGCGAAGTATCCAGGGAGAAAAACTCCACTGCGGGGGAAGAAAAGGGGGGTTTGAGGGGGGGCCTGAAGATCTTCTTTGGACCTCATAGCCGGGAACCCAAGGGGAAGTATTGACCGAACGACCCTGGGGTTAGATCAAGAAGGGTGACAACGGGGGCATGTGCCACAAAAAATTGACCGGCTCACAGGGGAAATAGGAAAGACCCCGGAACAGAGTGTAACCGGCCTCATCACATACAACGAGAGGAACCGTGGCGCGAAGGGGCGACACCCGATTACCGGGAAGGCTTTGACGGAAAAGTGCAAAAAGGCACCGACAGGAAGGGCTGGACATAATTAAAAAAGGACTCGCGCAAAGGAGGGGATCAAAATGGGCCGAGGACAAAGGATGCAAGAAGGAACACAAGGACGGGGGGGAAGCTAAATTTTGTCCACTCTGTCAGTAAAGGATACCGTGGGAGCCGTAGAATCAAGCGGATCAAAGAAGGAACGGACAGCGACCACCGTGAAAGGTCAGGTCGGGGCTAAACCAAAGTGCTTACCAAAAAACGTCTAGAAGAGATATGTATAGGGTCAGCGCAAAAAGGAAAGAAAACTTTCCAGGGGGTCTGACAATTCCTCAGGGGGAAAACGTGGTGAAGACGCCTACCAATGTACTAACTAAAGGGTAAGGAAAAAACGGGAAGAGGAAACTAGGTGTAATCTTGCGAAAAAAAAGAAAAACCTCGTTGGACGGGCACGAACTATTAGGACCATGACAGGCAAAAGCGGAAAAAACCGTCAAAAGCACAGGCTTCCTTCCACGTTGCAAACCAAGGAGAGCCCGAGACCATCTGGGAATGAAAAGGGGAAAGGGGGTCAACGGAACCTAAGAAGCGTTTCAAAAAAACAGAGAAAAGAGAGAAGACCAAAAAAAAAAGGCCAGCAAAAGGAATAACCGCACCCATGGGTTAGCACCACCATCCAAGAAAAAGGAGGCAGTAGACACCGACAACGCTACTTAAAAGGGCAACGAATGGCGACGATGGGGGGGGAAGGGGGGGGGAAAACGTGAACATATACGAAACCGAGGAGGGGCCGAAAGGAAAAAGGAGACCTGGCTGTACAGGCGTTGGAAAAGTGGTCTAGATATGACGAGCAACAGGAACAACGTTATAAAACCTCTTTGTGGGGAAGGGCACCTGGGGGCGAAAACGCCCTTGAAGAACTAAGACGTGAATGGAGTCTTCGAAAGGCTTGAAATACGATCTGAGGAAAAATGGAGGGGATTCCCCCTCACCAAACACAAAGGGGAGCGGGGGGAAAAAGTATCTCAAAAGAAAACGCTGCGTGGCCGATATCTTTGGGGTGGTGGGGGGGGGGGGCCTTGTTGACGGAGGACCCAAAAAAAACCCGACAGCAAGGCCCAACGAGGGAGAAAAAAGGGGGGACAAAGGCCGTAAAAATAAAAGAAAATAACTACAAAGATAAAAATCAATCCGAAAAAGAGGGTTACTCGGCATGGAGGGATCCAGCCAACGAAAAACAACCAGTTCACTAGAGAAGAAAGTGACAGGAAGCTCCTTATTGGAAAGGGCGGGCATATAACACTCGTCCTTCAGAGGGCACAGGGGGTCTGGGTGCGAAGTTTGGAAGACCGGGGGAAGAAAGGACAGACCACGCAGGTGGAGAAAAAAAACAACAAGGAACTGCAAAGGGAGTAGAAGATTCAGTTGTGCTCCTACAAGCAAAGATTTGGAGCAATGAGGAAAGGGGAGTTGATCCCAAAAACCCACGAAAAAATAGACTGAGGGGTGCAGGGGACCAAAATGTTCTCGCTGGCAGTGGGACGGAAAAGAGACAAACAACGGTCCCGAAGAAAGAATCGACCTGGTTGCACCGAAACTTTGGTGACCGTTGGGGCACAACCGAGTAACCCAGTGGGACAACAAAAAACCCAACAACGGAAGGAGGGGTAAAAATATATAAATGGTGCGCTTGGGTAAACCCAAAGAAGCCACTTGCAGGAGGGGAAAAAACCAACGGGGATCCTAAATCAAGGCTCCTTTTCGGCACGGGAAGGGGAAGTAACCACCGAGAAACGCTGGGTTGAGTAACTCAGCGGTCCTTCTGCAAAGTAGAGGGACAAAAAGACAACGGGTCGAATGAAGGGTAAGGAAAAAATAAGGAAGAGAAAAGTGGATGGAAGAATGCTAAATACGCCGGTAAAAAGGGGGCTCATGATCAGTAAGGTTGGGAGGTTAGGGGAGTGAACATGGCTACAAGGGGGGAGAACTAGGGGAGTCGAAAAGGACCGAGGCGCTGAAAAAGATAAAACCACACAATTCAAGATGCACATGGAACACAGGCAGGCTGACTACACGTGACACTTAACAAGAGCCAAAAAGTCAGTGTGAGGCCGTGGATCCCCGCCAAGACGGAGTTCCAAGTGGCGGGAGTGTATCAGAAATAATGGTAGAAATCGGGGAAAAGGAAGGGGCAAAAAACAAGTGCAAGAGGAAACGGGGCTTCGTACGGGGATCCTGGGAAGAGGAAAGTTTCAGGGTCCCTCTAAGACACGAAGCAGAGCGCCCAAAGGCTTGGGCCTCGATGGCAGAGGGTTATCAATGGGGTGGCAGGTTCTGAAAGCCCAAAACCAAATGCGACCGTGCCGCAAGGATCAGACGATTTAAAGGGGCGGGAGAACGACCATCAAAAGCGTCCAGTTTTAACACAAAACCGGTCCAAAACCCCTTGAAACACATACGGGAGAAAGGGACGAAACCAAACGGAGCCAAACAAAACAGATTGAAAAAACCGTGGAAAGGGGTGGAGAATCATCTCGGCGACTGTCGGTCAGCCGTGAGCCAAATGGGGGACAGATTTCCTGTACGGCCACAGAGATCCATTAAGAACGTGTTTGAACGGAGGGAAGCAACCAAAGAGATCGTGATACGCGCCTTTGAAAAAATGGTGGGGGGGACAGTGCAGGGTTCTCCAGAAATCAAAAGGGGAGTGGGTGGGCGGGGAATTACCCCGTGAAAAAAAAGGTGTCCTTCACGGGGGGGAAAAAAGTGACGAGGACCAAGGGCGACCCTGGAGAAGTGGCCGGTGGGAAAGTCCAGTGGGACCGTAAAGCCTGGAGGGGCCGACGGAAAAAGACACCAGTTGAAACCTCCGAGGGGGGAAAAGCCCAAAAGACGGGGGGCACCATATCGGGGCCACCTCATGACGTTGGCCTCACATTACAATTTAGGTGAGACCGTGGGGGGGGCTGAAAGAGCTTCAGGCAAGAAGAAAATCAAAAAACACTAACCCGGGGGGGAAGCAAAAAAGTTGAAGTCCGAACGCCACTGACAGCCTGACTGCTAACGTTGGGGGGGGGGCCTGAACGGGGGTGGTTTCGCCCGACGAAAGAACATTAACAAAAAACAAGGTCCCTGGAGGAGGAAAGACCACAAGAAATCTAAACAAAAAAAAAGACTCACGTTGTAAGGACCTGCAAAAAAAGGACTGAGAAAAACAGGTGCCCTGAACTGAACGATCAAGCAGAAGTTCAAATCGGAAACATGCAAGTGTCAAAGAAGGGGATCCGTCAGGGGATCGGTAAAGAAAAACGAACGTCCGCCGTTCACGAAAAAAAACTATGAGTCGGCGAAGGAAGCACCTTTCGAGGTAGGGACCACGCCCGTTCCTTGGTCTAGGATGTGCCGGGGGGGGGAAAGAGGGTACAGAAAAAAGTCATCCTAACGTTAACTCCCGGTGAAAACGGACCTGCCCAGGACAGGGAAGGGGAGGACAGGTCAGAAGAAGGAGAACGAACCCATGGGTGCCCTTCAGTTGGGAAAGACAGACGCGAAACGAGATCAACACAAACAGGGTGACGAAACGGTGAAATCGTGGAGGGGACAAACTATCTACGGTCGCAGAACCAGGGGAAACGTGCATGCGTTCCCACCCCTCCGTTTGAAAAAAGCAAATAAGAGCACGTGGAGCGGTTTGCACGGGGGGGCTCGATGACCCACGTACTAGCACTAAAAATGAGTAGCAGGGCAAAGGAGAACCTGGAGAAACGGCCAAAAAAAAAAAAAGCGGAGGGACCGGGGAACTTGGGGGTGAGACAAAGGCTCAAACCGGACCTCGGAAAGCGGTTACCAAAAGAAAATCTATGACGACGGAATCTGGGGGGGGCAAGGCCAAAAGTTGACCTGGCCAAAAAACAGTCCAGACGAGCGAGGAAGGACGGGAACAACTCTGTAACTTCACGAATGGGCGTTCGCCCGAGCAAAACGAAAAAACGACCTCTCCGAGAGTGGGGCAAGAGAAAGGGAAAAAAAAGGGAAGAGCCTGTAGGAATCGAAAGGAATCCCTCAAAATCCCAAAACACTTGGAACATTTAACGTCTGATCAAAACGTATGGCTGGGGCACAAATGAACCACGGGCCACCTGGGATGTTGTCGCGAAACCGGTAGGGGGGGGGGGGGGGGAGGGCGTCGAACCGTTCCTATGCGGGGCCGAAAGGATCGCGTACCGACATCACGCAAAGGCCCACGATTGAACGTCGTCCAAACAACTGCGGGGTACGAGAAAACGAATAGACGGTTCCTGCAGCTGAAACCACCTGGGTGGTGGGGGAGGGGAGGGGAACGAGGGCGCTTTCCCCACCGCGGGAGGAGTAAACGGCCAAACTCCTGAACTGGGCGGGCCAGGTCCGAGTCGGGGGCAGGGACCAAAAGTGGGAGCAACTAGAAAAGCCATAGCAGCCGCAAGAGACAAAAGGAAGAAAACGGAAACGAGGGCCGGGAAGAAACTGGGTTGACGGAGGGTCCCGTTGGCGTGACCAAAAAGAGAAGAACCGTCGCAGGCCTAACCCCGTCCGTCACCTCTTGGGCGTCCCCGGCAGGTTTCAAAAAAGAACCAAAAGTTTACATTAGAAAAAAAAAAAGGAGGTTTACTCAAAAAACTGAGACTACGGGGACGGGAACGACGAAATTCTACCAAAAGCCGTGAGGGACTCCGGGCACGGCCCGTCGAAACAGATCCTTCTGTGGAGTCTCTCCCACAACAACAAAAGGTAGAATATATATCACAAAGCAGAGGCACAGCGGAAGACTAGGTTGGGGTCCCTTCAAAACAAAAAAATTGGGGTGTAAGTTAGGGAAGGACGGGGGGGAAGGGGTCCCCGTTAGCCGAAATTGAACATGTCCCTTCAGAGCTAATTCGAATTTCCGAACAATGAGGGGGAAAGCAAAAGCAAAGACTAACGTGTGGAACACGGCGACGGATATGGAGAGGGGGGAAGAAAAGGGAAAAACCAACCGAAAACGAGTTCGCTTCGGCACGAAAGAGACGTTCCTGCAAAATCCCTCGCCGCTTGGTCAAACGGATCTAGCAAGACGGGAAAGAAAAAAAGAAAGAAAACCAAAATGGCACAGCAGGAAAACAACGGCCGCGAGACACAGACGCCCAGGGAAAAATTAATGACCCCTGCAAACAAGACGGGAAGCTCAATGCAAAAAAAAAACACGTAAGGGTCCTCCACGTGGGGGGGGGAGGAAGGAGGGGGGGGGCTGAAACAAGGCTATTCCCGTCAGAAAAAAAAAGTCCTAACGGTCCGTCCAAGCACAAGTGCCCGATACCAACCAGACGCCGGAATTCCCCAGAGAAACACACCAGAAAAGAGGAAAAAAAGGACGGGGTAATTCCAAACAAAGATAGGCGAAAAAAAAGCAATCGAATCATGGGCGGGCACACGTTTTGTACCCAAAAAAGGCCCGCTAATTCAGGCAAGGATGGAACAGGATAAAGACAGACAGAGATACAGGAACAGTAAGTTTTTTAAAAATCTCGAAGGGAGAACTCTAGGAGCGGCAATTGGAAAGGAGACCATGGTGGGTCCTCTACGGAGAACCGACCATCGAAGGGTTTCCACCCTGCGAAGACAGGGGAGAGGGGGATTGCCGTACATTGAACTGGGCCTAAAAGACTACGTCACCGAAAGAGGTTTATTTGATCCTTTGAAAAAAGCATCAACCGAAGGATGCAGGTCGAAGAAGTGGGTTCAGAACCTCCAAAACAAAATGGGAACAAGGGCATCTCAGGGAGGAGAAGGGGCCTGGAATGCATCTTCGTATAAATCGATAGAACATCAAGATCCGAACTCGTAAAATCTGACCAAAGAGTCAAAAAAAAAAGAAATGAAGGAAAGGAGGAGGCTGGGAAAGCAGGGTGAAAAGCAGTTAACTGGTGACCAGCGACGAAAAACAGCAAGGACGACAAATACTCAAAGGGGGGCAGCGGGCACCAGGTGGGGTCCATGTGTAGAGAACATGACATGTGTGAAAGAGGAGAAAGGGACAAAGGGTCTGCCTACATCTGACCTCAGGCACGAACACTTGAGAGCATAAAGGGTACCCCCCGCCTGGAAAGTGGGGTGAAAAACGGCCTGCCATGGAAAAGGAAAAAAAGGAGGAGGGAACAAGCACACCCCCTCAAGAAAAAAGAAAAAATGTGATACACCTGGTTGAGAAGGATTAGAGCACCCAACGGGTGGGGTCGCGAGCCGATCAGAAAACCGGCTGAACTTAGTGGAAGAAGGGAGGGACTAAGAGATTGTATGATACGGACGGGGAAAAAACGAGACCACTAACTTGAAAAATCAGGAAGGGGGGGAAAGGAGGAGGAGAGCAAAAGTTCCGTCCTCTTTGGTAGGAACCTGGAAAAAAGGAACGGTGAAAAGGGGGAAAAGGGTCAAACGGGATACTCCAGGCGGAGGAGCATCTCTTAAAGGCAGAGAAAGGGGCAAACGTGGGAAGACACATCCCTGGGGGGTTCAATTCACGAAAGGGACCTAAGGGGCTGGGTCAAAAGAAAGCGCTGAAGAAGGGAGAGCTATCCCA
>Ga0179593_1591931_pt1 | contig 26450 bp, 39 predicted proteins | sample CZODoug2_1_08_16_FD_185931 | JGI IMG/M metagenome (GOLD analysis project Ga0179593, IMG submission 185931) | Vadose zone soil fungal communities from Angelo Coast Range Reserve, California, USA - CZODoug2_1_08_16fungal (PacBio error correction) | ecosystem: Environmental > Terrestrial > Soil >...
GGGGGGGGGTGAGGAGATCCCTCAAAAAGAAAAGGACTGCCCTAGGAACGCCAAAAAGAGAAAGGGAAAAACAATCGGAGTCTCAAAAAAAAGCAAGGTGGGAAAAGGGAAACACAAAATAAATGGAATCAGCGGGAACACGCTTCACCTAAGAATCAACTGGGATAATTAAAAAAGTGGCTCAAGAGGCGAGTGCAAAGGTAGGGGAGATCGATGGACGTCAGGGAGGCGCCATACGCGGAAACTGTCCAGGTCGGCCAGCTTGGGCAAATATTAGGTTGGGAGGAAAAAAAAAAATGAGAACAGCAGAGCCATAAGGAAGGGATTCTTGGATCTATTCTAAAAGGTTCCGATGGACGGGGCCGACGCCACAACACAAAACGATCAGCCACGCAAAAAAAAGGGGTCGTCGGAAAAAAGGAGGAGGGAAGGCAAAAAGGGAAAAGGTACAAGATCAGAACTTTAACCATGCAGGGAGAAAGGGGGGACTGTTCAAAATGGGGGGAAACGTTGTTCGCGGAGAAGAAAGAGGAACTGCAAGAAAATCGCGGAGTTGAAGGGGGACGCTCTGGACTAAAGGGTTATGCACAAAAAAGAGAGAGAAAAGACTTTTGAAGACATACGCCCAGAAAAAGGAGAAGGCGTGCAACAAAGACCGGAAGAAAGAAGAAAGGGAACCATCGGGATACGGAGGGTCCTCTGGGGAGAAAAGAACTCGAAAAGACTGCAAAGAAAAACTCTCGGAAAAAGGATGACACAGGAAATGAGGGGCGGCGTAAAAAAGCTGGCTATTTTACAAAGTTCGAGGGAAGGGAATCGACGACAGTGAAGGAACGAAGCTTCTGAATGTCTCAACCAGCGGCTGTCAAGACGGGAGTTGAAAACAAAGGCCAGGACTTCGGGTAGGGGGGGGAAAATGACCTGCCCGCAGAGCAGGAAAAAGTCGCCTAAAGAGACTTATATTGAGAAGAACAAGGAGGGAGTAGCAAAGGGAAAAGCTCTAGACATACTTCAAAAAGAACTTCAGGGGTGGGGATCTCTCAGAAAATCGATCTAAAACCGTGGAGTTATCACAACGGCGGCTCTGTGAAGGGGCCATTTTCTCCATGGGGGGGGGGGGGGGGGGGGGGGGGGTGGGGGGGGGGGGGGGGGGGGGTTGGGGGGGGTGGGGGGGGGGGAGTTGGAGGGTCAGAGGAGCGAGCTGCCTACTGAAAGACTCTGGAGTGCGAGGGAAGACATTTGGCAGCATGGGGGGGGAAGGAAACCTCCTCTCTAAAGAAAAAGAAAAGAATCATCTTGGGAAGAATCAAGAATTCCCTGGGAAAAGGGGAAGCGGGAAAAGATCGCCTTTCTCTAGGGGGAAAACTCCTTTCCGGTTATTCCTGGCTTGCCCATAAGGTTATGCCTGGGCCATAAATCAAAAAAAGGAACAAACTCGCCCTTGCAAAGGCTAGAAGGACCGGAGGTTAAGGGGTGAAGTTGGAAAATAAATATCGCCGGCAGGAAACCGGGGGGGCGCCAAAGCCATGCCTCTAAAATCTCCTGGTTGGAAAGAAAAGAAGCCAGAAAGGTTAGCAACAAGGGAAAACCAGAGAGGATCGGCCTGGGAAGAATTTGGTGGGGAAAGGTATTTGCCGCAGGGGGATCAGAAGAGGTCAATCAAAAAGGGCGGAGGCGGTCTGCAGGGGGGGAGACAGAGAACAAAAGGCCGAAACCTTTCCTGAAGAAGTGGGGGCTGAGGAAAGAAGCGCGGGCTGCTACTGTGCTCAGAAAGGAGGCGAAAACTGGGGGAAATCGGGGGTTAAGATGCGATCAAGTCCTGACTGTTGGCTTGGGGGGGGGGAAAAAATAGGTCAGCGGAAGAAAAAGCGATGGGGGAATCAAAGGAGGGGGGGAAAAAAGCTCACCCAGGTTCACAAAAGGTCGGAAGAAAGAAGGTCTGCGGAAGGGCAGTCACCGCCCGGCCTATAAGAAACAACAACAACCGAAGGGGGAAGGAATCTATAATATAAAGGAGGAGGGGACCTTGGCACTAAGAGCCACGTCAAGGGGAGGGAGGCAAAGGTTGGAAAAATGATAGTGGATGTGAAAAAAAAGGAATTGCATGAGTAAAAAAAAAATCCTAGAACACTCCAACGACAAAGCGTGGGGACTAAACAAAAAACGAACCATGAAGGGGGTGGCGAAAGAGATCCCCGCTAACTAACTCGCCTTTAGCCGAATCCCCAAGTCGGTCAGTCAGGGGGAAGTATTTGGGGGAACAACATAAAAAGCGAAATAGTGAAGTCTGGGAGATGAGAGGAAAAAGCCTTCAGAAACAACCTCCACGAAAGGCCGAGGAAAAAAAAAACGATCATGAAGGGGAAAGGGAAGAAAAAAAAAAAAAAGGGACAGCCTCCTCTATGAGGGGATCTAAGACTAAAAGTGAAGGGATTGTGACTTATATTTTCGAGAGAAGTCTCCTTCTACGGCGAAGGAGTGACATAACGGAAACGGGAGTGACAATAAAGCGTCAGGGACTTTGTTCCTGAGAAGAGGAAGGAGCACTTGTTGCAAGCCTTTGGCTACACCGGGGAGGTGGCATGTCTTGGACCATGCATCACGAAGAGAGGGATAAGAAACCAAGAGGAATGGGAAAAAAAAAGAGCAGAGTGCGGATTCAGAAAGGGCCCAGAGGAAAGGAACAGTACACTCGGGACAACAGAGAGACGGAGGTCTGTTCCAAAAAAAAGGGAAGACCAACTATTCGAAAAGGATTAAGAAAAAAGCATTTTAAGAGATAGTAGGAGCAAAAAATCAACAGGAAAAAACAGATAAAAATGACCAAAGGAAAGGACATCAGGGGGATAAAGGAAAAACCATCAACGGGGAAAACGGATAGAAGGGGTTCGTTCGATAAGGGGGGCCTATTAATTGGAGAAAGAGATACCGCCAGGTGCAACCACCTCAAAAGGGGATATAAGGAGAAAGGCTTCTAAAGGGGGAGGGCGTGCAATCGTGAGACGGGAAAAGGGGCCCAGAATGTGGAAAAGAACTTAGAAAGAAATGCAAAGGTCCCAAAAGTGCGAAAAAGAGAGGCGTCAGAAAGGAGGGAGGGATACCTAGAGGGAGTAGCCAATTCACAAAAAAGGATTAATGTGGGCATTTGAGGGGGTGATCTGTTGCCGAAAGAAAAAAAAAAAAAGGAGGTCTTGGGGAGAAGGCGGTCATGCAAAGGGACGCTTGCAAAGAGGAAAGGGAGAGGTAAATTACTGTTAGAAAGAAGGGAGGATTGCCATTTCTTGGGCCCCAAAGAAGGGGGGGAGAAAGGGGAAGGTAAGACGGAGGTTTGAAAAGAACGCCTGGAAGAAGGGGAAGCAGTTACATCGGAGGGATGCCACGGAGAAAGGAAGAAAAAAGTTTTTTGAGACAGTCCCTGTAAGGTTTGTCGGAAGGGGGGCAGATCAAGTCGGGGGAATGTTTGGAAGACGAAGGTTGGGAGCCAGGGCTGGAGCACTTCGAGGAGAAAAGGCGCGGCCCGTCCTCGGAAGAGGGGAAGACCTTCCCCCGGAAAGAAAAGGAAGAAAAGAGCCTTGAGCGGGAAGGTTGGAGAGAAAGAGAAGTTGAGGAGAAGAAGAGATGGGGGGGCAGGGGCTGGGGGCCAGTGGTCCAAGTGGGAGAAAGCCGACTCGATCGTTTCCAGATCTCTCGGGAGAAAACAGTCATGAAGGGAATTAGAGGGAATCGGAGGACGCTAGGAAAGGAGTGTGCGGAAGAACTCTGAGACCTCAGGAGGGGCATTTTTCACAGAGTGAGTTGAAAATGGATCGTTACTTCAGAAGACAAAGGCGGGGCCGCAACAAGGAAAAAAAATATAAAAACTCTCAACACAAAAACGGTCTTAAAGAGGAAGGGGGGGGGGGGGTGGAGGGATTGTGAGACAAAGCCCCGTGGAATTGTTACCTAAAGAAGGAGAGGGGAAAGGACCACGCTCGATGACCCCTCGAAAAAACATACGGAGGAAAGGGAGGGGGAGACAAGAAAAAGAATGGTGAAAGAAGGCGGGAAAAAAAGACACGCAATGCAACCTTCAAATTCACGGCGCAACTCTTCGTGAAGAAAAAGAGGGGTTGGAGAAGACGAAATCTTAGACGCTGCGCATCGAAACACCTTGAGCTTTCAAAAAGGGAGGATTCGACTAAAACCTGGGGTTCCTTCCCACCAAGCAGGAATCTTCTCCGAAGAAATCCATGGGCATGGGGAAAGGGACTTTTCGGAGAGGAGACGCGTCCGAAGGGAATCGCCATACCAAAAAAACATCAAGAAAAAGGGGGGGGGGGGGGGTCGCAAAATTCACCAGATACCCTGATGCAAAAGGGGGAAGGACAAACAGGGGAAGAAACCTTTAAACAAGGGAAAGCATACTTTCAAAATTGGATATGCCGAATCCAGGAGAAGGAAAAGGAAAAGCTGGAAGAATACTTGGAGGAAAGGGACCGGTGAAAAAAACACGAGAGGAGAAACGAGAAGGAGACCCTCAAAGAAAAAAAAAATAAAGACTTCGGAGGAAATCTCAGGAAACGCGTAGAAAAGGCAAGAAAAATAAAAAGGGGAGGGAATGATGAAAAGCACAAAAGATCAAACGATAAACGGAGGAAAAATGAACATAGGGAAAGGAAGGGAAAAAATTCTCCGGAGGGGGGCTGCCACGAGATCAAAGGAAGTACGGCCGTACGGGAACGAAGGGAAAAAAGTATGAGGAAAAGCTGGAACCGAATGAAAGAAAGAGTTCAAAAGATCAAGAGGGGGGGGGAAAAGGGGCCATTCAAGCTCCAATTCGCGAGGTTAAAAAAAAAGGGGAGGGGGAACCTGGGTTGATCTGGTGAAAAAGGGGGGGGGGTATTCGCAGAGAAAAAAGATTCAAGGACCAGACGTCAGAAAAAGAATTCCCAAGGGGGTAGACGGGTATTGGGGAGGAACAATAGACTAGGGTAGGAGAGGGAGGCCACGTTTGTTGGGGCGGGGAGGGGAGGATCTCAGGCTTGGAAAGGTATCGCTTCAATGAGGGTCACCAAAGTCGCCCTAGCGGTAGAGGGGAAAGCAATGTTGAAAAAAAGCCGCTTTGTGTCTGACAATAGGTCCTGAAGGAAAAGTGGGCATCTTGAAATGAGAAAAGAGCCTTCTACGGGGAGGTTAACTTGGCACTTCTTGATAGGGAGGAATCATAAGACCACGACTGCCGCCACGCCGGGAAAATGCCTTGGCAACAAGAGAATGAGACAGAGAAGGAAGGGCATCAATCAGTCCAGTGAAGTGGGGGGGGATTTGGGAAATAAAAAAACCAGGTCGACGTCGACAAAAGGCGACCGGAACGCAAAGAGAGAAAAAAACATCGGGGGGTGTTGGGTACTAATAAGAAGGGAAAGGGAAAAAAAAAAACTATCATTATCGTCTGGAAGATGAATTCTAGGGTGAAGGAAGAGGGTTCCGGGGGGGGGCAGGGGGGATCGTAAAAAAACTAATGAGACTAATTAGCAACCTGAGGAGGGGTTGGAGAAACCTCTCGGAAAGGTTAAAAACCTTCCAGAGGGGTGTCCTGGAGAGGATGCGTGAAGGAAGACTCATAGGAGAAAAAGGATTGCGCGGTAACTCTCGAGGGTTGGGGTGGGTTGCCTCAATTATGGCCTGGAGGAAAACAATCGCTTGGGGGACCTCCAGGGAATAATTCTTTCAGACACCTTGGAAAAATGAAGAGGGAAACAGGAGGCTGGGGAAAAGAAAACATGCCTCACGGGATACGAAGAAAAACTCAGACAATTATTAGGGAAGGGGAGGGTAGCCTCCTTTCCAAAAAAAATAGAAAAAAACTGGATGGGTACTTAATGATTTTAGCCATAAAGGATATGTTTATGGAAGTCTGAATACTTGCATCATGATGGGAGGAAGGATACTAAAAAGGAAGACATGAAAGTAACGCACTCTTACGCACCCCGCGTATCCCGTCATCACCAAAAGAATTTCAGGAGGGGACATAGACTCGCAAAGACAGAAAAACGAGAGAGAATGTAGGGGGGGGAGAAGAAATTACCGAGAACCCAGCCAAAATACAGGAAATAACCACGACTCACAGGGAAAGGGGAAGGAGTACTAGACAGCGGTAAAAAAGACCATCGTATGAGGAGGAAAAAGAAGGGGAGAGAGCGTCCATTGAGCCTTCCGGTGAAAGAGAGGAAGTCATCTGAGTGGAAAAAAGAAACACTTCACGGGAGGGAAAAGGGGGGAACGTTAGTAGAGAACTTTGGGAGGGGAAGGGGGGAAAGGAGGGGGTAGAAGAAAGAAAGAAACCGATCGATATCAACGTGCCAAAGCAGGACCGGAGGGCGAGCAGCAGGAGGTCTCAGAAAAAAAAAGGAAAAGATTTCCAGAGGACCTTGCAGGCCTTTAAGAGAAGGGAAAGGGCTACAAGGGGTGAGAAAAAAAGGATTAAGACCAGAGGCTAAACTTAGGGGAGGGCAGGGAAATCCACGCCAAAAAAAAAAGAAAATGGGGAGGAAAAGGCCAATAAAGGATCACACGAAAAACTAGGGCGGGGGAAGGAAGTGGACAAGGTAAGAAGCCTCTGGCCTAATGGTCCGTGGGATAAAGGGGGAGGGAACCATCCTGAAACAATTTACAGTACTGGGAGGGCAAACAAAGCTTAACCATCGGCGAGGGAGGGACCTAGAAAATGGCAGAGGTGGAAAAAGAAATGTGGGAAGACCCTTATCTCCAGTCTCTCCGAATGTTAGGGGGGAAAGGAATACGCTCGGGGTAAGAAGGGAGGAGATCAAGCCAGCTCAAAGGAGAGTTACTAAGGAAGAGGTCATTTTCGGAAGGAAATGTTGAAACTCTATCAGGCAAAAAAGAAGGGTCTTGTTCCGAGGGAGGAAGACCAAGGAAAAAAAGAGCGGCTGGAGTCGGGAAGAAGAAAGTCGAGGGAGGGTTCTTAATGTCTTTGACAGCAAAAAAAAGGGGGGGCTCAGAGTGGGGGGGGGGGAGACGGGCCGGGGGGGGAAGAGGGGGCTGGGGAAAAGAAAGCATTTCTGCAAAAAACGTATACGTCCGTTTGGGAATGGAGGGATCAAAAAAAGTTAGAAACAGACGGTCAGGGCCGGTTGGGGCCATCGCGGATAGAGGGAATTTTTTAAAAGGCAAAAAAAAGGGGTTGCGGGGATGGAAACTTCAAACCCGTCAAGAGGGGAGAGCGCTGACCAAGAAAGAAAGAAACACATGGATAGCAGGAAAAAAAAGATGCGGGAACAATAACAATAGGGCTAATGTGGAAGGGAAGAGATGAGAAAGAGATGAGGGGGGACATATCAGATAGGAGATAAAGTCATTGACTTCACTAGCACCTAGGGGGGTGCGACGGAATGGACGGTCAGCGTGGAGCGCTTATTAAAAAGGAAGGGAGGTGATTGTGAAAATCCACCATCGTTTGCTCGGGTTCAATAATCTAAGAGGGGGGTTGGGGAAGAAAGAACCTAAGGAAAAAATGAAGCTGAAAACGGGCTTGGAGAAACCTGGCACACAAGATCTCGAAAACAAAAAGTCTGGAGGGAGGGGAAAAAGGGTGACTGGAGTGGGGGGATCTGTCTTGTAAAAAAATTCCACAGGTGAAAAGGGAATCCGTTAAGAAGAACCATCGGCAAACCATCGGGTTCTTCAATAAAAAAAGGAAGGGAAGTAGACGGAGGGAATGACAAACTTCTGAAAGAGGAGGAAAACAGAAAAGCAGAACTACCTAAAAGGGCGAGGTCGGCGAGCAGGAAGAGGGGGGGACTTCCACGAAAAAAGGGAAAAGGCCACTCTGAAAAGACTAGCCTTCCTCAAAAAGGAAAGCGGAGAAAGAGAAGGGGGAGGGAAGGGAAGAGGTGAAACGCGGCACTCGTTAACTATTGGAGGGAAGCCAAGGAGAATGGGGTCTCCGAAAACCAGCCCAAAACCATAAGGCACGAGGGAGAGAACTTGAAAAGGACGGGGAGAAGGCAGAGGGAAAAAAAATAGTGCCCTTGAGCGTTGAATCCCTATGAAAAATCAGGAAATGGAAGAATCGCTTCTGTGGAAAAAAGACTGGGGACTTTTAGCAATCAGTAAGAGAACAACGCAAAAAGTGATTATTCAAACACAGGAGAGAAAAAACCATACGTCTCACGAGAAGCGTCAGAGGGGGGGATTACCGCCTCGCACAATACGAGGGAGGGGAAGATTCTAAAAAGAACAATGTCAAAATTAAGGGGCTGCCGGGAAAATAAGATGGCTATTGGGAAAAAACACGACAGTTGCTCGACATGAGAGAGGGCCGGGCTGGGGAAAGGTCCAGTGGAAAGAAAGGGGAGTCTGGGGAGTTCTTCAAAAGAAGGGCGGGCTAAAGGAAGAAGGTACGCGACCTCGAAAAGCTATGCGCATAACTCCTCAGGGGAGGGGAAAGGGGTGTTCGTGGTCGCAAAAGGGAGAGATAGAGAAACGATCGAATCACAATGCAAGCGAAATGCAGGAACGCCGAGTAAATCCTAACCGTTGGGATCAAAAGTCAGGGGAGGGCGGGGGGGGGGACACCAGGTGGGGTGCATGGAGGGGAGGGTGTATCCTCAACGCTGAAATACTCTCGGGATAAATATTAACATTGACAGAACTCAGGGAAGGGGGATCACGGGGGAAAGGAAGGAGGTCACTAAATAAAAAAAGGTGCTAGGTAAGGAAACTGAACCTCCTGGGAAGAGGATAAAGATCGCAGCCGCGGTTACCATGAAAGGGGAAAGGGATCTAGCGGCTTGAGGGATGCCAAGACGGGGAAGAAAAGGCCGGAAGGACTTGCAACAAGGTTCCAAAGCTAAGGAAGAACTTACCGATCACAGGGAAGAAAAAGGAAAGTTTTGAAGGGAGGGGAAACTCAAGAAGAAAACTACCGGCGAGAGGAAATCCGGGGAGAAAATAAGAAAGCGGGGGAAGGAAAAAACTTGAGGGAAATTGAACATCAGAAGAGAAAAAGGGGCCTCGCATGGTCCGTTGGGGCGTTGTTGAAAGAGTCCTCTGGAGATCATCGGCAAAGGATCTTGAAGAGGAAGGCTGGGGGAGAGAAAAAAAAAATCTAGGAGAAAAAGTTCTGCCATACGTGGGGGGGGGTCCGGGAAAGAAAGGTCGGGGGAGGGAGGGGGGAGATATCTTAAAAAATGGGGGTGGGCGGGGTCTGAAAAATGGCACTATCACGACTCTCCTAGCAGGGTGGAAGTGGTTGGGGGAGCAAAATTTTAAGGGGGGACAGCAATCGCTGGGGATCCAGACAAAACCTGGAGGAAAAAATGATCAAGGGGGTTGACCTTTCCCCCGAACTGTAAGAATTGGGGGGGAAGATGACTGCAGTTTAAAAGAAGGGAAACTTCCTAGCATAAAAGGAAACAAATAAAATATATACAGAAGAAGGGGAAAAACGAGAAAAGGGGATCCCGATAGGGAATGAAAAGGGATCAAAAATTATCATTGGGAGAAAAGTTTCGGAAGCCCCGGCAAAACGATTCGGAGGAATAGAGGAGAAAAACCAAGTCAAAAAAGTCCTTGTTGATAAGTCAGTATCCTCGAGGCCTCGCAAGTGTAAGAAAGGCATCCAAGGGTCCGTGGAAGGAAAAAGGGGATTACAGAGAAGTCCTCAAAAGCCGGGAGGGGCGGGTGATGAAAAACTTAGGAGGAGGATAAAGAGGGAAAAGAGACCACGCCGAAAAAGACAAGGGAATAAAGCCTCTCGGAGAGGGAAGGGCGGTCACAAGAGAAAACAGGTTCAATCTGAGGAAGAGCATTGAGAGAAGATGTTGGAAAAGGATCTGAGTGAAACCACGTCAAAACTGAAAAGGGAGTCAAGGGCTCACTTTAAGGCGATAAAGAAGGCCTTAAAGGAGGTTCCTGGGGGGGGGGAGTAGGACATAGAGGGGGGGGGAAAACGCCGAGAGGGAAAAATTCCTGGGAAACATCGGAGACAGAGGATTTCTCATCAAATGAAAAGGAAGGGAAGTTGTTCAATTAAAGGAACACAAAGAGGGAAAAATACCAGGACCCCCATGAAAGAAGGGAAGGACCAAAATGCGGGAGAGGAGTTACTAAGCGACTTTCGGAGGAGAAAGGTAGAGTCAAGACAAAAAAAAAAAAAAAAAAACCCAAAAGAAACATAGAGAAGGGTTGAGAAGCCAACAAAAAAAAAAACAAAAAAAGACAGGTTACTAGGCGCGCTGCAGGGGAAGGGGATTTCGGGTGGGGGAGGGGAGCCGCAAATGAGGAAATCCAAGAAACAGAAGAGAAAAGGGTTAAAAAAACTGCGCAGTCTCAAAAGCGGAGGAAGAAACGTCGAAAGGGAAGGCGAACCAGCCCTTGAGATTGAAAGAACGGAATTTGCACGCCACTGAAGAGGAGGGGACGGAAAGAAAAAGAGAACAGGGCGGGAAAAAGCTCTTTGGCAAACACACACCGCACCGAAGGTAGGGAAGGGGTCCTTCCCTTGAGAGGAAGGGGTCTGCTTGGAAAAAATCAAAATGTTGCGGAGGAAAAAGACGCTGAAAAGAGCGATGGTTCCCTTATAAGGGGGCCGAGGGTGTTGCCAGCAGAATTGGGGGATTGAAAGGCGTAGGCTGGGCAAAAAAGGAGGGGTCTCAGAAGAAGGGCTCACCGGGACTCACTCCGGGGAGAGGAAGCAGGAAGAGAGGAAAAAAGAGAGGGACAAAAGTCATTTTTTGAAATGTCGGGTTCAGGGGGGGGAAGGAAAGTTAAAGGTCTGCAATAAAGGGGGGGAACTGCTGTGGTTGATAGAGAAGAGAGTCTGTGATTTTAAGTTTCGGCTTCCAAGGATCAGGGGAGGATCGGAAAGCTAAGGAAAAAAGAGAAGTCCAAAAGGGAGGTGCAGAGCTCGGGGAAAACGTCAAATAACGTTGATAGGAAGAATCCTAATTGGGGGGGGGGGGGGGGGCAGATTGGGGGGGGAGGCCAGTTTCAGTCGATCGGGAAAAGAGGAGCATTGAAGGAAAAAAAAAAAAGTCAGGGTCTTCAAGAAAGGCGCGAAGGTGAAGTGGGAGAAGGCATCGTGGATTCGCGCGGGAAAGGAACATAATCTTTTGCAGGGAAGAAACGCGAGGGATAAGGTGTCGACAGGGGAAGGGGGGGGGGTTAGGGTTTGAAAACGGGAATGGCAGCGGGGGGGGGAAAGCCCGTATGCCTGGCGAAAAAGACCGGGAGAGAGAAAAACACAAGAGGAAAGAGAGAGATGGTGGTGGAGGCTTGTAAGGACACGGGACTCGTGACCTGGGGGGACCGGCCCTAAGGGATAGGGGAAAAAAACGCTCGCTGCAAAAAAGGACATCGACGTGAAAGGAGGAAGAAAAAGAAAAAAGGAAGTGCTAGCGGGAGAAAAATAAAAACCCGCATCACTGACGCCATTCCAGGCAGGGAGAAGCGCGTGTGACCCTCTTCAGAAAGAGAAAAACGACGCGGGGGAAACGACGCTGAGAAAAAAACGGCGCATAAGAGGACAGGCCACGGACGCCCAGCTCTACAACCACTTGAGGGAGGGAGGATAGCAACCTAAGGATTCCCAAACCAAGCGCATAAGAGAGAAGAAGGTTGCTGGAAGGGGGGGATTTCTTGAGAGGAAGATAAGACATTTACAGGGGGGCCGCTCAAAAGGAGAAAAGGGGGGAGAAGAAACCCCAAAAAAGAGAGAACCTTGGTACGCGGTACAACGGAAAAAAGATCTTATTCAACGCGACCCCTGAAAGGAAAAAAGCCGTCCATTAAAAAGAAAGCATCCGGGAAAAAATCCTTTGGATAAGTTCAAAGGAAAGGAAAAAAATGACTCAAGGAGGGGGCAACATCCGATGGAGAAAAAACCGTGGGCACCAAACGCTAGAGCCCCCTCAAGGGGAGAAAAAAGACTCCCCAGAAAGTCAAAGGGAAAGGGCAACACAATAAAATAATAAAAAATCCCCACTCAGGGAGCATCTGGTCAAACCTCCGAGAAAAAACCGACACGGACAAAATCTCCGCGAAAAAGGGAAAAAGAAAAGGTAAAGGAAAAAAAGGAATCCAGGAGGTTTCTGGGAAGAATCAGAGCTGTTCACAAAAGGGGCTTTCAATGAAAGAGAAGGAAGGAGCCTCTCTGGAAAAAAAAAGAACTAAATAAAAAGATAATGAAAAAAGATCAGGGGGGGGGGTGGAAAGAGTGAAAAATAGCGCTGCTCCTCGGATCGATGCGCAAGGTCTCCGAGAGGCTTGTTGACTAAGAACTCTTTCACAGGTTTCATGAAATCTCTAGATTTGGCAGAGGAGAGGAAAACAGAGAAATAAGGTTCAAAGCGAGGAAAGCCTCCCGACGGCGAGTTTACGAGAGCTTGACTGGACGTGGAAGTTCGCCAGGAATCGTTAGTGAGAGAAAAAGGGCTCCGGAAGACAGGGAAGCTGAAACAAGACTTTGCAAGGCCAAGAAAAAGAGAGGAGGTTGAGGAAGGTCGGGGGGGAACACGACGCAATTCTCTGGTTCTGGAGCTATTGTCATAAACAGGCCCCGTAAGTTATTAAAAGACGCTGCAAATCTTGGGGGATCTCAGGGGACACCGCTTAGGGACGGGACTCAACTCCAAGAAATGAAGAACCGCCGTAAGTTCACCGGGGCTAGAGGCAGTGCCTACGAAAGCCCGGAGAGGTGAGTGGGGAAAAATTTTCACTACATAAAAGGAAAAGCCGGCAAAAGCCATGTGAAAAAAAGGGAAAAGATAACTGAATAGCCGAAACTGAAAGGGAGGACCGCCCGGGAAAACGACAGGGGTCAAGGGAAAGGACTGGTCCGTGGAGACTCGGGGTCCATGTAACTGTTATCATAGGAGAAGAACTAGGGTGAGGATAAAAGGAGGGGATTATTCTGTTAGACTAGAATCGGTCCTCCGCCGGGGAAAACGGCAATTAAGTCTAATTCAAAAGGGCGGAAGGAGATAAAGATGCGCAACAAGGGAATTGCTGGTGATTGTGGGAAATGCTTTTTAGGTGGCCGTCACTTACAAGAATATCAGGGTTGAAGTGTGAAGGGCGTAATCATCAAGACTTGGTCCTCTAAATTATAAGGGGTTCTGGCTACACGTGGCATAATAACCCAGCACGGGGGACTGGCTAAGAAGGGAAAGCTGTACAAAACGTCCTAGAAACAAAAAAAATGGGAGGGAAAGGAGAAGGGAGATAGGTAAGGCGGTTCCCTTAGTCCCGCAGGGAAAGCCGGTCCAGCGACCTAGAAAAAGAAGAGGTGGAATAAGAACCAATGCGAAGGACAAGGGTAAGACTATGCGGCACCAAACGAAAGGAATGAGCGAGCGTCACAGTAAGAAGAAGCTTCAACCATTCCCAAGCCAACCATTTGGGGCAACGCGGTATCAATAGAAATAGCCGAAAAGGATGAAAAGAAGTTTGAGAGTCAGAAACAAATACGAAGGCAGCAAAGGGAGGTTGGGGATTACTTATCTGGACGAAGAGGGTAATGAACCAAAAAGAAGACGAAGAAGTAAAGTTCAAGGGAAGGACCCTTATTTGGAAAACAAACAATCGACGGGAAAGGGGTATGGTTGACGAAAGAAAATGGGGAAAAGGGAGGGGTCCGAAGGGTCTCCAGCGAAGTGAAAAAAAACTGCAAGGGCGCTAGGTCGAAGGGAAGAAAGGAACCGAAAGGGGGAAATTAGGGAGACAATCAGGTTAAAAGTCATACTTGGTATGTAAAAAGTTTTAAGGGGGAACTGGGGGAGGAAGGGGAAACCTCGAGGAAGAGGGACTAGAAAAAAGGAGGCATTTCAGTAGGAGCCAACCAATCTTCCGTGAGGTCGTTCCATAAAAAAAGGGTCCAACTAAATTGCGAGGGAAAAAATGAGGTCGGGGAAAAAAAAGGGAGGATCTTCGGTGGCAATGATAACAACTCACTCCCAAAAAATTGAAAAAACAAAAAAAAAACCTAGACACAGGGTGTCTGAAGAAAAAACGGTCAATCAAACGACCACCTGATAGACGAGGTCTTACTGTGAAAAGAGAGACTAACCTTTGCACTTTGGAGGGGGGCGAAAATGGAGGAAAAAAGAAAAAAGAAGGAATTGAAACAACCCGGTGACATATACAATCAAAGCCTGAGGACGGTCCTAGGGGGAGGGGAAAAGCGTCGGAATTCAAGACGTGTAAGATTGGGAGGAATTCTTAACGCCAGAAATGAAAAACTGTACGAGCTGCAGAAGCGCGCGCGACAGCAGAGAAATTTCGGGAAAGGTTGCAAAAGCCAGGGAAGGGGAAGGAAAAGGGAGATGTCAGGGGAAAAGGAAGGCTTTGCCTCTTAAAAAATGTCGGGGGGAGGCAAAAGAGGGGGGACGGAAGGAGGGGTCAATGAGAGGGAGTCCGGCAAGTGGGGTTGAAAAAAAAAAAGATTGAAAAAAGGTTCAGGGTCTTGGAGTCCGGAGGGTTGGGAGATTGTCCTGGGCCAAGGAAGTTGAAAAATACCGAGAGGGATCATTCCGGGAGGCCGCTGGAGGAACGCGACAGGAGGGGGAGGAGGGGGGCAAGAAGGTTTATGACCCGTTTTCAGTGAAACGGTTTGAAGAGGGAATAGAGTCTTTTGTAATGGGGGGAAGAGCTAGGGCGTGAAAAAGGAAAAGGATCAGCGAAACCGTCCATCGTACACGGGGGGAAAGAAGTACCCAAAAAGGAACCATTGAGAGCTTTCGCTCCGATGGGAGATGGAAGGTGTGAAATAATAAGGAAAGGAGACGAAAAGGGGGGAAGGGGAGGGGAAACTTGAGTTCAAAGTGGGGAAAAGCAGCGCCGACCGTTTGACAAGCACGCATTGGAAAAGACTTCAAAGGTCAGGGAAGGGGAAAGGGAGTGAGAAGGAGGTCGCGTGGCTTCGATGATGAAAAAGAGTCTGGTGATTGGGAAAAAGATTTTCGCCCAGAAGGAAACATGTGCAAGACAAAAATGTTGAAAGTTGAAAGGAAGCGGGGGGAAGGAAACCGGAGGACCGAAAAACGAGTCCAAGGCGGTCGAAAAAACACGAAAAACCATCTCTCTCAACCCAAACCAACGGGAGAGATGGGATGTGAACGCTCTGGAAAAGGGGGGGGGGAAAACCTAAAGAAGTGAAAGGGGAAAACCAAGAGCGAATGCTTGACCATACTCACGCGAAAGGGGGGCAATGATCAACAAAGTAGAAAAGAGTTTGGGAGAAAGGGAAAAATAATAAAAAAAAATGAAAAAGAAAGAGCGAAACGAACGCAGAAATTCGCCACGACTCTTTCGCTCGGCTATGAGAGACGAAGAAAGAGAAAATTAAAAAAAAAAAAGATAGAGGAAGGGCGCAAAGAGGGAAACTTGGGGTGAAAAAAAAAAAAAAAACAATCTGGCAGGGAGGAATCAACCGTATTATTTACTTTTTGGAACCCAAAAAGGCAAAACGGAAAAAAATTCATGGGGAGGGGAGAGATTTCTACTGGAAACCGATGACGGGGAAAGCGAAGATCATGGAAGGATCATACAATCAAAAGAAAAGGGGGTGGTTACGTAGGAAAACCGCCAAAGACTCTGGAGAGGCTGCAAAAAGCAAGGAAAAATCATGCAATACTGGAAAAAAAGGCTGAGGAGAAAAAAATAAGGGAAGGTGCCCCTTAAAAAGGGAATACAAGGGGAAGAAGAATCAAAGGGAACATCCGGCTCTGTCGCAAAAGGAAACGTTAGCACCAAACGGCCTAGGACGACTTTGGGAGGAAAAGACACGCCAAATCTACACTGAACCAAGGGATCAAAAAAAAAAAAAGCTCCTAACACCGGGGATGACCCTCAAAAAGGCGGGCCTTCTAAATCGGCCCAGAGCAACGCTAGAAGGGAATGAGGAACTAAGGAAATTTGGACAGGATATGGGTCCGCAAAAAATTTTCAGAGTGATGAGAAAAACGGGTCCTCCGACTCTACCAGGGCCTCTAAACTGGAGGCCGAAGAAAGCAGGAGAAGGTTCACAAGTGGACAGAAAAACCGGAGGCGGCGCGCAGAAAAAAGATGCAAAGTGAGCCGAGTGACGCGGGGGGGGAACCGGGGGGTTGGAAGTGTTGAAAAAAAATTCTCGAGGCACAAAAAGAGAACCTAAAGAAAGGAAAGGTTTCAAGTCAAGGTCCTACCGGGAAGGAGGGGCGTCTTGAACACGTTGTTCTGGGGGGAGTAGAATTCTTGACGTAAAACTGGGCAGGGGGGGTGAAGGGGCTCGATACGAGTATCGAAAAGTAACTGTCATTCAGCATTTGTGGATCCGATAATAACGGCTCGAGGAAAAGAGAATGGGGGGCCGAAGGGGAGATTGTAGGAGGAAAGGGTCATAGGAGAAAGATCGCCGTCTCTCTACAAGGGGACAGGGGGAAAGTTGTATATCGAGAAAAAAAATCTTTGAGGACACGGGAAAACCGCCAAAAGAAGCTAAAAGAAGGTCTATAGGAAGGCAAGGAAAAGCCTTGAAAGAGTGCCTGTTCAAAGCACTCAGATGAATCAGCCGTCGTCGAACACCCGGCGACAAGGAAGCCATCCTCGAACAAGGAAAAATAATTCAAAGATGTACCGAAAGAAGAGAATCGTGAAGGGAAGGTTGCGGGGGGGGGGGGGTTCGTCCATGGGGGAAGGCTTTTCTCCGCGTCGGCAAGAGGAAAATTAACCACAAAAAAGGGGGAAAAAAAGCGTGTTGAACCACTCAAAAGAAGGAATGACAGGGAAAGGAGAAACTTGGTTGCAGGGATTCGACTTCGCAACAAGTGGCTGAAGGTTGACTTTTCTTCTTAGAGGGAAAGAAAAAGACGAAGGGGTTGAAGAAGTGGCTTGAAAGAAAGAGGGGAGTCAGTGGAAACCAGCTGGCTCACGCGAATGGCAAAGCTGGAAGGGTGAGAACTGCCCTGGCGCGTTGGCACGCTCTTCCTGAGGTCAAAGCCTACGGGGAAAAAGGAGAAGGAGGAGGGGAGGAAAAGATTCGGAGGGAAGGCAAGGAAAACGAGAGAGCCAGGAGGGGGACGAGGGGGGTAGGGGGAGGGTATAGAAGGGGGGGAGGGTGAGGGGCGTAGGGGGAATAGGGGGAGAGAGCGGGGCGGGGGCGGAGGGGAGGGTGGAGTATGGGTTTTGAGAGTGGGGCGGGGGGAGGGGGGGGGGCAGGAGGGTATTAAGGCGGGAGGTTTGGGGGGGTGGTGGGGTTGGGGAGAGGGGGAGTGTGGGGGAAGGTAGTAAAGAGGAGTGCGGGATGAGTTTGGTGGGGAGGGGCCGGGAAAGGAGGGGGGGGGGACGGGAGTGGAGGAGAGGGGGAGGGGCAGGGGGAGGGGAAGGGGGTGGGCGGAGGGGGAAAGGTAATGGTGAGGGGGTGAGAGGGGGCGGGGCCAGAGGGAAGATTAAGAGCGGGAGAGAGGGGGGGTAGGTGTGAGGGCGAAGGGGAAGGGAATGGCGGGGGGGATGAAGACAAGGAGAAGGGGGGGGGAGGGGAAAAGGAGGAGGGAGAGGAGGAGATAAGCAAGGGCAAGGGGTACGGGGGGAGGGGGTTGGCAGGAATTGGGGACAGGAGAGAGAGAGGGCGAGGGGGGGAGAAGGGTGAGAGAGGGGGGAGGGAAGGGGTTGGGGGGGTAAGTCGGCGAGGGGGGGGGAATAAGTGAAGAAGTAGGTAAAAGCGTGGGGTGAAAAGGCAAGAGGAGGGGAGGGGTGGGGGGCAGAGAGGGGGGGGAAGCGGACAAGGAGGGGAGTAAGGGGGTGAGACTAGAGAGGGGTCGATATAAAGCAGAGGGGGCGGGGGGGGATGGGTGGGGGCGACAGGGAGGGGGGGGCGCAAATAGTCTTTACGGAAGAAAGGGGTCAGTTGGAAAAAGAAGAAAATACCAAGGGAACAAGCAAAAAGATGATTCGGAAGAAAACACGCGTCAACCCATCAAAATAAGGAAATCTCTTATACCATCAATCCCGACCGGGGATCGCTCTGTAGAGAATAATAAAGCAGGGGGGTCGGAAAAAAAGAAGAACTGCGTAAGCTAATTAAGTACGGGCTTGAAAAAAAGAACAGCGGGCAATACATGGGAACCCGCACTACCAGGAAAATGATAGGTTAAAAAAAATCTTTAAAAAAAAGACTGCACGGACCGGAGAAGGGGGAAGGGGGAAACGTGCAAGGGCAGGGCGCCCGCTTTGGTTCTACTGCGATCAAAAGGGACCTACCCGGAAACACTTAAATGGCTTACATTTCTCGGGAAGGGAACGTCCTTCCAGAAAAAAAGAAAAGCACTTGGGGAAAGGGGGCGAACCGGAAGATTGGGCGGGAAAGGGGACAGCCCGGAGGGGGGCAACTCGATATCCAAAGTCATAAAAAAGGGCGATCTTTCCACAATAATGCCCAGCAGTTCGGGAACAATCCAGAGAAACACACAACGGAAAGAGGAACATTCCGGGGGAAGACGAGGAAAAGATCAAAAAAATTAGGATACAGCGTAGATCTCTAAGCGGCCACGCCAAGACCAGAAAAAACTTGAAAAAAGGCATGAAAGTCCCAAGGAAGAAAAAAATGTCCCAAAAAAAACTTATACCGAAGGGACGGGCTTGCACTTGAAGGGGAAAGTTCGATGTAGGGAGAGACGCTTCAACATGGGAGGGATACCCGACGTTGGGTACAAACATTGGGGGTCAGCCAAAAGCGCGACAGAAAAATAAGAAAGAGCGCCGCGCCGCCCGGGCGCCCAGGGCGCGTTTGTTCAAAAAGTGGCATTAGAAAAAAAACTCGATTGAGAGACCCTTTACAGGAAGACATGCGAACTGGAGGGGGAAGAGCCAGCTCTTTGAATTCACTCCACCGAGGGAGGAAGGTTGACCTTCAATAAATGAGGTCTCTTGGAGAAACATCAGGCACGAAGAGGGGGGAGGGTTCAGGTGAACCTCTTCAGCCGAGCGGCTGGTGAAATTAATTTTAGTCGGCAAAGGGGTTTGCCCTCACGACAGGCCCGTCTATTTCCATTGGGCTGCTGTGAAAAAGGTCGGGAACAAAGTTAGAAGGGAAGAACGGATTGAACTCTCCGCAGATGAATCAGGGACATTTCATCGGGGGGGGAAAGAAAGTGATCAATTTTGCCAGAGGACAACGGAATCATTTTTTAAAACCATTCAAAAACGCCCGTGGGGGAGGCGGTTGAATCGCTTAAGGAGGGGGGAGGTTTCAGACAAAATTTGCGGATGTCCCCCCCAAAAAAAAAAAAAAAAAATGGGATGAGTCACTTCCATGAGCAGGCTGTCCCTTCCCATCACGGAACCGGGAAGCGCCTGAAAAAGGGGACTGGATATCAAGGAAGAGAAAAATTGTGGGGAGAAGGAGTATAGAGAAGGTTGTGGGGGGGAAATTTGCACTGGAAGGTCGGGGACCTCTCTGGCGGCAAGCGAAGAGAGGGGGACCATATCGCGCATGGCGCCGTGACACTACTTCAGGTTGACTGACCAAGAAGAAAACGGCTCGAAGTGAAGATGCTTTTCAAAATAGAAGGAGACTGAAAAGGGGAGGGTCTGGGAAGAAGGGCCTAACTGGTGAGAGGGTGCTCTTCACGTCGCTGTTGAGACTTTGCAGATGGAAGTATCTTGGAAGGAAGTGCAAAAACGGCTTGGAAAAAAGGAAAACCAGAAAAAACACAACCACAGGGCTTCAGAGACTTGTTGGAGGTGAAAAATGGATCGTACATTGTGACCGGCCCGACGGACCACTAGGAAGCCACACGCTTAAGGAAGAGGCTTTAAGGAAAGAATCACAGGGAAAGGACCAAGCGGGGAGTCAAAAAGACAGACCAAAAGGATCGCGCGAATCAGGACACATAAAAAACTTCTCGCCGCTCTTCGTGAAGACGATCCCTTCGGGCTCAGGGATGCGCGAAGAAGTCGGCTCTTAAAAAGAACTGATAGAACGGGACACCTAAATCACTGCTAATACCCGTAGGAGGGGAAGTGGGTCAAACTTCCCCCAGCAGCCGCAGAGAAAGCCCCTCTAGCCGGGACGGGTATTCTGGGGGAGCTTCTCCCGCAAGAACCTTAAGGAGAAAAACGCCCGAGAAAATTGTGCTCCGAAAGGTTCACAAGTGAAAACTCATGCAAAACGGCACTGGAAAACGGGATGCCTGTACCAGGACTGCCGAACGCAGGGGTTGCAAAAATTGGTATCAAAAAAAGAAGAATCGACTCAAAAGGAGGAACATATCAGGCAGGGGGAAAACAGGAGGACCAAATAAGTGAAAACGCTAGGAGAAACGAGGGGGGGCTCCCCGCCGAACAGAAAAGGAAAAAGAAAGACTTAGGAGGCAAAAAGAAGACTCTCCAAGAAGAACGCCAAAATTCATCGAAAAAGATCACCATCCAGAGAATGAAAGCGAAGATCAAACGAGAATGAAGAAAAGGAAGGGGAGGAAGCCTCCCCTTGGAGGGGAAGCCACCTAAGACAATCTAAGGATACGAACGGGCTGCCTAAGTCCGTCGGGAGGAGCCAGCAGGAGAATAGGGAGGGAAAGCCTGGCGGGGACACGAAAGGCGGACTAAAAAAAAACGCGAGTGAAAGGTTTACGATGGGGAACCCTAACGTGGCTCGGGAAAGATTAAGAGCGGCTCAGGCGACCTACTCGAACCTAACGGCAGGGGGCCAGCGCGAAAAGAGTAAAGGGGCGTCAGGGGAGGGGGGGGATTAGATGTAGGGGTCGTGCCTTGTTCAAAAAAAAAAAAAAGAAGCCACGTTGTTTGAGGAAGGGGGAGGGGGAAAACCTTGCCGGGAGTATAAGAGAAGGGGTTTAGGCCAAAGAAATCGTCGCCCTCTGTTCAGACAGAAGTTGGAGGAAAGGGAAAAAAATGGGATGGCACGAATCAAGGCCGATGTTGGATACTATTGAAGGGAAAAGCCTAAAAAAGATGAGAAGAAAAAAAAGCGGGGAAAGAGGGGAGGGAAAGGAAGAGCGGAGAGCCTTTTCTTAACTGACGAAAGAAATCCCGGGCAAACCAGTTTTGTCGAAAAGGGGGCCCCAGTGAAAAAAAAAAGGAAATCAATAAAAAACGTGAAGGGGGACGGAACAGATGTCAGCCTGAGAAAGGAAGGCGCATGTGACACCGGCGCTCAAACGCCGTTATAGTACGAAGAGTGCTATGGGCGCTTGGAAGATGCTTAAAGACCTGAATTCTAGGACGTCGTGGGGGAAGGTATTTTCTAGTACAACGGCAAAGCAAGTAAGACGTATGCGTCCAGGCGGCGGGTTGATGTTGAAAACTCAAAATCGGAAGGGGGGTTTCAGGGATAAAAGCGGGCGTGCAAGATCTTTCGTTCACCAAGGGAATGTTCTTGGAAGGTTGGACGGGAAAAGTCTGGAAATCACTGAAAGGGGTTTGGCCCTCGGGGTCCGAATCATGTGTTCAAACTAAAGGAGAGTTCGGGCGCACCTTTCAGCATTCAACAGAAGTCTTTGGCGAGCTTGTAAAGGGGGAACTGCTTAAAGGAAGGAGAATATCAAGACAACAAAGGGAGGAGAAGAGGGGGGAGGAGAGTGGTCGGCGGGGACATCCTTCCGACGTGCCAAAGCCATCTGGATCAGCCGAGGTTACTGAAATGAGCCAGGGAGAAAGAGGCTGTGTACCCGGCATACTAAGGGCAAAACAGAAAGCGGATGATCGTGAAAGAGTCATCATAAAGCTCAACAGAAAAAAGGGGGGCAGGTGGGAAAAGCGCAAAAAAAAAGGCAGTTAAAAAGAAGAACCCAGGAATGGCGAGCCATGGGGGAAAAATCTGTCCTCCCAACAAACTTCCCACCCAACCCCCAGACAGCTATAAATTAGCAAGAAATACACAGAAAAAAGAATTGACACTCCCGCCAAAACAGGAAGAGACGAGAAGGGCAAGGGCGGTCAGCAAGTCCTTGCAAAAGCATCTGACTTATGGAATCGGAGAAAGGGGGGAAGAGCCTGGCGTGTTATCAGGTGCGAGAAAAGAAGGGGGGGCCCATAAACAAAGAGGTCCACGGGGTCAACTAAGAGAAAAATCGAGAGACCGTCGCACTGGGGTGAACGGTTCGAAAACAGGCGCAGCTTTGGGAAAGGTACCCTCAGGGAAGAAGGAGAGGGTATAAAGAAGCCTGGAAAAGAGGAGTTTCTCGAAAAGCCCCAGAAGAAAAATCCGCAAAGCGGCCAGGCTTCGGCCAGACCAGGGACGGGAGCTCCCTGACGAGGGCAAAAAAGGGGATCCAAAGAAACAAGAAGGTTCAGAAAAATTCTCAAAAAAGACACGCCAAAATGGCGGAACAGGGATTCCATATCAGCAATTGGGAAAAGCCAAAACGGTCAAGACAGCCAACCAGACACATTGGAGAGGGGACGGCATGAAAGGGAGAGGGGTGAGCCGAGAAGAAAGGCACAGACTAAAAAGGGGACTATAAGGCTCAAAACTTAGACTAGAAGCGGCAGAGATCTCGCGAAACTTCTAACAAGGAAGCGGGACCAGCCAGGAGATTTAACTAAAGGATCCAAGAAATAGAAAAGGGGGAAAGGCGGCAAACCGATCAGAAAACTTCTGTGAAAAGGGGCATTCACGCCGAAACACGTCCTTTAGGAAGGGACCGGGAAAAGAATCTTCAAGGACCAGAAAAGGGGCTGGTAGGGGAAAGAGGAGGGGGGGGAGAACCGAAGGAGGAGGCTGGTTCCCTGATTTATACGCGGGGGGGGAAAAAGAAAAGTCTTTCGATTCTTGGGCTATGATTTTCCGCAAAAGGGCGGGGACGCGACGTTTGGGGGAAAAAGCTTGGGAATTTTGAAAGGGGAGATTTACGGAGGGAGACGGATTCTAGGGATCCAAAAGTATCGGGGGAAAGATCCGTCCCTGTTTAAAGGTCTGCCCATGAAAGTTTGGCAAACGTGCCGGGTGAATCGTGCGGAATAGAGGGAGGGTGTCCTCTCAAAAATGTGGGGATTGGAAGGATCATGAAAGATCTTAAAGCTTTATAAGAAAAGAATCCCTTCCCTCACCAGTAACTGTGTGGGGGGGGGGGGGGGGGGGGGGGGGGGGGGGGGGGCGAGGCTTCTGGGCCATGGCTGGGGGGGGGAGTAAAAACGTCAAGGAGAAGTTAAAAATTGGTGAAAAGGGGGGGATCAGGGCAAAAGGGGAAGAATTCGTCAACGAATAGATCGTTTTCCAGAGCAGAATTTAGTATAAAAAGGGAAAAATTCACGAAAACGCCGCGCGAAGTGTTGTGCGAAAGTAAAAGGGAGCGTTTGAGTCGCAAAGAAAAACATTTCTTGAAGGACTCGAGGAAAAGTTAGAGACTCGGGGGGAAATTAAATGGCAGCTCAGTGGTGAGAAAAGCCCGTCGGGGACGTCACAGCCGGTCAAAGGGTTCTTTTCCAAGCACAAACCAATCTCTACAAAAAGGATTCCAAGGAGTGTGGCGAAAAACGACTCTCCTTGGGGGAGGAGTACGGGATCAGATCCCCACGAAAAACTGACAAGATAAACAGCGAAGTGAAGATCAAGAAAAAGGATCCCAAGGGGAAGGGGAAAAAATGCAGGGGAAAATCACGAAAAAGGAAGTCTAAATAACGTCGAGCCGCGAGAAAAGAACCCTGGACGGTCGTGAAAGCGAAAAATTCGCCGATCGGAAGAAAACAGGCGCTGCGCAGAATGGCCCCGGCCGGAAAATTCGTAAAGGGGAGGGAAAAAAACCCTGAAGGGGGAAGGAAAACCAAACAAGAAGATTCGCGCAGAGCCAGTCTGGGGAGGGTCGGCGCTCTGCTCTCCGAGGGCAAGGACGGACGCGCCAAAAGGAAGGCTTCAAGAAAAAAGAAAATTTGAAACAAAGAAAACCAGAGAGAGGAGTCGCGAGGGGAAAAATGAAAAAAAAAACGGGCAATGCAGACATTTCCTTTCCTGGCGAAGCATACGTTCAAAGTACTTTGAGGGGAAGATGGAAATCCAAGAGAGCAAGCGGTCCAAAGAAGGAGAGGGAATAAGAAAAGACTCGACCCTATTGAAAAAAAAAAAACAATTATCTAAAAGACTGAGGAGGACATTCCGTACTTAATATCGGTAACCACCATAAAAGGGAGTCCTACTGGAAAAAAAACCGAAAGGAGGAGTCTCAAAAAACGAGAAAGGAGAGAATTAACTACTAGAAGGTGGCGGGCGTTAAGTGCAAAAAGCGGGCGTTCAACCTCTGGCAAATCTACTAAAGGAGAGGGACCTTGGTAAGAGAAGCAGGGAGAACAGCAGAGTTCTTTGAGCCCGTCGGGGAAAAGAAAAAGTTGAGAAGGCGGGGCGCGAAAAGGCCTTCACTGGCGAATCTTCCTCCGAGGGGGCGCCTATCCTAGGGGAAGGTTGAAAGAAGAAGAGGTCTTGAGGATTAGAACCGAGAAAAGAAGGTGGGCAGCGCCCGTCAAGGTCCGCCATCAATCCTGGGGGTACTGGCGTTGAGGGAGGAACATTAAGGACTTTCGGAGGACAAACGGTGGAGGCTGGAGGGATCTACCAGACTGCCAGAAGTGCTCTGAGTAACTTCATTGGGCCTGGTGGGGATTCTCCGCAGAGAAAAAAGACCTTAAAAAAAGGACAGGCTGGGGAAAGGGTGTAGATCCGAAAGGGCCCTTCAGAGGAGAAGAGAGAAGGACGGTTACCATGACTATTGGGAAATATCTATAGAGTGGGCATACTTGATGAAAAGAGAGCCAATAAGGAATTTTCAGGGGGTGTCTGAGAAAGGAAAAAGAGTTGGGAAGGTGGTTTCAAGGGCCACTCAGATGAGATCGAAGTCAGAAATTTAAAGGATCGAAAATCAAGGAAAATTGTACGAAAAGAAAGATGCGGCTGTGAAAGAACAGCGTCCCGAAAAGTGAAAATATAAGACGGAGGAAAAAGAAAGGGCGCGTGTGGAAGGAGGCCAGGGATCCAAGAGGGCAAAGAGAAGATATTATCTTGATCGAAAAAGCGTTATTCGGTTGTGGAATACGTCCCAAAAGCGCTGGCCTAGTCCTGAGAAAAAAGGGTGTTAAAGTAAAAAGATAAGTCGCAAAGGCTGGGAATGTGGGACGCTTTGTGAAAGAAAGATCACGCCATCTTTGGGGGGTGGGCCAAGTAATCAAAGGGATCCAGGGAGATGGGGGGGGGAATCAAGACCGCATTCGTTGCTCGTTCTAAAAAAAAAGGCTTGGCACGACGACTTCGTTGCAACAATACGAGAGGACATCACAAAAAGAGAGAGAAGAAAAGATTCCGCAAAAAGAGACCAGAGGAAAAGAGCAAAGAAGTGAATTGGCAACAGCAAATTATCAGGGGTCCCCCTAAGTGCTGCTGACCCTACAGGAGAGACAACCAAAGAAAAAAGCGTGGAAGAAACTCTTCAGGGAAGAAAAAGGACCTGGGAAAGCGAAAAAGAAACCTCCAGGTCCGGCCTCCCAAAGGCCCACTTACCGGCGAGAACAGAGTTGTAAGGGTCCACAAGGGCGTCCGAAGTGATTACTGGAAGATGAGCGCGAAAGGGACAGTGAATAACAAGGCAACGACCATGCCGACGATCCCTGAAGAGGGGGTTCATCAAAGGCAAAAAAAATCTCCTTCAAGGAAAAAAATAAAGGAAGGTAGATGGGAAAGGGGGCGGGAAAAATCTCTCTCGAAAAACTTCACAGAAAGGAAAGGCTCGTTGGACTTGCATCCTCGCTAAAGAACGCGCACTTGGGTGCACGAGGGGGGAAAAACGTCAATAAAATGTAGGAAGAAACTAGGGGAAAAATCGAAGACAAGGAAAGGTCCTGGTAAACACGCTCACGATAGAAAAAAGAGCCCAGGACGGGCAGTGAGGAAGATCCGCAAAAAGAGGAAGGGGGGCCATCATGCAGGGAAGAAAAAAAAGGCTACGATTAAAAAAAAAATGAGGAAGAACATAGAAGAGGGACTTCCCGGGAGGTCCACGCCAAGACACAACAAAACGGGGAGAGCGGCACGACCGTAAAGACAGAGGTTATAAACGAAAAAAAAAAAACTGTCAAGAAAAAAAAACTATTGCATTGAAGGGGGAGGGGGGCTGGGATGGGGGGGGTCGAGAGGGGAATAACACGGCGAGAAAAGCCAATTTGTCACCAGCCGCAGTCAGAGGCGGCAAAGCCTTCTCAGAAAACGGCAGCCTTCGAAAAAGGAACATAAGAGTGAAATCGGGAGCGACCATCTTCAAAGAGATCGAAACGGCGTCGATCAACCGTGCCCTGTTGCGGTTAAAGAACACTTTGCCGGGAAAAAAAAAAAGAGTACTTTGGAAGTCTCGGGAGGGGTGGAGGAGCTTGCGAAAAAAGAGTCTCGGGCGTTCAATCTGGAGAAACCATGCTGTTCCCTGATATTGATAGAAGTCCTGGGGGGGGAAGCAAAAGGAGTCGCTGGCAAGAAGAGAACT
>Ga0179593_1412907_pt1 | contig 26442 bp, 17 predicted proteins | sample CZODoug2_1_08_16_FD_185931 | JGI IMG/M metagenome (GOLD analysis project Ga0179593, IMG submission 185931) | Vadose zone soil fungal communities from Angelo Coast Range Reserve, California, USA - CZODoug2_1_08_16fungal (PacBio error correction) | ecosystem: Environmental > Terrestrial > Soil >...
TTGCCGAGCCGTCCGCCGATCTCGAAAAGGCTTTGACCGGCGTCAGGAGTTGGAGAGCCAAGGAGTCTCCGGGAAACCTCCTCCCGCGGTAAAAGCCGAAGCAGCACCGAAGCCGAGGCGGTCAGCCGGCGACCTAAAAACCGATATGAGAAAGGGGCAAAAACCCGAAGGCTGCGGACGAAAAGAATACACCAGGTTCTGACTAAGTTTGCCGATCAAACTCTCGAAAAGGCCCGATCGGTCGGGGATCGTTGAACTTGTAGTGGGTAGGTAAAGATGACAAAATAATCATGGAGATGGGGGCACATCAGGGGGCCCCTCCAATTGCGTAACTGGAAGAAAACGTGCCCTAATAGAATGAGCGGGTGGAGGCATTCTTAGAAAGGGATAGGCCCTAAATCTGCGAGAAATCGTAGATATGCTATCAGGAAAAGAGAGGGACCGCTCCTGTGTTTTTCAGCGGATCAGTCCTAAAAACTTCGAGAAGATGGGTCCAAGCTGGACTTCGAGAGAATTCTGGGGGAGGGGGGACAGGGGAATGCCGTTGGGAGAAACACGGGGGATTGACGGCAGTCCAAAGCTGGGCTACACGCAGTAAAAAGGACGGAGAGTCAGTAAAGGGAATTTGGGAACCGCGAGATTCACCCGGACGAAAAAATCGACATTCAAACTAATAGCGCAGAAAGGAAAAACTTAGTTTCCTCAGTAGGGGAAGGCGGAACAAAAGGTGCTAAATAAGAGAAAGGGGATTAGAAAATAGAGATTCGGTGGGCTCGGAAAAAAAAAGAAGCTAAGGGGAAGAGACCGCGCTTCTGAAGTGTTGTATGTCTCTTGCGGAGCCAGGGAATCAAAATAAAACGACGTGACACATGCGGTGTGACCACTTTAAGAAGAATCGCACGAACACGACAGTTCGTGTCGAAGAAAAGGACGACGGGTACAGACAAAAAGGAAGGGACAAAGCACCGCAGCATGCTGAGGCGGCGGTAATCCGCATCGCTGTCAGAAAAGGAATTCGAAGAAGAGACGACGGAGAAAGAGGGGAAAGACAGCTCGAAAGTCTGGGTGCCACAGAATCATCCCTGCAAAAACTGGTATCAGCTGACGGTTGCTTGTCTAGACAATAGCTTTATCATTTTTGCGTGACGTGAAGTTGCTTGTCAAAAGTACCCGGATCTGGTGGGCAACGCAGGGGTCTATAAATCGGCGGAGTAAGGGTTGGGGAAAACATCGGGCACTGAGAGGGGACGGGCAATCTCTGGCTTCAGAGCGAAAAAGGTGTGGAGAGGGCTCGTTTCGCAGCAAAGATGGTCGAGTCCGTTCGCGAGGGGGGGTTTAGAGGGGTAAAAGGTCTGATAAGGACGTGCACCCAAACCATCTACTGTAACGGTGATTTTGGCGGTCTCTGGTAAAAGTCTGGAGGGCAGGGAAACCTTCTAAAGGCTGGGAAAAACTACAATAGGCAAGAGACTTTCCAACGAATCTATTAAAAGCCGAGGCGACAACGAGAAAACTGCAAAGGAAAAACAGATCCTGAGAATCTCAGCGCGACGGTTAGGATTAAGCAAGGAAGTATACAAGTCACCTCACCATGGGTTACGTGTGTCTTTTTGAAGAGATTCTCTTACTCGGGTCAAAAAGAGAGGGAAGATGAGCGGGGGGGCACGCATCGGGGCCCTGCTATACGAGTTGACGCATCAGGAGTAAAGGCAAACAAAAAAAGAGAAAGCTGCCCGGAAATGGACACCAGCAGACGGGGGCATGTCCCACAGATAGGGGGCCACGTTCTCGGAAATCATGGGCACACGAGTGTAGTTGGAAAAACGAAAAAAAACTGGGATGGGTTCCGAGTTCGTTTCTAGAAAGCGCTCGAGGAAAGGATGTTCAGAATCTGGCTGAAAGGTGATGGGAGGAAGATCCTTCTGCGGAGGGACCGAGCACACTGAGGGCTTGCTTAGATTAGAGGCTTTACTTAATTCTAAAAGAGTTTAGATTCCAGGAGAACCACAACGACTTAGAGCGACGAAACAAGCGTTGTGCCGAACGCACAGGGGTCCATAAGTCTAGCTGTGTGGGTCGAGGGCACGAGGGAAATGCTGAAGGCCCATCCTTTCAACTGTCAAAAAACAGCAGAGAGGTGAAGGCCAGCAAAGGAAAGGGCCTGTTTGTTGAGGAGGTCGGTGGTCGGGACCTCACGAGGAAGAATAGCTCCGAAAGGAGAGGCAAAAGGGAAAAGCCTACATGTCTCTGAATCGAAGAGGGATCAAAACAGTAGGGGGGGGGGGAGAAAGCGACAGGCGAGATTGAAGAAGTCTTCAGCGCAAAACGGTGGTGAAAAAAGGATAAAACGTACAATTAGTCCTCAGAAAGAAAGGCCCTGGCACAAGTAAGGGTAGATATATCTGGGGAGTTTTCTTGGGGTGGTTAATCTACGAGTGGCAAACACGCTAAAGAGATGTGAAAAGCACGCAAGGGCCGACTAAGAACTAAATGGTGGGATCGAAACGAAGCTCCCTACAATCGAGGGGGGGTGGGAAATCTTCTATCCTTATTAAAAAAAAACCAAATGTTCGTTCACAATAAACATACGTGGTCGAGGCGCAGTGTCGAGAAAAGAATGAAAAGGCCACCGCCCCTAAGAAATCAGCTGAGGGGGGGAGGTGAGTTGTCAAGGATGACCAAACTGCTCAACGAAGGGTAAAAACGGTGGAAGAAGGGGAGTCGAGAACGAAATCAGAGGTAGTGGTAGGATTTATCTCGTCTCGAGAACGTTCTCAAGAGTGGCCCCTTGGACCGATCGAAAAGGAAGGGTTAACGTCAATCGCTTCGGTAAACATGGGGGGGGAACCTATGACGCAGAGAGTCGTGGGCGGAGTAACCTGTAAGCTAGGGCAAGGGGGAGTCGTCAAACTTACTATCAAAGAGGGTTTTTGTTTAGAAGAACTTCAGAGGACATAATCTACACGGTATCGGGGTATTATAAGGGAAAGGAGAGAACTTAAAAGGGAGGGGAAATAACATACATATCCGAAGGGAAAAGTATTCTACTCTATAAAAGGTGGGTCATGATCGAGTAGAGCCTGGGAAAACAAGAGGATTCAGAAAGGAGAACTAAATCTTCCTGGGAGAGGGAAAAGGGGGGCAATAAGGGTAGGGGACTGCAGAAATAGTCCTTGCGAGACATACAGTTCCCGAAACGGAAGGGGAATCGGGGGTCTAAGAAGGAAGCATACACGAGGCCCACATTTGAAACACCGCTCAAGAACGGAAGGCGTAAAAAAACGGAACTGGTGAAGTCATGGATAATGGAAAGCGTAAAGGCTGGTGGGGAAAGGGGGGGGGGGGGGGGGATACCTGGATGAATGATCGAGTAAACCCAAAACGTCTTGGGGGGGCAAAGGAAGGATGACGGCTTTATCAACCCAACCCCCTGGCCGCAGAAAAAAACGAAAAATTTCTCAAAGGAAAGGAAAAGATTCTATACTGAGGGACGGAGGGAAAGAGGCCGAGAGCGCTTGGCTGAAGGGGGACAAGGTGAACAGGGGGTTATTGAGGATGCCCTGACGTGATCCTAAAAACATCTATTTAAAGAAACGGAAGATCAGCTAACAGACCTGAAAAAGATTCTAATGGGGGAGTAGAAGGGGTAATTAAACGAGAAAGTACAAAGATCACTCTTAAGAAACGCTTCCTCTGCGAAGAGACCGGAGAGATTAAACGTGCTAAAGGAGGGGGGCCAGAGGGGAGATCAGAACGGGGGGAGGCGGTAGGGGGTTCAAGTGGGGCTTCTTCAGACAAATTGGAAAAAGTCGCATGGTATCAATGCCCGGAATGAAAGGGGTCTAAAATGGCACAACAAAGGAGGGAATTCGTAGGTGCAAGGGGGGTTTCGCGCCTACCGGCCACGTGTTCTCAGAGGGCCAGGGTAAAAAGGGAGGGGAAAGGAACTCCGGGGGCATGAATCAAGGCCGACGACAGGGAAACTTTTTCCGACGATCTTCCTGAAAAACTTCGAAGGGAAGGGCTCCTTGAGAGGGGCGGGACGGAAAAAGAGAAAAACAAGCAAGAGAGATGGGCTGGCCATGTATGACAGCCAACAGTTTGTGGGACACAGTAGGGGTGGGGGGAAAAAAAAGCGGTAAGGAAGTCGAAACCGGGGGTGTGTCCGGGCTCGCGGGGAGACAAAGTCGAGCAGAGCCCGACCGGGGGTCTACACTGGAACCGGCCGGCCTGTCAAGCTGAATAGAGCCCAGAAGCTTGGTCCACCACTACTCCTAGAATGGAAAACCTGACTACAACAAGCGAACATGGGGGGGAATCCCAATGGGATGAGAAAAAACAGGAAACTAGGGCCTTTGGGCGTCTCAAGGGAAGGCGAGGGGCAGGACGCCGAATGGACAATACTAGAGCGCTCAAAGGAGGTGGGGGGGGGAAGGAAAAACGGATCGCGGAAAAAAATTAAGAAAGAGTGAAGACTTCATCTGGGTTCAGTAGGTACGAGTTAGCTATCTTGAATGCTGTGCTACAAACAACAGACTTCTACTCACAGAATTACGGGGGGAGCTGTTGATGAGGCCTCCGGAAGTGAGAGTTGGCATGAATGTGAAAAGGAGGGGACATTAATAATTGATGGGCGAACGACCATATATCTAATCCGACATCTGTCGTGTAGGGATAGGGATAGGGGACACTGTATTCTTACGAAGAAATATGAAAAAAAATGCCTTGAGAGGGGAGGAATTCAATAAGAAGACCGAAGTAGGGTAAGAGGTCACCTACTCACCCGCGTTGATCTTTAGGGGTACGCTCAATCAACAAAAAAACTGTCTGGCGGGGGCCTCAGAGGAGGCACACGGCTTCGGCCCGAAAACCGCTGCAGGAAATGCCTCCGAAAGTAACCGATCTGTTGCGGGACCAAGGATTTAAGGAGGGAAACGGATTCTGTAGGTTGGGCGCTGACTACGCGGCACTCAGGAAAGTTCGGGCGCAACAAAATTGTTCTATCGAGACCAAGGGGGTGTAGCCGCATGGAAGAAACCTAAAAAAACGGGGGAGTTATATCGAAAGACAGGTGCAAAGATGTGCCTTGGCAGTTCCTAGGTAGACGAAGGTAAGACACTACCAGGACACGTGACTAGGGGGGTCACCAAAAGGGAACACGGGGTACAGACCACTGCCCAAGCAAAATTGCCAAAAAAGACAAAATCCCCTCACCGACGATCTGGGAGGGGAAAGTCTGCCGGAAAAAAAAAGGCTTAGAGGGTGTAAAAAACGAAGCGAGCTGTTGGGGCTTCTGACTCCTAAACCAGAACGGCAGCACTACATAAAAAGGGGAGGAAGTCCCTCTATTGCCGGGGGAAAGGGCAGAGAAGGAAGAACAGTTTCACCGGAAGAAGGGAGTGTCGAGGAACTAATTTCACTCATCGGGGAGGAAAGAGGATCTACGAACAGCAAGAGTCAATCTCGTAGAATGAAAGGGGTGGGGGGTTCAACTCAATATCTAAAGGGGAGGGAGAGACAACTAATAGAGGCAGAGCTACAAGCGACATCGCGTTGTACCAGTAACGGGTTTGAATTCGGTCGAAGAAGAGCTCTTGTCTGGCACATAGGGTCATAGTCTTTTGGAAGGGAAATTACGGGGGGCAAACCTCATGAATGAGAAAAAGGTGTCAGAGCGCCAACGCGGGGAGGTAACAAAGGGCAGTAAAACGGATATGTCTAGGGGAAGGATTTTTAACAGGGAAACTGTACAAGAAATCTCAAGGAAAAAGGTGAATACGATTCGGTCATTAAAAATATGGGAGTCGCGGAGGGGCGCTGCCAATAAAAAGAGTGAACTTCCCAACGGAACTCAAAAAAAAACAAAAAGGAAAATAAATTATCATGGCAAAGCGCGACGATGGGGGTCTTCAAAGAACAGAGCTAAGTGTTCCTGGCAGAAACTAATCAGTCCTGTGAAATCTATTGGCTGAGTTAAAAGGGTGCGCAGGCACCGAAACCGGAAAAACTAAATATCGTGGTTGCCTATAGGGGCCTGGCAGCACATCAGTGTGTTACCAAACTCGTTTAGAGGGTCAGGTCAAACTGACTCTTCTCACGGGACAGGGGGGGAAAGAGCCAGGGGGGTGTTGTGGCTAAATCGGAGCTTTGAAGGAGCATAAACAGGGGGTTTGAGGACGTGTCACGAAAGAAGGGGGAAAGGGGAGGGGTCGTCTGATGGAAGGCGAAAAGCTTCTCGAGGCAGGCGGGGGTTAGCATGGGCACAATACAGTCTTCATCGTCTTCAGGGAAACGCCAAAGAGAAAAGTCCTTTTGAGGAAATGCGGCATACGCCAGGAGTGGCCTACAGGCGAGGCAAGAGAGGGACGATCTCAAGTCGAGGGAGTTCTCTGCTGAGGAGAAAGATACTTAGTGGATCTTCTTGTCTTTAGAGAACCCCTCTCTGTGCGCTGGAGATTCTGAGGTCGCGGAAATCGCTCTTCAGAAAAGGGGGGTCCGGGCGGGATTTAAGAAAAGGCTTGGGCCGGTCTGTAAAGGCGATACCTGAAAGTGGGATATCGGGAAAAGCGCAGCCAAAAGGTCATTCCTAGTTCCAGGGGGACAAAACGGCGCCGAACCGCTGACTTCCGTCGCTATGTCGCTCGCGATTCCAAAGACGGCGACAAATCCTGGCCGGGTATTTTTTCCTTCTATAATCAGAGAGGTTGAGGGACGTCCTCTTCCATTATAAGGGGCCCATACTTCCTTTGTGTCTCACTAGGGAAATTCTATGCGTCAAGCGGGCAGCAACCAGACAAGGCACCAGGACTTCTACCTCCTTAAAAGAAAAAGAGGGAGAAAGAAAAAAAAGTCTTTTACAAGGGGCGTGCCCTCTCGGACCTGCGGTAAAAAAGGCGCTGGAGGGCAAGTCCCATGGAAGGGCGGTTCGCTGCTTGGAAAAAGAACGGGGACAGTAGCTGAACTATGTGGAAGGAGCGGTAAAAGGGGAGAGGCAAGTGTATTATCTCGGGGCTTGAAATCGGTTGACGAAAGTCGTCGGGCTTCTGAGACTTTCATGACCGGAGTCGTAAAAAGGAGGGCCAGTAGCCGACGTCGGTCACGAAGGGCCGTTCTGGACCGAACACCACTAATTGAAGGAAGTACCTGTCCGGCTGGAAAAAAGTTAAAAAAAATAACAAGTTGGCCCCAGCTCACCTAAACCTCGGGAGAGCGGGCACACTGAGGGCAGTATCTTCTTTTTCGGGACGTCAAAAGCACGCACAACGCCTCTAAGAAAAGAAAGGATGCGTCCAAACATGGGGCTGAACTGGGGCAACCCTGTATAAAGACCGATAAGCTGGGGAGGAAAAAGACCTCAAGGGAAACAGAAAGAGACCGCTATTAAAGTGGGGAAAGGCGTCATGCATCCTCGTAGGGGGGGAGGAAAGGGAAGCAAGAGTACCTGGAGTTCCTGGAACAGAGAAGTTCTAAACCAAATCTGAGTCCTCTGTCCAACCTGAAGAGAAGCCAAAAAAGGAACTCGAAGAGATTCTAAAGGGGGCTCTGGAAAGGCAGTCTCGGACCTCTAGATGCGGAAACATCACAGGTCCGGATTTGAAGCGACATGGGGGCAGGACTACTGACAAGCAGAACCAACCCTTCCTTTGAAATAAAAGATTTGCTTCACCTGGAAATTCTTTACAACCAGGTTGAACCCAAAATAAGGAAAAAGGATCCACCAGAAAAATCAGGAGGCCTTGGGGACTGTGAAAAACTTGAGACGAGCAAAAACGGTGAAAACCGGAAAGAAAAAAAAAAAAAAGGACACCGGACACCCAGGGGCCCTTTCGTGGAAAAGAAAAAAAATTTATCGGCGCGCAACTATCTTGAAAGAAAGACAGCACGTGATCCAGAGCGGGGCCGGCACTTCACGGGGGGGGAAAGGGAAGCGACCTACTGGGGGGGTCACTCGTGAGCCCCTCTTTAAAAGGGTTTTAAAATTCAAGGAAAGACCAGTAACCTCTTGGGAGGGGCTGAAAGGGTCACGGCCACGCATGGGTTTTTGTGCTAAGAAAACAAAACACAAGACCATAACCGCAACGTTCAGGCCAGCCGACAAGGGCGCCGCCGTAAACAGGAGTCTCTCTTAGACCAATTAAATTTAGGGTAAGAAACAGTCGGGCGCCTGGGCAATGCCCTCTTGAAACTGACTAGCGATTCACTTTCATCGGGAGTGTGGGGGGGTCATCGAAGAAAAGAAGTTACCGCGTCAGTAAAGGAAACTAGTGAGGAATGGACCAATCTTGGGGGAGATTCGGACATGAAGCGAGACACTTTCCAAAGCGCACACCTCATGTAGGAAAGGGAGGAATTCCCTTCCGTAAACATCGAGGGGGGCAAGAGTACGGAAGAAAAAAAGGGGAGGCTTTTTTTTTGGTGTTGGGGGGTACGCCTTATTAAGGGAAACGAAAAAGAGGAAAGCTGGGGAGGGAGGATCAACCTGAAAAAGAAACAAAACGCTCTTTCATTGTACAAAGGAAGAACTAATTACGTAAGTGGAGGTGGGGGGGGGGGGGGGGGGGGTGGTGGGTGGGGGTGTGGGGGGGGGGGTGGGGGGGGGGTGGGGGGGGGGGGGGGGGGGGTGGGGGGGGGGGGGGGAGGGGGGTGTGGGGTTGGTTTTGTTGGTGAGAGAGTGGTTGGGGGCTGTCGGGGGGGGGGGGTGTAGTAATCTTCACCTTCCCTCTTGCTTCGGTTTGTGTTCCCCCCCACAACACCTGGCTCTTTGTCGCTTACTTCATCACCCCCGGCTTTGGGGCGGGGAGGCCGAAAGTAGCCCTCTGAAATGAGATCTATGGTCAAAACCTGAAATTCGGATCCAGAAATCTAGGAAGACCCTGCGCGACCGTCAAGGGGAGAGGGAACGTATCTAATAGGACGAGATGGTGGACAAAGAAGGAACGACCCTTCCAGTAAAAGGAAAAGGGGGTATTAGGGAGGGATCGGAAACAAACATGTCACAGCGATCCACTCTGCCTACTCCCGTTGGGAGAGGGACGTGGGGTCCGGTGACCGTCTTCGAAAAAAACCAAAAGTGTGAAAATTCATAGAACAATGACATCCGGAAGGTACTGAAACGGCAAACCTACCAATCGATCGTTCACCAGTGAAGTGAGTCTGCGGACACTAAAGGAAAGGGGGGGATCTATCTACAGGGGATTGGAAAAGCCCTTACACAGATACGGACGATATCAAAAAGAAGAGGACCTAATGCTCGACGAAGACGATAGGGGGTGCACGGGGTTCCTTTGAGAAAGGGCGTAAGTTTCGGGAGCCCAAAACCTGCTGATTGAGGCACCTGAAGAGCGTGGGAAAGGGGGGACACTAAGGGACTCTGGGAAGGGAAAGCATCAGTTTTACTAAGGAGGAAAAAAAAAACTTAAATGGGAGCGAGAACGAGGTCACCAAAAATAATTGGGATCACCCAGTGGTGGTGAGATCTCTACGATAAGATCCAAGATTCATCTTAGGGAAATTCACCCACGTCGGGGCGCTAGGGGTGTGAACACAAAACTCAAAAGGAAAAAAAACGCGCAGGAATTGGGAAGGAACCTATCTGGAAAAACAAAGGGGACCGACACTTGACTGGAGGGGAAATTGGGACGGCAAAGAAGAAGGCTTTAAAAAACCTGCAAAACTGAAAGGGAGGAGACGTCGCTTGAAGCGGGGATGGGAATCCACAGTACTTTCGGGGGAAAGTGAACGGAACGATTTGGGAAGACGGACCCTTCTCCTCGGGTCTACCGGGGGGTTGGAGACTTCAAATGGGCCTTCTACGCCGACAAAGATAAGGGACGCAAAAAGCTCTCTTTCTTAAAGGTGTCAAAAGCATTTTCTAGGGGGGGGAATTAATTAAAAATTCCAGTATCAACCCGGGCGCAGAGCCACCAGAGAGGAAGAGACTGAAATTTCGGGGACGTGGGGGGAAAAAGCGGGGCAGTAGCGATAAAAAAAAAAAAACAATGGGAGGAGGGAGAAGAATAAGGACAGGGAGGGAAGAATGGTAAAATGGGTAATCCCATAGTCTTTAAGGAGTTCAAGAGAGAGATGTAAAAGAGTGTGGTACAAACAAGCTCTCAAGGAAGAAGGACGTTACACCCTGGGGAAGAATAAGTTACTATGAGAAAAAAACGCTCGGAAGGGTGGGTCTGACCAAATGTTGTTATGGGAAAACCTGTTTTTCTTCAGGCATAAATGTCGACGGCGAGGTTAAGAGTTGACTTTGTGAAAAAAATGGAAAAACTCGAACGTCTAAAAAAAACGGATGCTATCTTTCACTCTGAAATTGAATCATGAAAAGATCTGGAAATCGTAAAGCTCATGAAACCGGCCAAAAGAAGGGAGTGGGGGGACGACGTCTGCCGGTAGGTTTGTCCAAGGCGGCCGGGTCCTAGGTCTCAAAACGGGTACGCTCCGGCGGGGGAAAAAGCTGAATGTCGCAGGAAAAACGCAGAAAAAGACCGCCCACTTCACAAACGACAACTCAAAACTCACCTAAAAGCTAGAGCGCTCAATCCAGAAATCAACAGCCGGAGAAGACGGGGTTCGCAGAACACCTGGAGGGAGCGCTAAAAAGGAAAAGACCAACGCACCACTACATCTCTACAAGACTGGCCTAATCCTAGAGCCCTACGCTAAGCGAAGACAGCTTTGGAAGAAAAGTCTGCAAAGGAGGGTTTCAGAATAGCCAAGCTCCTGTTTCGGAACGCTGAAAGCGGGACGCAATCTTGGAAGGGTAAATTCACATACTCTATATACGAAGGTTTTAAAATCTAATAAGAGAGCGAGCAGGCGCTCCTCGAAAAAACCGGACGAACTCAAAGAGGGGGCGAAGAGCCAATGAGAGTTGGGAAACGACCGTTTCAAGGGAGAAAAACCGAGCGTGGATGGCAAAGAAATGTGGGGTGGGGAGGAACGTTACGACGTTCCTTTTACGGCCACCGACATCAAAATAGGGGGGGGGGGAAGGGTGAGGCCGGGTCACAAAAGGAAGAACCAGGAAGTTCAGACCTGATGCGAGTGAAAGAAAAGCCGCTTCACCGACTAAGGGTACCGCAACTCCTAACATGCAAAGGATGGCGGTGCGCAATAAAAATGAAGAGGGGGGGACTAAACAGGTACGCAGACAAAAGAAAGGGGTCTCAGACAACACGGTTAGTATAGATTGAAGGAAATCACCATTGTAGAAGGGAAAGGAGAGATAATTTTCCTGCCCAAGTACCGTGGAGAGGGGTGGATGGGTGAAAACGGATGGGAGCGAAGGGAAAATAAAATAAATAGGGGGGATAGTTCTGTCGCAATTTGTCGAAAGACGACAGAGAGAAGTAAACGGGAAGGTGAGAGGGGACGGTGTGCTCGAAACGGGAAACGGTCGGCCGACAAACTAGTGAACATGAAGAAAAAAAAAAGCATGGACGGGTCCTAAAAAGCTGAAAGAAATCGGGAAACGGGTGTTAGAGAAGCTTAGCAGAAAAAGGAAGGGGGGAGTCAGCGAAGCGAGGGTCGAAGGAGAGTACTGTGGGGCCCGAGTCCTACGGCGTCTTGCAAGGAGACAGGCGTTCCTGGGATTCCCTCTGCGTGGCGTCAATTTCTTGTTTGTAGGACTAGACCTCGAAAAAAAGTTGGGAGTCTGCTCCTGAGCGCGAGGGTTTGCCGGGCTATTGATTCGGACGAACTTCTGTGTTGTGGGCGGAGCTGTTTTAGGAATAGAAAAATCGCATTTTGAGAGGAATAGCTTCTTGTGGGTGCGTGAAGGTTTCTGCGATAAATTGACTCGGGCTATTTAAAGAAGTTTTTCGGGGGGTGTGGCGGCTTAGGAGGGGCAGTCTTTCCCGAAAAAGACTCAGTGCTGTCTTCTACACGAGGCCAACTTAACACGGGGGAAGGATTTTCCTATTAAACGGTCGTACCTCGGCCGAAGCGGAAAAAAGAACAAAACACCTCAGTCTCAAAAAAAAGTAACTTCGTGAAAAAAACCATTCTGGTTTTAATAGATCTCGTACGAGGTCCACAGATAAGAAGCTGATCACGGGATCGGAAAAAAAAAGAGATCCGGTTCGCCTAGGGAAATCGAGGGGAAAAGAGGCGGTCTTCAAGAAGAAAGAACATAGTAAGAGGAAGACGTCCGGAAAACCTCCTTTGAAAGAAAAAAACTCGTGCAAAGACGCGGAGCAAAAGGGCACGCGGTAGGGACGAAATCGGACGAGTTTCAAAGGCAAAGTGGGAAAAGAACAAGGCCCACCGGCAAACCACGAACGAGTCCTTGATGGAAAGAATAGAAACGGAGGGAAAGAAGAGGACTCTTAGGTGAAAACGACCGCACGAAAAAAACGTTCGGAGGAAATGCTTGACTTCCTGCCCGCGAGCAATTGGATTAAAATTATGAAGGGGGTAGATCAGAGATTCGTGGGAAACGAAAAAGCTACAATGCCGAAGATAATCCTCTCTTTGGTCTTCCATGTAGGAAAAGAAAGGAAGTGATAAGGAAAGGAAGGGGGCAAAACTGAGAGAACTGGTAAAAACAGGCGATTGTGTCAGGGCGGCCGGGGCGCCGTACAAACTCGGACGAAAAAAAAGCCTCACCAAAGAGGCGGCCCTCCTAGGAAAAGTCTAACTGTCTGAAGGAGGAAGGTGAGCAAACAGAGGGATGTCACCCCACGAACGAAGAAGCGAGAGGCACGGGGGACCAGTTCATTCGTAAAAGGAAACCGTGAACGAAACGAACAGGCAAGAGATTTCTGTCCGCCGGGGGAGGGGGAGATCAAAAAAGGTTAGAAGGAGAGGACGGGACCTTACGGACAGGGGTGGGGACCTCCAAGGACAAAAAGGGGGTCAAAAGGGGAAAAGGAAGAACTGCGGATCAGTTCGCGAATCTAAAAAACATCACATGAAAAAATTTATTCCGAGAGAATCGGAGGATGGTGAACTAGATAGAGAGGACCCTTCAGGGGTCAAAACAGGGGGGACTGCCTACTTCTTTTCTCCCGAGCCTACGTAAGTGAGCATTAACGCGTCCCACATTCCAAAAAGAACAAAATCAAGGGGAGGGTTGATCGGTCACCGGAAGGAAAAATTTCTCAACTTTTACCAAAAACAGACAGGGGGAGGTCGAGAATGGAGGAACAATTCAGTGCCGGAGTTGCAAATCCTGGGCGGATCTTCCTGCCTGAAAACAGGATCCACTCCTACATCAAACGGAAAAAGGGTTCAGAAAAATCATGATCTAGCTGGACCGATTACTAGCCAAGGGTAAAGGCAGGAAGGGGACCAATGACGGAGGGTGTTGCAAATGGCTTCTAAAAGGGAGGTAATTCTCACGGACGGCAGAAACGGTTTGTTGTTTCGAAGCGTGTCACGTAAAAAAGAAAGAGGCAGCCACCAAAGAGTAGGTTCGGGGAAAATACAACGCCCTTACATGCGGGAGCTATCCTAATAATAGATAAAAGAGCTCTCTTATTGGGAAAAAAGGGGGAAATGAAATTTCCAGTAGCAGGAGGGAAGAGAGCGCATCTAGCCTTCCTTCTACCCACATTCGCTGTAATGAGCGGGAAGATCTCTTGGCCGGAAAGAACGGAATAACGCATAATAAAACTTAGCGGACAGCGAAGAAAGCGGACTAAACAACTATTCCACATTGGGGGAAACAGCAAACAGGCGGTATTAAATTAAAATGAAGGATAGGCATTGAACTGGAGTGGGGCCAGCGTACGAGGGGGGAATTCCGACCCTTTTTGTTGGGGGGGGGCGTTAGATCTCTCAAAAAAAAAAAAAGGAGGGGGTGAAATAGATGGTTACACTACCCACCCCACAAAACGGCAAAACACAAAAAGGAGGAATTCAGAGGGAAAGATTGTATAAAGGGGTCATTTGGAGTAGTCAAGAGACGGTTCTGAGGACAAAGTGAAAAAGGTTTAGTCGAAGTGGTAGAAAAAGGGAGACTTCTATCTGATCCAGGTAAGCAAAAAGAATACACGGAAAAGGGAAAAAAAAAATTAGGGGCAGAACCTGCCGCGGGGAGTAATAAAACCAGGTACTTGCACGGAGAAGGGCAATTCATTACCCGGAACTGGTCTCAAAACGAAGCCCGTTGAAATAAGGAAAAGGCAGTCCTAAGGAACAGAGTAACTCCTACTTGTTGGACGGAGTGTCCGGTGGACAAAAAGTCTTCAAAAGCGGCAGGTATCGAAAGAAGAGACTTCACAAAAAACTGGAAGTCCATACCCGTGCCCCACACAAACGAAAAACCCCCCCCACGAAATGCGTCATCAGTGGAACCAGAAGGAGGGCGCAAGAAAAAGAACGAAAGTATTCTAGATAGACGGGGTGGACAATTAGGTCCCCCAGTCTGGGGAGAACGGAAGAAACGGAAAGTCAGACGACTCGCGAAATGGATGCGCGGGGCCTCTTAAGTTGTCAAAAAGTGGGATCGTTGTCGCGCGGCAGGACTTTAGTGACCCCGGAGAAATCAAATGAGAAAGGAGGGAATACGAGTTGGCCCAAAGGGGGCAAGACTGAGCTCGTTGCACAAAAAGGCGTGAGAGGAGCAGCACGCAGGGGGGGGGGAAAGTACCGGCGGATAACCAGACTAAGGGAGGCATCCATGTTAACTGGTTGGCGGATTTAAGACTCCAAAAAAAGAAGAGTCCCCCCGAGTCGGTGCGACTGGCACCCAAAGAAGAATACACACAAAGCAAAGACGACATTTTAACTAACCGGGAAAAGCAACGGCGAACTGGCCGGCAAATAGCCTTGGGGGGGTTAGGGGAAACGGGACCTCGCGGGAATGGAAAGACGGAAGGCCATAGGCCTAAGAAATAGTTTCGCAAAAAGGTCGGAGGTTGAAGGCCGCGGCTTTATTTGCATAGGCGGTTCGAATCTCATCTTAGCTGTCGGGGCGCGGATGCTCTAGAACGACGTCTACAGAAGCAAACTCGGTGAAAGGAGTCAGGGGAGCCACAAAAGTCAGGGCCTGCGGACATTAAGGTAAAGCTTTTCTGAGAATGAAGCCAAGACCCGTCAAGGTCGGAGCCGAAAAGGTGTGGGGAAGGATCCATGGGAGGAACTAGCGATTCTGGGGGGGAAATTCCGGGTCAAGGACAGGGTAAAAGGGAAGCAACAGACCGGACACGACGAGTAAACGGATATTTCAGGGATAGATCAATTTCCAATTAGATTCGTGGGAAGGCTTCAAAATATGGGCCGGGACTCATTTTAGGGTTGCTTGAATCAACACCTCTAAAGCTGCGGGGGTCTCACCTAAAAACCGGGAAATGCAGGGAGGGATTTTGGAAAACAGTCATCCCAGATGGGAATGCAATCCGCGGAACGGGGGAATCAGGTTTTTGAAAACAAAGATGACCCGTCAAAGCGTCTGAGAAGCCAAAAAACCGGCTTTTGCATAGTACCGGGGAAAGTGCTCACGTATGCGTATGAAACCGAAAGCAGAAATAGAAGTGTACTCGTGAATGGTAATCGGCCAAATGAAACACTCAAAATAATTTACGGCATTAAGACCGTCGCAACCGCGGACGAGAAGGAAAGACGGAAACAAGGACACTGAAAAATACCTCTAAGAGTGGCCTTATTAAGTGGGGGTCTCATCCCCCCTACTACACCAAGAGGGGATCCGGTCGGCAACCCAGCCCAAGAGCCGAAGAGGCAAGAAAGACAAAGAAAGGAAAGAGAAAAAAAGGACTTCCACCGCCGATCACACCCATAAAAAGAAGCTTCAATCGGAGTCAGCGGGCGCGCAATGTGCCTTTCCTTTCGGTTAGTATCTCAAGCAGGGGAAACACACTATGAACGGAGCCCGCACGCAGTACCCCCTTTGGCAAAGAAACGCGAAAGGATGACGAGGAAAAAGGGGCGGAAGAGAGCTTGGAACTCTTCACTGTAGTTTTTGCGAATAGACAGAAATCAAAGTCAGACCACATTCTGGGAGGAAACTTCAATCAAAAAGACGAAACTAACTCCCGACTCTATTCTCGAGAGTTTTGAAAATGACTAAGAGTAGAAGGAGACCTACCGCTAGGAACTCATAGGGGGCGAAAAGGGAGTCTCTGGAAGGAGAATGGTTTAAATCAAAAGAGGAGCGGCTCCGCAGTTCTCACCGTCTGAGGGTCCACTAGAAGTGGGGGACGAAGTCTAAATGAGGTAAAACAGCCGGAGGAAACTAGTCAGGGAAAAAAGGTCGGTAGAGGGAGGGGGTTTCCCAGCGGTGAAAACCGAAGGTAGAAACCTATTGAGATCCCTTGTGGGTGTACCCAGCGTTACAGCACTCAGACCATAACTGTCATAAAGCGGGCCAAATTCTGTCGGGGACGGCCAAGAAGAATGACGAGAGGAAAAAAAAAAAACAACTGTGAGTAGGGAAAAAAGAGTCGAGAGGTCGTGGGCCCGGGGCCAGCGCGACAAGCGAAGGGGAATTCCCGCAGCGTATTCCGGGAAAGGCGGTGAGGGATAAACGGCGTAAATACGGGAAATCGACCGAGAAAAAAAGATTTGTTCGAAAAATCGGCCTGAATCGGACACAACGTGGGTTCACCACGAAGGTAGGGTGGACGAAAAAAAAAAAGGAACGGGGGAGCCACAAATCTATTGGCCCTCATCAAGTCGAAGAGGAGAGGCACGTGTGCTTTGAAAAAGAGGGAGGGGAAAAAGGGAGATATCTCTCGTGCGAGGAGGGTCAGACGCATCTAGAGGAGAGAGGCATTCCAACCTTCAGTCGAAAATAACGCGAGAAGAGCGAGATCGCCTGCGACAGGACAGAAGCGCCAGGTTGAAGAATGAGGACCAGACGGACAATAGCAAGACGGCTCCTTCGAGTAGCTTCCTCACGCTTAGGAAAAAAGAAGTTCGACGTGAGTTCTCGGAGTAATCGCCGGCTCGCAGGACAGTCTCGGGAAATACTGAGCGTTGTTTGGCGGGGGAACGGGGCAGGGAGGGAGCAGAAGAAGAATCGCCCGTCGGTGAGCTTGGGGCGATTGTGTTCTGCAAAAGGGAAAAAAGTTTGCCTACTGCCGACACCGGCCTGTTTGGGGGGCGAGCAACTCGTACAAGCTAAACCAAGAAAAACGTTACCCTGAGGAGGACTCAGGAGAAGGAACGAGCCAATCTATGAAACCGGAAGAAAAGGAGGTCCGCAAAACGGCCGTGCCCCCACATCCCGGTGGGAAGGGCGGGACGGTGTGGAAAAGGCGGGAGCGCATCGTGGTTCGAGACAAGTAAGCATGAAAAAAAATAGCGGAAGAGGGTCGCACCCACTTATCTATTTCAGGTAAAGAGGGGGGGAGGGGAAAACAAGTTAAACACTTAAGAATCAAGAATGACTGCATCACCCTCTGGGAAGGCTCTAGTAAAGTACTCGCCAGCATGTCCTTCACTGCGTCAGGGGGGACTCAAATGACCGAGGTTGCGGTTCGGCGGGCGCGAAGCGGAAAGGGAGTCTCTGAAATCTGTGGGATAGTGAAAGGGGTCCCGTGTCTTACTACGGGAGACCTAGAACCGATATTCGCGGCTTTACCAAGATCTTCCAAACTTCGGAGAAAGGTCCGGGGGATTCAGTGCAGGGCGGCCAGCTGAAAAAAGTCCTACGCGAAAGGTCTTCGGAATTCGGCGGGACACACAACGACGCCCACTGCGTCTGCATTCTATGAGGTCGGGGGGTTTGCCGCGGAAAGGAAATAGGGAAGCACCGGGGTGAGCCTCCAATAGAAAACTGTAAAAAAAATAAATCTCCGCCACTGCTCATCGAGGGCTTGGGCAAGAAGGGGGACGGCTTCTTAAAGAGGCAGGACAAAAAATACTCCTCGAGAGACGGTCGAACCCTCAAGACAAAAAGGTACTCTCCTCGACTATCCCCTGGGGAAGATCGACGTGGATTGAGACATCACAATAATTACGAGAAGGGGGAATCTTCAAGGCAGGGCATAAAGGTCCCGAGGGGACCCCAGGGGAAAACAAAAAAAAGCATTCACCGGAAATTGGGTCGTTAAGGGGAGGGCATAGGATAGTCCAAAAAGGGAGAAAGTAGTCGGCGTCCACATGGACTCGCAGTGTGTGCAAACCGCAAACCTCCTCGGGGGGAACTCGGGACTTCTGAAGAGGGGGAGGTACGTCCTTCTAGAAAGAGACAACTTGGGATTCATGCTCAGACACTCGTACGGAGGGGGGGGGAGCTAATGGACCGAGCCAACCAGAGGGAGCAGGAATGAACCTTCTTGTCGAACGCGACCGTGAAACAACCACAGCCGGAAAACCGAATAAGAGATGGAGGGGGGGGGGGGATGGGGGAAAATCGTCTACCCCGAAGGGAAAGGAAGCACCACGGGGGAAAAAAATCAATAAAAGGGCATAGGAGCCCTAGGGGTGAACGGGCGCCTTTTGTCGCCAAGTGGAAGACGAGGCCGGAAGGGAAAAAATCTGGGAAATAAAGTAAAGACTAAGAGAAAAGGGCCGTTTTGGCAGATAAAATTCAAGAACATTGGGTTTCAAACCAGCTTTAAAAGAAGGGAGTTTCCGAGGGACTGAAGAATATGGTGGGAAAACGCATTCATGAGAGAAAGGGCTTGGAACCTCTAAAAAAATTTGGGGGGGGGGGGGTCGAAACTTCACCGGGACAAACCACTGCACCCAAGAGGGGTGGACGCATCCTTAAAAGGGAGTCGCGACGGAACGAGAACGCCTACTTCTCGAAACGCATGAAAAAAGGGTAGGAGAGGGCAAACGTCGCATGGGAACTGCAGAATCCGCGATACAGGAAAAAACTTCAGGTATGCCCTGGGGGACATGAGTGGAAAGTCCGTCTCAGAGGCCGGATCGATTCCTGGATCCTTCGGGAATAGACCACGCTCATCGACATAAAGAGTCACAATTTTCCACCTCAAAAAAAAGAAAAAAAGGCGGCGGAATAAAAAGGAAATTAGAGTCCATGGGTGCGTTTTATTCCCTCCGAACGTGAGTGTCCCGTGGTGGGGTTGCATAACTCAGGGGGAAATCAGGGAAAACAAACGGGGGGGGAGGAGAAGAAAGAATGGCTTAGCCAAAACACACCGGACTAAGACAAGCCTTCCTCACGATAGGAAAGGAAACGAACAGGAAGGCTTCAACGGTACCGAGAGAGAGGAGGGCTAGGTGGGGAGACTCTGATGTAGGAAGGGGAACTTGGTAAGAATCCAAGGTCCCAGGAACCTGCGATGTAACCAAGTACTTAAAAAGGCAAGAGTAAGAAAATCGAGGAATTCCGCTAGACCGGCCGAATGTGATTAGAAGGTACTTTATAGAGGAGAATTAGCACAGCGCCGTGGAAACAACTCGGAGGAAACGTAGACATTCCTCTCTTGGAAGGCAGCCGGAGGAGAGAAACGCAAACTCGGAGAAAAAGAAAATTTCCTGCTGGCAGCGCTACAGGGAAGGGGTTGAAAAGTTTAGAGGAAAAAAGGGGAACAAACCCAATTAGAAAAGTTGATTCATCGCTATAAGGAAAAAGGACACAAGAGAATTCTTCTAACAAAATAACTTACCCGGCAGTACCCTATGCGTCACGTGGAAACCTGAAAGGGGGACGCGGGGTGCCATGACAATAATTTCTCGGATTCGTAGCGAGGAGTTCTTCAAACGGCCAGCGGAGGGTGACAAATGACAAGGCGTAGGGAACGAAGACTGGTCAGCGTGAAGAGAAACTATGGCTACTCAAACAGGGGGTCAAAGCACGCGGGTGGGAAAAACTGTAAGGGGGGGGGAACCACATCCCGCTCAGGAGGCACGGAGGTAAGGCTGGGGACGCGGGGGAAAGGGGTGTGTTCATACGTAGACAGCGGGGGAATAGAGAAACGGAAACGTTGTGTTGGGGGGAAGGCCCTCGCAGGAAAGAAGAACTAAGACGGGGGCATAATCCCTATGGGCAGATCTCTATCATCCCGCAAAGACGAGAGGCGCAAAAGAGGACTTTCTTCTTTTGGACACACGGTAAAAAGAAAAAGGGACAGCCAAGGAAATAGCCGTGAAGGAGGAACCTTTTTTATGAACCCATCATAGAACTGTCCTGCGCTTGGCATTGTTTTCGTTTAGTCCCACAGGACCGCGACGTGGAGCTGCCTTGACCACCTAAGAGAGAGAGTCGCTGCGGGTGTGGAACGAACAGCGATCTGGGATGGAAACCGGGCGACGTCTGTTCCGCTACATTAATCTACGGGAGACGTCGCGAGGTCAAGGAAGCCTGTAAGAGAAGGGAAGGAATTCCGTAAGCGAAAAAAAAACGGGGAACAAGCACGAGGGGGGGTTGCGACAAATCACCGAAATGGGGTCAACAGGTGTGTGCAGCAGGCTGGGCCGGAGACAGGCATCGACCGAGAGAGGAAAAGGTAAACGACTGCAGGATGTCTGGGGACGGAACGTCAATTCAGATGAATTTCTCTGCGGACTAAGAAGTAATCAAAAACGATAAAAACAAGGGAAGAATGAAAGAAGTGAGCCGCCTAATTCTGTTCCGAGGTCCCCGCCAGAGAACACCAAAAAGGTTCGTTTAAAGCAACGCGCAAGGCAGGCGCTACTCATTTTACTGTGGCACAAGCGAAACAGCACATGGGTGTTGCGCAAGAATCGCTAGGTAAGAGGCTGGGGAACTCGTACACCAGCTTGGTGTGCCCTAGGTTGCTGTCGGCAGCGTCGGGGACGCTCCCATTCAGGTGCGGGAAAGAAAAAATGGCGCCGGACAAGGAATAGATGGCATTGACTCCGCTGCTAACTATCGGGCAACGAGCCAATTGGACTCATTCTTATCTACAAGAGTACGAGAGAGAGGACGCCAAGGAGTCCTTCCAAGGTGGGAAAGGGTACGAGTTAAAATCTCTCGGCGACCGACCGGAGACTGCAATGGTCCGCGGAACGGGTAGGAGTTCAGACAAGGGGGGGGGGGGAGTCGACCTCAGTTTTGAGCGAGCTTTCAAAAGGTATAAAATAAAGAGAAAAGAAAAGAAAAAAAAAAAAGGAAAGTACAAGAAAAAAAAAAAAACACCACGTATGGTCGAAGAAAAAGGCCTTTGCCGGGGGTGAAGGGGAGGAAGGAAAACGCAAAGAGGCAGTACCAAAACGCCCAGCGCAAAGTAAACAGCCGAATTCCAGCTGAGAAAGCTGTTCAAAAAAGCAAAAAACGACGGCGAAAGCTCAAAAGATTATCGCTTCGGCCTTGAAGGAGCCTACCCCGCCAACGAGCAAAAAGTATCGGAGATCCTCGGGCGCACGGAAAGGAACTCGATTATCCTTCAGCGATGCTTTTTAAAGTGAGAACAATCTCCTGGCGGCCCAGAGGGCATAGAGATTCTCTGGGGGGGGGGAAAAAACTGAAACTCCCTAGAACAGGAGCGGGCAACGGTTCTCTCGAAAAAAAAGCGACGTCCGCGAACGGGGAGAGGATCAATCTTAAGATCAGACAGAGCAGTTTAACTACCTTTTTAAAGAGGGATAGGAAGCCGCCGACCCAGGTCAATACAAGGGATGCGGTCAACGAAAAGAAGGGTGGGAGGGGGGCTTCTAATTAAAGTGCGCCACAAAAGGAAGGAGGGGACCCGGTGGCGCTTCGTCTGTCGACCACCCGCATTGGGGGGAACGAAAGGGGGGACGGATGGAGACGAAAGGAGGGGAAAAAAAGGGTACTCCGAACTCTAAATTGAAATACAATGCAGCAATAAAAAATTAGCGTATCTGTCCTCTTAAAAAGTCGCAGAGGAAGGAGCTCCAGGAAAAAAACGAGAGAAAAAAAAAAGCATTCAGGAAGAAAGGGCCGCAAAAAAAGAGTCGAAGCTGCTGCGGCCAAAAAGTAGTCCGATGTCCGATGGGGGGGGGCGATGGGAGTGAGCCGGCTTTCAAGAAAGGAAAATCGTCCGAACAGTTGGGACCCCTTGTGCCGAAAAACGCGCACCCTTGGGGAACCAACTATTTGTCCCGATGGACGGGGGGGGACCGCAGCACTCCCAAGATTAAAGAAAAAGAAATGGAAACCGACGCCGGGAAACAGCTGCGAGGGATTGGGTAAGCCTCTTTGAACCAAGGGTCGTAAAAAAAAACAAATGGGTCAGTAGCGAGGAAAGCGGAGGTTCAGCGCGCATCTTCTTGCGACCCTGTTGAAGAAATCAGGTCCTCCTAGGGGGCCAGTCCGAAAAAGAGGACGGGACAAAGATGCTGGTGACACAAGGAATTTTTTGACGATTACGACACGCCAAGAAAAGAATACGGGGGAATCAGACCGCCGAGAGCGTCGGCCTACGCGTCGCTTCCGACATGGTCGGGAGGACTCGTGGGCGGGCGAGTCTCGGCGCAGACAGACGGCAGCTAGCGAAGAAAAATTTCTACTGCGGAGTGTGAGGGAGAGGGCTGGCTCGAGATAAAACTCGCACTCTAGAGATGTGCCTATTTTTCTTCTTAGAGAGGGGAGGCAGGGGGGAAGGAAGGCCGACCTTCCTGGGATTAAACGACAAAATCCACTCAGGGTGCTCTGCGTTTCACATATTTACTCGTCGAGAAAAGACGGGACGTCCGGCTAAAGAACCTATCACTAAATAGGAGGGCTCAGAGCTTAGATGAGGTCAAAAAAGCAACACGAACCTTTTTTACTCTTTAGGTGAAAGGTAAGATCGTTAGCCTCTCGGGATATGAGCAGGGGGGGAGGTGGGAAAGGTGAAATAATAACGGAGAGGGGGAAATACCACTTCGATAGAGGCCCTGTCAATTCCAAAAAATGTCAAAAGGCCAAAGTCCCGTAAAGACAAAGAGGGAACTAACAGTAGTTTACATGGAAGGGACAGCGTGGATTGAGTTCTGATCTTACAGTGGGGAGTGAAAATCTGTCGGGGGAAAATCAACTGGGCTCGGCCGGGGTGTTGAAAGAGTAACGAAAAGATAAGGGCAAGTGCTGATCTTCTTTCCGAGGGACAAGACAGCTAGGCTTACCTGCTTGACCCTCTTCTACGAAAGGGGGAAAGGGGGGTCAAAGAAAAAGACCAGGAATGAGGGATTCTATATACGAGGAAAAATAGGGAGTGCAAACACCAGGGACCAACCTGGTAAAAGTCGATCTCGAGGACCTACGGAGTAATATCAGGACCACAGGGGGAAAAGGCAGGGAAAAAGGCAGTTTGAGGCGAAGCAACAGGCAAAAGCGCTGCTAAAAAGCAACGGCCGTTTTCTTCTGGGGAAAGGGGCGAGGAAAGCGGAGAACCAGCTAAACGGCGAAAAAAAAAACCCCCGATTCCCATCGGCGGGGGGGGGAAACGCATCAAGTAGGTGGGGCCTTGCAAAACCATATAAGAGTGAGGGGAAAAGAAAAGAACTGATAGAAAGCAAATGGACCAGAGAGAAAGGGGGGCCACGTTCTTGGGTGAAACCTACCGAGGCAACCAATTACATGTGACGGAGAGTGACGGTCATCAATCCAAGGCTATACGAAGGCGGGGGAGCGGATCGAAAGGCGCAGGGGGGAAAAACTAAAGGACGACTCTTTGGGACATAGGGAAAGAAAACCAGGGCGATGATATTAAGCTCGCTAGGGACGAAGACCCAACGGGAGGTAACTGCTCACTCTTCTTAGGGGTGAAAATGAAAGAGAAGGTATTAAAACCCTGACTGCTGACCGGACTTGAGTGAAAGAGAATGACTCAAACGATAGGACAAAAACAACAGGAAACGAGTCCTAATAAAGAACACAACATCATTTAAGTGGGGGAATCGGGGGGTGAACACAGAAGGTCAAACGGTAGACCCGGTGAACCCTACAAAAAAGATGAAAAGTCTATCCAGTCGAAAAAAGGCGGGATTATCAAGAGGTGGTAGGGCGCTGGATAAATCTTCCATTCCTTCCGAAGAGTGGATCCAGGGGCAACGAGAACCGTCACGTGGGCCTTCTCGTAAGCTGGGGGAAACAACGGAATAATCAACGGTCTTTTGTGCCAAGGTAGAACTTAATTCCGGTGGAAAAAGGGAAGATAGAAGGAGCACAGTGCACGCAATTGGTGGTTGTAGAGACGCAGGGGCCACAAGAGAAGGCAAACAGGCTGGAGGGGGATTATCCCATAAGCACACGGAGAGAGGGACTAAAAAAGGGACATTGCGATGAGACCGCGAGAAAGGTGACGGTCAAATAGTTCCCCATCCGGACGGGGGGGCCACTCTCGAGACCCGGACGGAGAGAAAGGAGTTCCGCGCAAGCGAGGGGGGGGAGGAGTGCAAAAATTCCGGACATCGGTTTCACGGGATCAAAAGAAAGAACAGTTTCTGCCCATCGAGCATGAAGGTCCCCACGAAGAAAATTCTCAAAACTCTTTTAAGGCAGTAAGGAATTCGTTGCAAGGGTTTCTCCTTGCACGCGTAAAGGCGTGGACTGTGTGAAAAAGTGTGTGTGGGTGCGAAGAATAGAAGAATCGATCTACCACCAACGTCGGAGGAAGGAGGACCACTCGAGGATTCAAGCCCGGAGTTATAAACAAAAAAACCTCCGAAAAGGAAGCACGCTGGGGAAAACATAAAAAAGGCTTGCCAGATCGGCATTGGGGGCTTCACTCCTTCCTCGTCTGAGAGGCTGGGGAAATGGAGGTATGTCGAAATTGGCTAAGCGACGTACGAACAGAAAAAGGAAGAGCGCTAATTTGTCGGAAAACGCGAACTAACGAGCCGATGAAATCGAAAAACGCCTAATTTTAGTAGGAGGGAGATGGAGGAGGGGAGATGAACAGGGCGCGATAAAAAAAGGAAAGGAAGTAGAGGGGCTATCTGCCCAAAAGTCGGGGCTCGTCGCGAAGACCAGTTCCTCTCTAAAAGAAGGGGGACGTGGGTTGAAGGGGGGGTAAAGTGGAACGAAACTACCCAAAAGGTGTAGAAGAAAGGGGGGCAGGGAGTCGCTAAGGGCAGCACCAGAGAATCAAAATCCTAAAATTAAAAACGACCGCCTGTATTCTCGAGGGTACACCAGGGAACGTGACGACAGGTGCCCTCCCACGGTAGGGACATAGAAAAGGGAAGAAACGTAGGCGCCTGCGGGCGCCCCACATGGAGAAGAAAAGGAAAACGAACCTACCGGGGTTGGGGGGTAGCTACTTCAGGGCATGTTCAAAAACGTTGCTCGGGAACTTCGTTTAGTTAGGAACAGGCCCACCAACCGGAGCGCGGGAATAGTTGAACTACCTTAGGGAAGCGGTTGGGTACTACGTAGCAAAAAACTGAACAAGGCCTTTTTAAGACAGAAAACGGAAGGGGGGGGGGGGAACGAACAAAAGGGTCAGATAAGGAAAGGTCTAGAAGACTGCTGTAGCTCGAACCGATAAACCAGGGTCATCCGGCTGGGCCTCCACTTTAGGGAGGAAAGGGGGCGTGGTAAAACGAGGCACTGAGGGGACACATCAAAGAGGGAGGGAAGTGGGTGTATCTTAACCTTTATCTGTGACAACTACGACTGTAAAAGCAGGGCCGTTTTTTTTCGTTGGGGACGGGAAAGGGGAAACGAGAACGGCTGCCTGAGCAAGTCCAACTTCGCGTCCAGGGGGAGGGTGGTGAACTCTGAGATGGAGGGGGGGGAAAAACGCTACGGGAGGAAGGTTGAGGCCGTCATCGGCGGGGTAAGGCGAAGGGGTGACGAGTGAAAAGGAGACGGGATGGCAGGGGGGCAACGGAGAAGCACAAGCAGCGCTGCTCAGGTGCTGAGCACTACTGCAGTTCGGAAGGAGGGAACCTTTTTTCCTTAATAGGAACCCGGGTCATCAGCGGCGCTGAAAGAACGGGCGTGGTGGGGGGGAGCCGAACTGAGCAATGCGTCTGGGATCAGAAGAAAGGACTAACTGCAATACTCGTTGGGCGAAGAGAGTCAACAAAAAGACGAAGGCCGACAGCGTCCGAGGTCACTCCAAAGAAAACGCCTATTTTCGTTTACGCAAAAAGCTCCACAAGGAAGGAGGACGCGAGGGAAAAGGGCAGTTCCCACCGGCGACAGTTACTACCCAAGCTGCAGTATGGCCGAAACAAAAGCTGTTTTGCATTCCCAGCTGGCGCGAGCGAGTGAAAGGGAGGGAATTTCCTGGATACCGCTGCCCGGGCACTAGAAGAATCTGGAGAAAAAGCGAGGCTATGAAAACTAACATTATGCTAGGGGCAAGGAAGAGCGCCATAAAACGACGGAAGTCAAAAAGGGAGTGGACGCCGTGTGCGTCCAACTTAGAGAACAAGATGACGGGTGAGCGGGGCTCGTCCTGAGCAGAAGACGGAGAAATAGGCGACCCGCGGTGAAACTTATTAGGAAGAAGGGGGGGGGGAGGAAAGCAAACGGGTCGCAAAAAGAGACCAAAGCTGGAAAGGCAAGGACCCAAACACTGGTCTATCGAGAGTATCGCGCCATAAAAAAATCTCTCAACGAGGCAGTCCTACACG
>Ga0179593_1418044_pt1 | contig 26433 bp, 37 predicted proteins | sample CZODoug2_1_08_16_FD_185931 | JGI IMG/M metagenome (GOLD analysis project Ga0179593, IMG submission 185931) | Vadose zone soil fungal communities from Angelo Coast Range Reserve, California, USA - CZODoug2_1_08_16fungal (PacBio error correction) | ecosystem: Environmental > Terrestrial > Soil >...
AGCGAACCACGCACCCGGAGGCGCCCTGATTGTTGGCCGCCGGCCCCCATTCCTGCGGAACCCTGTTTCGTGAGTTCGATCTGCGCCGTCCCCCCCCCGCCCACACACCTTTTTGTTAATACCATCCGAAGCCTGGGGCGGCACATTCGAAAAACATTGAAACCCCGCCCCTCCCCTGGAAAAAACAAATCCAAAAAAGAAAAACCGTTCCCCCCCCCCCGTTGGGCACATTCCGTGCGGAAAAACAAAACTGGGCCAACAGGTCGGGGCCCCACGATAAAAACGTCCCCGAGGCCCCCCCCGCCCTTTTCAACACCCCCCCCCCAAGAAATGGAAAAAATTTGCCATATCCACCCCCCATCCCCCACCCGGCACCTAAAAAAATCTGCCCCCGGGCCAACATTTCCGATGTGATTTATGGTTTTTTTTTTTTGGGGTAAATCCCGGGCCCCTGTTGGGTTTTGGAAACAATCAAGCCCCCCGATCCGAAATTGAAAAAAAAATCCTCGGGTCCCAACCTCCCACCCTGTGCAAACGAAACCAGTTCCCCGGCCCTTTTGGTCGCACCAACCCGGGGTTGCCGTTTTCCCCTGTTGGGGGGCCCCCCCCCCCCCCCAGCCGCCCAACCCCCCCCCCCCCAACAACGGCCCCCCCAAACCAAACCCAAGACAATCCATCTACGGTGGTCCGCGCCCCCCCCCCCCCGGGGGGTGTCAAAGCGGCCGGAAAGTTTTTGCCCGTTTTTTTTTTTTGACGCCGCCCCCCCCCCCGAGGGGGGGGCCACCCAAGGGGCCCTTAAAATCTCCCCCCCGGTGAAACCAAACATTGGCCCCCCCGGCCCCCCGGTGGGTGCCCTTTTCCGATCCAAAAAACCCTTTGGTCACTGGGTTGTTGGGGTGGTCTTTGGCCCCCTGGTAATCAAAAACGGTATTCCGTGGACCCCCGAACACAAAAACCAATTGTCGGGGGTGGAAAACCTTTTTTTTTTTCCCCCCCAAAACCCTGGTTTTCAAATTCGAATTGGGGGCCCCCCGATGCCCCCGAAAAAATCGGCGCGCCAGGCCCGGGATTTGAAAGATGAAAAAAACATGCCCCCCACCATTTTTTTTCTGTACCCAATCCCCCCCCCTGCCCCGGTTAACGCAAACGTGGGGCCCCCCCCCACCTGTGTTATCCCCTGCCTTTGGGCCACCCGGGTCCCGCCCCCCGCCCAACAAAACCCGCGGGGCCCAAAGCAAATGGGGTTCCGGAAACAAAAAAAACGGGCCACTCAAAGGCCCCCGGAAGTAAAAGACAAATCTCTCTTGCCAAAAACACCCAGAAAACCAAACCCAACGGAAATGAGTGAAGATGTGTAAAAAGAGGATAGAGAATCAAACCTCCGCCCCCCCCCCACCTTGATAAGCGTGTCCCGAAACCCCCCCAATGGGGGCCCCTTGGGGGGCCGCCGGTGTTTGGTCCCACGCCCCGGGCCCCCCCCCGCCAAGGGCAAACAAGAAAAAAAACCAAAGGCCCCCCCCCCCCCCCCAAAAACGTTTTTTTTTTTGTCCCCCCCCCCCCCGGGTTTTTTTACACCCGGAAGGGAAAAAAAAATGGGTCCCAAACGAAAGCAATGGTTTCCTCCCCCCCAAATTCGGGCATTTTGCGCCCCGCCGCCCCCCGGGGTGGGCCGCCCCCCCCCCCCCCCCCCCCCCCCCCCCCTTTTGCGGCATCGCCCCCCCCGCCATCGATACCCCCGGGTTTGGGAAAACGTTTTTTCAAACCGGTGAACCTTTTTGTTTTTTTTTTCGGTCCGAACCAAAAAATTAAACGTTTTTTTTTGTTTGTTTTTTTATGAATCCGGCAAGAACACCCCCACAAAACACGGTCTGGGAAAACCCCCAACGGGGGTTTCCCCCGAAAAGCAACGGGCCCCTTCAAAAACCATGTTTTTCCCCGCCCGTCCAATTTTTCGTCCCACCCCCCCCCTGGTGGGTGTGGGCGCCCCGTGGCCCCGGTCCAACGAAAATTTCCTCGCCCCGCCTGGGCCCCCCCCCCCCCCCCCCCGTTGGGGCCGTGGGGCCCCCCTGAAAAAAAACAACAAAAACCCAACCCGGGAATATTGTGTGATGTGGGGGCGGGGGGGGCTGTGTTACCCACGGGGGGGTGAAAAGGAACCCGGTGGCCCCGGGACCCAAACGCCGGCGTGTTGGGTGGGGGGGGGGGTTGCAGGGGGGGGGGGGGGCCCCCCCCGGGAAAAAGAAACAAATTCAAACAAACTTCGCTGGGGGTCCTTGAAAATTTTGGTTTTTGCCACCCCCAGCGGAGCCCCCCTTTTCCCCCCCCAAAAAAAAAACCAATAGACCTCTGAAAATTGCCCGCAGTCCGGGTGCCGCGGAAACCAGGGCTAACAATTGGGGCACAAAACCAAGTTTCCCCCCCCTAATTTTTTTTCCTGGGGGGGTGGAGCCCCCCCCCCCAAACCGTTATTCGTGGGTTGCCGGGCCCCCGGCCCGTTTTTTTGGGTTCGCCCCGAAGTCCACGTGGGGGACGGGTTTGGGAAAAATTTTTTTTTCGGCGGGGTTCAAATGGGCCAAAAACATTGTCCGGCCCCCCCGGCCCCCTCCCCCCCCCGATGAGTCCGGGCCCGTGGGTTTTCGCGGAATCCGCGGCCTGGTAAACAATTTGTTTTTTTTCCCGCGGGGCCGCCAAAAGGGCCCCCCAAAAATTCGCTCCAAGAATTTCGGCCAAAAATTCCCTTGTTTTTTCTTTTTTTTTTGCCCCCCCCCATTCCCCCTAAAAGTGGCCCCTGAAACGGAAAAATGGCCACAACCCGGAAAAGCCTGTGGGCCCCCCCCGGATTCCCCCTCCCCACAACAAATCTTCGCTGCCCAAAAAAAACAAAAATTTTAATTCCTGAACCCGCCGGACCCGGGTCCCCCCTTTTGTTTTCACTTTTTTGGTTCCCCCCCCCCCCCTGCCGTTTGGTGCCCTGCCCGGAAAAATTCCCGCCCCGGACAAAATATGTAAGGCGGCCGGTGATGGGGACTGACGGCTTGGGTGGGGTTCGATGGTGCCCTTTTTTTTTTCCCAAGCCCCCCGCCAACAAAAAAAAACACTGGAAAAATGCTTATCCTCCCCCCAAAGCCCCCCGTTGGGGCCCTCCCAGGAAACTCGTGCCGGGTACGGGCCCCCCCCCCCTGGCAGACCAATAGCCAATTGTTCCTCCCACGGGTTTGGAAAAGAACAAATTCCAATCGAAGCGGGGGGGCGGCCCGTCCGGCCACAGCTGCCCCCCCCCCCGAAAAGCCGACCAAAAAGGGTGGGGGGTGTGGGGGCCCAAGCCCCCCCCCCCCCTAACTTTTAAAGCCCACCGGGCCCCCCCCCCCCCCCCCCCCCGGCCCCCCTTTTGGTTTCCCCCCCCGGGGTTCCCCCCGGCGGGGCCCGGGTGGGGGGTGGGGTGCTCGGGTTAAAAAGAAGCACAAAAAATTGGCGGGTTGTTGGTTCGCCCGGAAAAAACAATCGCCCCCCGGGGCCCCCCCCAACCTTTGGCCCCCCCCTTAATCTTTCGTTGGGGGAAATGGCCGGATGGCCCGGACCCCCGGGCACAGAACCCCTTTTCCCCGACCCGGACCCCTTCCTGTTCCCCCCCCACCCCCCCCCCCCCCCCCCCTTGTGAAATCCGAAATGCGGCCCAATGCCGTCCCCCATGGTTTGGGGAACCGAACGGAGGGGACAATCTGGCGGGACCTTTTTTTTTTTTCCCCACCCGGGTTTTCGGGTAATTTCCCCCGGATTTGTCCGTAACCACAATCGAGAAAACCATCGGGCCCCACCCCGGGGGTGGGGCGGGGGGTGTTTTTTTTTTCGATCGGGCCCCCCCTGGAATCAAAGCCCGCCCCCGGAAGAAACTGCCCCCCAATCCCCCCCCCTCCATCAGGTGGGGGGCCCCTTGTCGCAGAGCGGGACCCCTGGGCCCCGCCCCGGAAACAGGGGGCCCCCCCCGGAATTGGGGGGGGTTGGTCTTTTTTTTAAAAAATCCGCAGAAAACGGGGGCCCCCGTGCCAGAAACGAGACCGACCCCAACATTAACCCGGGACGCCCCCCCCCCCCCAAGCTGGGGGTGTTGGGCCTCGGCCCCCCCCCCCGGAAAAATCCCCCACCGCCCCCCCCCCCATCCCCCATTTGAAAAATCGGCCGGCGGGGCTCCCCCCCCAAAATTTTTGGCGGCCCTTTCCCCAAAAATGTCCGACCCCCCTCCTCCGGCTCCCCCCCCCCGGGGGCCCCCCTTGGCCCCCCGGTCCAACCAATCAGCGTGGCGTCCCCTTCCCCCGCCCCCTGTCCGCCGGGGGGGGACTTGCCGGTGGCTGGGTTTGAAACCAACCAATGGGCCCCCCCCCGTGGAAGGCAAACTGGTCCCCCCCAAGCTGTTGCCCCCCCCCCCCCCCCCAATCCCCCATTCCGAAAAATCCCCTCCTTGGAAAAAACTGAGGGGAACCCAGGGGCCCCCAAAAAATGACCTAAACCAATCCCCGGGCCAAAACACAAAAACATAATTGAACGATTTCAACAGCGGGGGGCCCCCTGGTTTTTTTTAAATCGAAAATCACCACCCGCGAAACAAATTCCCGCACCTTGCCTGGGTCATTGGGCCCGGCGGGCGGCCCCGTTGGCACCCCCCCGGGGGGGGGCAATCGGCCCCCCCCCCGGGCCCCCGGATGGATTTTCCCCCCCTTTTGTTTTTGGGCCCCCCATGAAAAGACCCCCCCCCTGCCCATCCCCGGTGTGCCCCCCGGCCTTCCAAAAAACCCCCGGGGCAAAACCTTCCTCGGGGCCCCCAAACAAATTTTTCGGCCCCCCCCCCCCCCCCCCCCCTTCTCCCCGGTGCGTCAGAACCTGCCGGGCAAAGACCCGAACCCAACACAAAAAAAAAGTTCGTTCCAACCAAGGTCCCCCCCACAAGTGACCAACGGAGGGAGAACAATTCGACCCTGGGTGGTTGGGACCGTTCCCCGCCAAACGGGGGGTGTGGGCGCCCCCCCTACCAGCCCCGCCCCACCGGTTTTTTTTTAGTGGGGGGGGGGGGGGGGGTTGGGGGGGTGGGGGGGGGTGGGGGGGTTGTGGGGGGGGGTGGGGGGGGGGGGGGGTGGGGGGGTTGTTGGGGTGTGGGGGGGGGGTGGTTGGGGGGGGAGTTGGGGGTGGTGGGTTGGGGTTTTTTGGGGGGGTTTTTATTTTGTTTGCTCTTTTTTTTTACTTTTTTCCTTCTGAAGTTATTTTTTTTTTTGTGTTCGTTTTGTTGTTTTTTTTTTTTTTTTTTATTTTATGGTTGTTTTTGTGGTTGTCTTTTGGTTCTTGTTCTTTTTTTTTTGTCTTTGTCTGTTTGTTTTTGGGTTTTGTTTTTAGAGGTTTTTGTTGTCTGTTTGTAATGTTCGTGTTGTGCTTTTTTTTTATGTGTTTTTTTTGTTTCTTTTTTTTTTTTTTTTGTTTGGGTTTTTTCTCGTCTGGGGTTGTGTTTGTCTTTTCTTTTGTGCTTTGGTCTTCTTTCTTTGTTGTTTTTTTCTTGGTCTCCTTTCTTTTGTGTGGTGTGTGTGGTTTTCTTTTTGGTTATTGTGTTGTGATTGTTTCTTGATCTATTCTTTTTCGTTTCGGTTTTTTGTTTTTTTTTGTTTCTTGTTGCTGTGTTTTTTTTGTGGTTGTTCTTCTGTGGGGTTTTTTATTTTTTGTTTTTTTTTTTTTTTTTGTCTGCTGGGGATGATTATGATAGTTGCATGTTTTTAGTGTTCTCTTTTTTTTGGTTTTCTCTGGCGTATTATTTTTTTTGTGTGGATTTTGTGGTTTTGCTGTGTGTTTTTGGTTGTTATTTGGCTTTTTTTTTTTTTTTTGTGTTGCTTTGTTGTTGTTATGTGTTTTATTGGGGTTGTGCGGTGTGTTGTTGTCTTGGGTTTTTGTTTTGTGGTTTGTTTTTGTGTTATGTGTTTCATTATGTTTTTGTTTGTATGATTTGGATGTTTGGTTATGATTTGGGTACTGTGTTGGATGTTTTTTTGGTGTGCTTTGTGGTTTCAAGGTATTGGTTGTTTTTTTGATTTTGTGTAGTGTGTGGGGTGTATTTTGGGTTGTGTTTATGGATGTTGGTGGTTTTGGGGTGATTTTTTTGTTCGTGATTTTTTGGTTTTATTTTTGTGTTATTTTTTGTTTGGTTTTAGGTAGGAGTTGTGTTTTTTTGATTGAGTAGGTGGTTTGGTTTTGGTTGTGTGTTTTTTTGTGGTGGTGTGTTGTGTGTGGGTGATTTGTTTGGTTTGCTTGTTGTTTAGTTGGGATGTGGAGTGGGTGTTTTGGTATTGTGGTGGGTGAGGGTTTTGTGGTGGCGTTTAATTGGGGCTTGTTGGTAGGCCTTTGTTGTTTGTTGTTGTGGGGTGTTGGGGGAAAAGCGCGCCTGTAAAAGGCCCCAAACCGCCCCCCCCGGACGCCCCCTTGTGTCCAGCGTCCGGAACGGGCCCCCCCCCCCCCCCCCCCCCCCACTCACCGCGGGGTCCCCCGCCCGCCCCCCCCCCCCCATTTTTTCGCCCCCCCCCTCGGTTTTGTCCCCCGGCGAAAAGCCCGACAAAAAACAATTCCCGGGGCCTTAAAAAAAACAAAGGGCCCGGGGGGCTCCCCCCCAACAATCGTGGAAACAGGGGTGGGCCTCCGGGGGGGTGGACGGGGGGCCGGCCCCCCCCCCCCCCCCCCCGGCCCGGGTCGGTGTTGTTGGAATGAAGTTTTTAAAAATTTTTTCCCTGTTCCCCCGGGCCTGAAAAATAGGCGGGGTGCCCCCCCCCTTTTTTCCCAACCCCCCCTCCGGCCCCCACAAATTTCCCTCAAAGAACCCTTCGGCCCCCCTTACAACAAAATTAAAACTCACCCCCCCCCCCCGGCCCAAAAAACAGGCAACAAAAAGAGGGATCGAGCTGGGTTTTCAATTCTTGTTTGTTTCCCCCTGCCCCCCCGTCCACCCCTTTGTTTCGGGTTTTTTTTTTGGGAGTGGGATTTGGAGCCCCGGGCCCCCCGGGAAAAAAAAATTGCCAGAAAACACATCCCCCCCCCCCCCCCTGCCCCGCCCCAGCGGTGGCCCAATGGCCCAAACTCCCCCGAAAGTTTCCCAAACCGTGGGCGGCACCCCCCGGGGGTTTGTTTTGTTTTTTTAACGTTTTTCGTCCCAAAAACACAACCGCCAAGTTTTTTTTTCCAATTACAAATCGGGCCCGGTTGGGTAATGCATTCGTGGCCCCATCGGGGCCTTTGGGGCCCCCCCCCATCAAGGCCCCGGCCCCCCCCCCCCCCCGGGGAAAAAAGCCGAAACTTGGGGTGGCCCCCCCCCCACCGGGCCCCCCCCCCCTAAATTTTGTCCCCGAAGAAAAAAACGTTTTTCTTCCGGCCCCCCCCCCTTCCGGACCCCCAACACCGGTGGGGGGTTTTTAAAACAATTTGTTCCCCTGGGCCCCCCCAAAAATATGGTCCCCCCCGGGGAGGGTCGTCCCTTCACCGGGTGTTAAATTCCCCTTTCCCCCCGTTTTTTCAAAACATTCCCGGCCCCCCCCCCCCCCCCCTTTGGGGGGGAAAAACGGGGCCCCAGCCCCGGAGATGGAAATTCTGGAAATGCACCTCCCCCATCCGCCACAATGGGGGTCCCCCCCCCCCCCCCCCATCCCCGTTTGGCCCCGAACCCCGGCCCCCCCGTTTTGTGCCGGCCCGAAAACTATGTATCTGGTCGATCCCCGATCCGGGGTGGCCCCCCCTGGGGTGGCCCAAACAGGGATCCCTGGTTGGCAAAAAGGCAACGGCCCCCCACCCCCTTGGAAAAAAAAAAATCCCGAATCTAAAAAAATGTCTTTGGGGAAAAATCGTGGCCTATTAACCCGGCCCCAATTCCTGAACGCCACCGGGGCGGGTGCCCCCTCCCCCCCCCCCCCCCCCACCCCCTTTTCGCCCCCAAATTCAAAACAAATTCCGCGGAAAAAAGCCCCATGGAAAGACTTGTTTTTTTCCGCGTCCCTGGAACCCTTGTTTCCGAAACCGGGGGTTTTTAATTGCCCCCGCCCCAAGGCCCCCGCCCTTCCCGTGCGCAAATCCCTAAAATTCGGGCGAAAAAAAAATTGCCCCCCCCCCCCCCATGGGCTGTCCCGTGCGGCCAAGAAACACTTTTCCCGCTCCGCCCCCCCCCCCTTGAAAAAAACCGAATGAAAAGGCCCCCCGGCGATGGGTTTTTGGTGTGGGGTTTTTTTATTTTTCCCTGGAAAAAAGAACCGAGACCACCCTAAACTCCCCCCTCAAAAGACCGGAGGGGCCAAGCATCCGGGGCCCCCCCCCCCCCCAAAAATCCTTTGGCCCCCCCCCCCGGATTCCCCTTTCCCCCCCTGGGCAAGCACCGGGTTACCCCCGTTTTTGGTTTATTTTTGTTTTTTTTTTTTTTTTTTTTTTTTTTTTTTGTTTTTTTTCCCCAAAATTAATGGCGACCGTCCCCGTTCCCCCCCCCCCCCCCTCCCCCCCCCCGTTTCAACCCCCCATCCAAGGCCCCCCCACCCCCAAAACACCATTCCGTCCAAACCACCGGGACCCGGGGGGGAAACCCCGTCCGGGGGGGGGGCCCCCCCCCGTGTAACACCCGGGGGGGGTTTTCAATGGTCCCCCCGGGGACAAAACGGGGGCCGGGCGTGACCGGGGGTAAACCAAAAAGGCGAAAAAAAAAGAAAAGGCCCCCCACAAATCGCCGACAAATTCCCAACCGGTCCAAAAAAATCTTCAACACAGCCCGGGGGGCCCCGCCTCCGGCCCACCGACGCCCCCGTTTTTCCCCCACCCCCTTTTTTCAACCCCCAAATCGGTCCCGCCGGTCCCCCCCGGCCAAAACAAAACCCCCTTTTCCCCCCCGCCTGGTTTTGTGCCCCCGGAATGCCTTCTCCTGCCCCCCCCCGGACAAATCCCCCGCCTACAAACCAGCATTTTAAACAAAAATCCCGGGCCCCGCCCCCCCCTGGCACCCCCCCCCCCCCCCCCCCCCCCCCCTTGAAAATGGGGCCCGGCCCCCCCGTGCGGTAACATTGGGTCCCCCCGGGTCCCCCTGTTTCGAGGCGTGTTTTTTTCGGGCCCCCAAGCAGGGAACAAAAGCAGGTCCCCCCGAAACAACCCACCCTGGGCCCCCCCCCTTTCCAGGGGTTTCCCCATTTTCTTTTTCGGGGACAAAAATCCCGCGGGGAAAAAAAACAATCTAAAGCCGCCCAAAAATGACCCTGGGCCCCTTTCCGCGAATCAAAAAAAAGGAAGATCGCCGTGGAACTGGGCCCGAACTTATGCCCCTGGTAAGAATTAACCTGGTTTTTCGACGCAAATGGAAACCGGGCCCTTACCGGATCCCCAACAAGCTCCACAAAGAAAAAAAATTCGCTGGGCTGAGATGACATTCAAGGCAAAAAGGGGGCGTCCCAAAGATCAAAACGGGGCCCCCCCCCCCCCCCCCTCCAAAAATTTTTTTCCCAACCGGCCAAAAACCCCTAATAAAAAAAATCCCCCGCCCCCCAATCGAAACAAAACCGGGGGGCCCCGGGATCACCTGCCCCAGCCCCCCCGACCCTATGCCGGAAACCGGCCGGCCGTTTTTTTTCCACTGTGAAAAACATCAACATTTGGGGAAAATCGTCGGCCCCCGAAAAAATCCCTGGGCCCGGCATTCTGTTTCGCCGAAAAATACGCCCCGTAAAGAAAGCCTTGTTTGGGGGGCCCCCCGGGGGGGCCCCCCGAAAAAATCGTTCCACGGGGTCCCCAAAAAAAAAAACGGGAAGGCCCCCTTTCTGGCGAAAACCGTTTTGTTTCCCCGAGGTGGATTTTTTTTCCCGCGCCCCAAGGAAAAAACGGCTTTGAAGTCAACGCCCCCGGAAATGGCCCCCCCCGGCGCCGGGGTACACCCAAACGCCCGTGCCCCCCCCCGGGGTCCGTTTTTTTTTTTTGTGGCCTGTTTTGCGCCCCTTGTGTGTTCCCCCCCTCCGGGCCCCCCCCCCCCCCCCCTGGGCCCCCCCCCCCCCCCCCCCCCCCCCCCCCTTCGGCCCTGGCGTTGTGGGTTGTCCGCAAAAAACAAGGCGTGGGGGCAACCCGGGGCGGAAAAAAGCCCCCGGCCCCCGGATCAGGAAAACCCCAATCCCCGCCCTAACACAAACCCGATTTTTTTTTTTTTGGCCACCCCGAAAAATTCCCCCCCTTTCGAAACGGAAAAAAAATCCGTTTTTCCTGGGGGTTTGTCCGCAGGCCCGATGTCCCCCCCTCCCCGGCGGTGTTTGGCCCCCCCTTCCCCGGCCCGGCCCCCCCCGCCCGTGTTATGAATGCCCCGAAAAAACCGGCCCCCCCCCCCCCAAAAAAAGAACAAACTGACTGGCCCCCCGATTTTCCCCCACATCCGTGGGCCCACCCCCAAAAAATCCCCCCCCCTTGCCCCTTCTCAGAAACCACCAACAAAAACGGGGGGAAAAAAAAGGAAGGGGAAAAAAAAACGAGAGAAGAATGGGCCACGGAAGAAAAAATTGTGGGAAATTCGGCAAATTCCAATTGCCCCGTCGGGCACATCAATAAGGCGGCCGCCCCGTGGGGGAGCCCAACCCGGCCCCCCGACAATACACCCTCCCGGCTCCCGACAAACCAACAGGAAAACAAAAAAAACCGAAATTTTTTTTTTCCGTCGAGATTTTCGGTGGGGCCCCCCAACAAAAAAATCCCAGGTGAACGATGGGGTTTTTTTTCCCCCCCCCCCCCCCTGAAAAACATTCCCGCCGGGGCCTTTCCGTCCCCCCGTACCCAACCGGGCCCCCCCCCTTTTGTGTGGCGAAACCCACGGCCACCCCCCCCCCCCCCCGGGGCCCGAAAGTGCCCCAAAAGGGCCCCGGCATAAACGGATACCAAAGCCGCAACAAGCCAAAAACAAAAAAGAAACGACCACCGCGGCGTGGGTTTTATTTGTTCCCCCCCCCGCAGCCCCCCGGGGCCCCCCCCCCCCCCCCCCCCCCCCACAAAAATTTCCCCGGCGGTTGAATCCAACGGGGTGCCCCCCCCTTTGGGGGTTCGGGAAACAATAAACCCCTCGAACGACAAAAACGTTTCCCCTGCGACGCCCCCCCCCCCCCATTTCCGTTTTTGGGACCGGTTGTGGAAATTTCCGGCGTCAAAAACCCCCCCCACCCTCCCCCTGGGCCCCCCCGTCTGTGGCCCTGAAAGATTGGCCGCCTCTGTATTTCGGCCCTCGTGCTCCCCATTGTGAATCAGGAACGCCCTGCCGGGTTTCGGCCCCCACCATAAATTCGGGGCCCCGCTGGGGCCCCCGTTTTTTTTTTTTTTTTTTTGAAATTCGGGCCCCGGCCCCGGGATTGCGAAAAAAAAAAAAAAATCCGGTTTCGCCCGTTTGAAATCGAGCCCGTGGGATCTTGGCCCCGCACCCCCTGGGGGCCTTTTTTTTTTTTTGATCCCCCATTCTTGTCAAACCCCCCCTTTAATCGCCCTAGAAAAATCCCCCCCCCCCTTCCGTTTTTGGTGATGCCATGCTGTTTTTTTGGGGGGAATAAATTCTTTTTAATGGCCCCCCCGGTTCAAGGTGCCCCCTCCGACGGTGAATCTTTTTTCCCCCCAAGCAAAAAGAAAAGATATTTCGCCCCCGGGTCGCCCGATCTTCGGCCGAAAAAAAGCCACCTTCCCAAAAAAATGTGCGGGTAAATTGTCCCGGGCCAATTTGGCCCCGGAGAAACATTGGACCACCCCCCACTGGGGAAGCCCAAGTTTTTCCGAAAAAACCCTGCCACTCCCCCCACTTGGGGCCGAAACCCCGGGGGTTCCCTCGAAAAACAATCCCGGTCCCCCCCCAAAATCCCCCCCCCCCCCGGGGGCCCGGGGGCCGCCCCCCCCCCCCCCCCCCCCCCCCAATTCCCGGCCCCCCCCCCCACAGGGTCCCCCCTGATGTTTCACAAACTTGAGGGTGGTTCCCGAAAAGTAAAAAAAAAAACATCGGGCCCCCCGGGAAAATAATGCCCCAAACTCTTTTTCCCCCCGGGCAAAACGGGCCGGGGGGGTTGGGGGGTGGGTTTTTGCCGGGCCCCGACCCGAAAGAAAAATATGGGGGGTGTGAAAGAAAAAAAGAAAAAAAGACTGCCCCCCGGGGTCCCCCCCCCCTAGGTTTTGGCGGGGGGCCCGTCCGGGCCCCCCCCCCCCTCCCCCCCCGCCTGTAGATTTTTGGCAACCGGTGGAATGGGGCGGATGTTGTCCCCCACTTCCCCCCCCTTTTTTTTTCCATTCGCGGAATTAAACCCGGGTCCCCCCACCGGCCTGGGGGGGGTGCCCCCCCCCGGTTCCCCCCACGGGGCATTGGACACCCGGGGTACCAAACAACAAACGGCCCCCCCCACCCCCCGAACCGTGTCCCCCCCCCGTTCCTTGGGTTGGGACCCCGAAGGTGGCCCCCCGGATTTAAAGCCCCCCCCCCCCCTAAAACTACCCGTTCCCCCGGCCCATCAATTAAAAAAGAACACGGGGGGTCAACGGTGGGGCCCCCCCTGGGCCAAGAAGAAATCCGGCCCAGAAATGGCACCGTGTGGCCTCCCCTCGGTGGAAAAAAGATAATGTTTGTCCTTTCATCCAAGGGAAAAAAAATAAAAAACCATTCGCCCACGGGCCCTTTTCCAAAATCCCGGGGGGGGTCCCCCAGGGCCCCCCCCTGGAAAAAAAAGTCCCCCCGGCCCCCCCCCCAAAACGACGCCGAGCCCCCCCCCCCAATTGGGGGGCCCCCCCCCCCCCCCCAATCGGGCCCGAATAGGAAAAAAATTCGCCCCCCCCCCCCTTTGACCCCCGGTCGGGCCCCACAAAAAGGCAAAAATTCAAAAACGGTTTCCCCCCCCCCCCCGAAAACCATTTCCCCCCCCCCCCCGAAAAAAAAACCGCGTAAAAAAACAACATTCATCCGGGCCCCCCCCCCCCCCCTTTTGGGGCCCCCCCTTTCGCGGTCAAAATTGGCCGAGCGCCCCCGACCCCCCCCGGGGGTGGGCCGTTTTGCCCCGCTGAGACAATTTGCCCCCGTGGTACCCAAAAACAACTTTGGAAAACAAAAAACAACTTTTTTCCAAGCCCCCCCCCCCCCCTCCGAAAAAATTCGAATTTTCAATCTTGTGGCCCCCCCCCCCCCCCCCCCCTTCCCATAACAACAAAAAAAAAGCGGAATCTGGCAGCACTAATTTCCGGATCGGAACCCCCGGAATAAAACAAACCTTTTTTTTTCGGCCCCCCCGCCCAGAAACCGGGGGCCCCGGTTTCGGCCCCAAACGGGGGATTGAAAACCCCCCCTTGTGAATGGAAGGTTTTTCAAAATCCGACATCCTCCCGCCCCGGGTCCCCCCATGGGGGGCCCCGTTTTTTTTTTTTTTCAAAACAGGGCCCAAATGCACCCGAAAAAGAAAATAACCGGTGGGGGGCGGAAATCGGCCCATCCCCGACCCCAATCAATTGGCCCGGGAAAAAAAAATAACCAAAACAGGTGTTTTTGTCCCCCCGATCCCCCCGAAACACCCTCCCCCCCTCGACCAACCCAAAAACAATCTCGCCCGGGCCCCCCCCCCGAGCGCCCAATCCTGGCCCCGGCCCCCCCTGAAACTAAAAAATAAAAAAAAAAAAATGGGCAAAAGCGAAAAATTCCAAAGACGCCGTGGGAAATTCCCCACAATCCAACAAACCCGGTGGCCCCCCTTAACCAATCACAAAAACACAAAATCCCCCTGGGAAAAACCTGGGGGCCCGGTGGGCCGAGTTAAAACCCGCCAACGGGGTTTTATTTTTGGGGGGAAAACTTTTTCGGGAGTTTGGGCCCCAATTGCCCCCCCCCATTTGCCCCCCCCGCCCCCCCCCCCGGGCGAGGGTTTTGTGTTTTGGCCAAAAACATTTCCCCCCCCCCGGTGCCGCCTTCAAAAATCCAAAAAACCCCCCAAAAAAACCCCCGAGAAAAACAAAAAAAAAAGCCGCCCCAGAGAATTTGAAAAGAACCCCCCCAAAGCCTTTCTATTCTTTTTCCTGGGCCCCCCCCCTTTGCCCCCCCCCCCGGGCGGTAGAACAATTGTAAGCCGTAAAGTGCCCCCCCCCCCCTTTTGGAAGAATGCCTGGCCCCCCCCCCCCCCCCCCCGTTGTTTTGAAAGGCCCCCGGGGGGGCCCCCCCCTAAATCCCCCCCCTAATTCACGCCCCGAACCCAAAGAAAAAAATAAACCTCCATCCCCCCCCACCCCGCCCCCCCCGCCGGGCCCCCCGCCGTTTCACCCCCCGCCCCAAACGCCCCCTTCCCCCTTCCGATTTGCCCCCCCCCGGCCCCCGTTAGCGCGGCAAACATTTTCCACGGCCCCCCCCCCTCCCCCCCCACCCCCTTTTCGGGAGGACTGGGGAACGAGGCGAAATGCCCGTTTTGCCCTAAAAAAACCGCTGGTTTTTCGGGGGAGGCCCTCCCCCGCGGGCCCCCCCCCCCCTTGGCACCCGTCGCCGGTGTCGCCCCCTGGCCCCTCTGCTCCCCACCCCCCCGCCCCCCCGCCCCCGTTCCCCCCCCAAAAAACGTCGGGGGCCCCCCCTGTTACGCGACGGTTTGGGCCCCCGACCTTGTCCCCACCCAGAACCACTGTTCGACCAGTGGGTCCTTCCCTTTCTCCCCTCCGGTGGCCATGAAAACCTTGTTGGGGGGCAAACGATTGTTGTTTCCGGTTTGTGGGCCGGGGGCCCCCCCAACAAAGTTTTCCCTAAACCCCGTTGGGCGAGCTAAGGCCCCCCCGGAAAAAATTGGTACCTAAAACAGAAGGGGTTGCCCCCGGGGTGGGTTTTTTTGAAGCTGGCAAACAACGGAAATGGCCCAGGCCTTCCCCATCCCCCCAACCCATGGGGCCCCCCCCCCCCCAAAAAACAATAAACTATATCCCATCCCACCGCCCCCCCAAACGCCCCCCCCCCCGCACCCAACCCCCCCGATTGCCGCCCCCCGGTGGGGGTTCCCCCCCCCTGCGCCTCCCAAACATGGAAACACCAAAAAGCTAGTGCCAGGAAAATATCGGGTCGGGGGGGGATCGAATACCCGGGGCCCTACCCCTGGAAAAATCCCCGTGTCCGATCCTGCCGGGGGATTCCGCCCATGTTTGGGTCCCCCCCCCCTGGGGGTTTTCCCCCCAGTTTTTTTTTCGCGGATTTATCCCGAAAAAAAATGGGAATGCCCCCGCTTGCCCCCCCCAAGTTTTCTTTCCCCCCCCCAAACTGGCCCCCACTTGCCCCCCCGCCCCCCCCCGGGGGCCCAAAAAAGCCCCCCCCGCGGTGGCCCCCCCCCCCCCGGGGGCTGAGCGAGCCCCGCGGTGGCACAAAAAATGGCCCCCTCCCCCGCTGCGGGCGTGGGGGCCCCCCCCCCGGGGTTTCCCCCCCCCCGAACCAATTGGAGCGCAAAAATGCCCCGCCCCGCCCCCCCCCCGGAACAAAATCATGAATTGCGTGGTTGAGATCCGGGCCCGAATTAAAGCTAACAAAAACTTTTGTAAAAAAACCCCCAAAAAAATTGGCCGGGTTTCCCCCCGTTAATGGGTCCCCCCCCCCGGCCCCCCGCTTCCCCTCCACCCTTTCCGTTTTTGGCCGGGCCCGTTCGTATAAAACCACCATCGGCCCCCCGGTTTTCGCTGGGGCCTGCCCCGGGCGGGGGGCCCCGTGCCTGGGGGCCCCCCCCCCCCCCCCCCCCAGAAAAAAAACCCGTTGGAAGAATGGCCACCCCCCCCCCCCCCCTTTTCCCCCCGGCGGCCCCTGAAAATCCCAGGCCCCCCCGGGGATCGGTAACCGCCCAACCGGGTTTGGCCCCGATGGGTTCCCCCCCCTCCCGTGAAATGGTGTTCCCGAAAAAACATTCCCACTGAACTTCCCCGAAAACCGGAAAAAAAAAAAAAAAGTCCCCCCGACCCGAAATCCTCCCGTTCCCCCGTTTTCCTCCCCACCCCTTCCCCCGGGCCCCTTGCCCCGCCCCTTTTTTCCCCTATCCAAAGGGGGGCAAGAAGGTCCCCGGTTCGGAGTTTTGCCGGGCCCCCGCCCCCGGGGCCCCAATCCCCAGCGTCACCGAAGAAAAAACCATTTCGGGGAAACAAAAAGCCGGCGATTTCCCCCCGGCCGAACCCAAAAACCCGGCCAACTTCAAACCCCGAGGGCACCCCTACCGCCCCGGGGAAAAAAAAACACCGGACAACCCGCCCCCCGTGGTTAAATTTCGCCTTTTGGGGCCGCCCAACCACCCCCCCCTGGCCCCCCTGTCCTGGGCCTCCCTGGCCCGAACTTGGCCCCCCGGGGCCCGGGTCCCCCCCTGTCCACACAAAAATTTGGCAAACATCACAAACGAGGAAAAAATGGCCCCTTTGTGTCCCCCCCACCCCCCCCCACCCGCCCCCTGCCGGCCCCCCCCCCCCCCGACGGCCCCCGGAAAATTTTCCCCCCCCCTGTGATGCCAAACACGCCCCCCCCCCCCCCCCCCTTTGAAGAAAAAATAAAGCAAATTTCCCAATTGGTGCCGGGGGCGTTGAACCACATTGCCCCCCCCCCCAACTCCTTTGAAACCGAAACTGGTCGTCCAAACACAAAACCCCCCCCCGGCCCCCCCCCCCTCCCCCAAAGTCATTTCGCGGATAAAATTTCCCGGGGCACAGCCCAACGCCAAAAACGGGGGGGGGGGGCCCCAAAGGACAAAAATACACCCAGTTGACAACATGCCCCGGCCGCCCCTGGGGTCCGGAAACCAAATTATTTTTCTTTTTGCCGCCCCGGAAAAAAACACCAACAAAAAAAACGGAAAAAAACAAAAAAAAACGGAATTCGGCTGTGGCCCCGCCCTGGCCACGCCCCTCCCCGTGGTGCATCGGTTAAGCCACCAAACAAAATATAGGAAAACAGTGGCCCCCCAAAAGAGAAAAAAACAAGATGTGCCGCCCGTATGGGGGGCCGGCGAAAAAAAAAAATGACCCTTTGGTTGGGGCGTGCCGCCCGGAAACACAATACCAAAAAAACCGGGCGCGGGGGCCGGGGGCCCCCTTTCCCGGCCCTTGGGAAAATAACCTGGGTCTCCCCCCCCCCCCCTTTCTAACCCAAATCCGAGTCCGGGGCGCCAATTTTTTTTTCCAAATGACCGGCCCCGGGGTTGGAAAAAAAAATCCCCCCAACCTTCCCCCCCCCGGGTGACTTCTGCCGAAACACAAAACTGAGCGGGGGCACGCTACAATAAAAACGGGTTTTTTCCCCGGGGCCCCCTTTTTTTCCCCCCCCCCAACAAAAAATCGGAGAATTTTGCCCCCATAAAAAGCCCCTTCCGGCCCCCCAAAAGCCAAACAAAAAACCCCGGAACCCTCCCGTTGGGCCCCGGGTCCAAAAATTTTCGAGGATATGTTTTTTTTTTTTTGACACAAAAAAAAGCCCCGCCCCCCCCTGGGGTGGTTGGACAAAAAAAAAAACACAATCCAAAAATGCCCCCCAGCCCGAAATTAAAATCCCCCTCGGCCCCTGGGCCAAAAACACAAAAGCGGGCTGGTTTTTTTTTGGGGGTTCCGCCCCAAAAACCCGGTTCGTATCCGGTGTGGGAGGGCCCCAAAGCCCCCCCCCCCGCCCCCCCCCCCCCAACCAACCATCAATCCGGTGGGGTTCCCCCCGCGGCCCCGGGCAGCCCGGCGGAAATTTTTTCCGTTTTGGGTAAACGCCACCGCCCCGGCCCCCCAACCAAGGGGCCCCCCCCGACAAAAAGAAATCGCCCGGGGAATTTTTGCCCCCCCCCCGGCCCCCCCCGTGGTGGCCCCCCCCCCCCCCCTTTTCGCGAAAAAACCCCTTGGGGTCCCACGGGGGGGTTGTGGGTGGTTTGGGGTCCCCCCCCTTGGCCCCCCCACGCCCCCCCGGGAAGAAAATACGGTTATCTCGACCCCCGAAACACAAAACAATGTCGGGTGGGGAAAACGTTTTCCCCCCACCCCTGTAATCGAAAAATTGGGCCCCCGAGCCCTGGACAAAAAGCCGGCGCGGGGGCCCCATCTTCATTGAGATGACCATCCCAATGTGCCCACCCCCCGATGTGGGCTGTTTTTTCCTGGGTTCAACCCATCCCCTTTCCCCCCCCGTTCACGGAAACGGTGGGTGGGGGCCCGTTGGTCCCCCCTGGCCACCCCCCCCCCCCCCCCCCCCCCCTTGTCCGGGGCCGCACCCCTGCCAACCCGCGGCGGGGGCAAAAGCATGGGGTGGTTCCGACTTCCCTTCCAAAAGGGGCCCGTAAAAAGAGTTTAAAAAATCCTCTTTCCTCAAAACCCACACAAACCCCCAAACGGGAGAAGGAGGAAGGGAAAAAAAGGAAAAAAGAGGAGAATCTTATAAAACTTTTTTTCCTCCCCCCTTTTTGGAGCGTTCACCCCCCCCCCCCCCCCCGACCCCCCCCACAAATGGGCTGGGGCCCGCCGGGTGGGGGTGCGTCCACGGGCCCCCCCCCCCCCCAGGCCCAAGGGCCCGAGAAAACCAGAAAACGCCCCCCCCCCCCCCGACCCCCAAAAACGTTTTTTTTTTTTCCCCCCGTTTTCAAAAAACCCGGAAAGGAATGGTTAAAAAACGAAGCCACCCCCATGTCCCCCCCCCCCCCAAAATCCTTCAAATCGGCCTTGCCCCCGGGCGGGGGCGGCCTTTTTCCCCCCCCAAAATCGGGCAATCCGGTGCATAAACCGGGTGTGGGTGGGTGGAACCTTGTTTTTTTTTTTTTTCCAACCGAAACCTTTTGTGTTTTTCGGGCCCGATACTTTTTTTTTTTTTTTTTTTTTTGTTTGTTTATCCGGGCAAAAGAAAAACAACAAACCCCCGTGTGGGGAACCCAAGGTTTTTGCCGAGCCACTGTGGGCCCTGGCCCCAAAATGTCCCCCCCCTGCCGACACACAACAAAAAAAGCAAACAAATCCGTCCCCCCCTTCGGTAGTCTTTGTTCCGCGCCCCGCCGTCCCCCCAACGCAACTTATTCCTCGGCCCGCCTTGCCCGGGCGGCCCCCGACCCAACCCGTACTGCTCTTTTGGGGCCCTGGGGGCCTGGGCCCCACGTAAAACGAAAACCGGGTGGGGGCGACCCCCAACGGCCCCCTGCGGCCCCGTTGGTTGCCCCACAAGGGGGGCCCCCCCCGGGAAAAAAAAGTCCCAATTTCGGCCCCTGGGCTTGGAAAATAATTGGTTTGTAGTATCTGATTTTTGATGGTTTTTTGGTGTCACAAAACCCAGCTGCCCCCCCCCTGCACCCGTTCCCCAAAGAAAAACGATAAAATAAAAAATATCCCCCCCTTCGAAATTTGGGCCCCGGGCCCCAAGTTTCCCCGGTTGCCGGGAAGGGGGGCCCCGCTAACAAAATTGCCCACCAAAAAAAATTTTCCCCCCTAATTTACCTGGGTGGAAGACCCCCCCCCCCGAACCGGTTGTTTAAAACAAATCGTGGGCCCCCCCCCCCGTGCCCTTGGGGGGCCAAAGGGTGAGGTTTGTTTTTTTTTGGTTGTGGGTTTATTTCGCTAAACAAAGTGTCAAAACGCGGGTGGGTAAACGGATTTTTTTGGGAACTTTTTTTTCGCCCGGCTTGTGCCCCCCATGGAAAAATTGGCGCGCCCCCCCCCCGCCCCCCCCCCCCCCCCCCCCCCCCCCCCCCCCCCCCCCCCCCCCCCCCACCCCATCGATGAAGGCGAAAAAAACCCCGGTTCCTCCGAAAAGCCGCCGTCGTGGTTAAAACCAAAACACAGATTTTTTTTTTTCACGGCCCGCGGGCAGGAGGCCCCACCGCGCCCCCACCCCCCCCCCCCAAGAATCCGGGGGGCCCCCCATCCTTTTCCCCCTTTTTTTTTTTGGGGGGGCCAAAATTTCCCCCCTAATAACCAAAGTTGGCCTACGAAAAACGATGGGGGCCACAAACCGGGAAGCCCCCCGCCCCGGGCGCCTGCCCCCCCCCCGGAAAAAAAAAAAAAAATCCCCCGTCCGGCCGCCCCCAAAAGGATATCCCCGGACGGCCCCGACGCCCCCCTTGGTTTCAAACTGGGGGTTTTTTTTTTCCCCCATCCCCCCCCATTGGCGTTTTTTTGGGGCCTGGCCGGAATATCGGGCCAAAAAAAATATGTAAGGCCCGGGGCCCCCGGGGTTTGGGTGGGGACGACGGCCACCTTGGGTCCCCCGCTGGTGGTGCACCCCCCCCCCCCCTTTGGGTTCCAAAAGCCCCCCGCACAATGAGGGGAAATGGCCCTTTACATCCTCAAAGCGGTTGGGTTGGTGGCCAATCAAAGGAACCCCCGGCCGGGTGTCCCCAAGGGTGTGGGGGTGGTATGGGGGGGTTTTAGGGTGGGGGGGGTAGGGGGGCTGTTGTGTTGTGGTGGGTGTGGGTCGGGGGGGGGGGTGTGGTTGGGATGGGGGACCCCCCCCCCCCCACTCCCCCTTTTGGCAGGACCAAGGCCCCCCCCAATTCCCCTCGTTCAAATGGCAAACGAGAAGCGGCGGCCCCCCCCCCCCCCCCCCTCGGGGGGTCCCGTCCCAAAAATCCCCCCGGGGGGCCGAAAATCACGGTATTGGGGGGGTGCGCCCCAAAATGCCCCCCGAAAAAAAAATTATAAAAAAACCAAAACGTGGTCCCCCGGTGCCCCACCCCCTTGTTTTTTCCCGTGTCCCCCTCTGCCCCCCCCGGTTGTGGGTGTTGCCTTCCGGGGTAGTTGGCCCCGGGTTTTGGGTTTCGCTGTGGTGGGAAATCGCCCCCTGTCCCCCCCCCCTTTTTTTCCCCCCGGGAAAAATCTCGTGGAAAAAAACGGGCTGGGGATGCCCGGGTGGCCCCCCGGGGGCCCCCACCTCGCCGAACCGAAAACCCCCCCCCCCCCTCTTCCGCCCCTGGGAGGATCGAAGTTCGTCCAATCCCCCTGCGGTGACGAAACCCGGAAGTGACATCGGGTCCCCCGAACCCCCTTTTTTTTCACGGTTTTTTTTTCGTGGAATTTTCCGGAATGACAAGCCTACAAAAAAAAATCGGAAAGAAACCCATCGGTCCCAAAAAAAACCCGGTGGTTGCCCCCGGGGGGGGCGGGTTTTTCGAATCTGGCCCCCCCCTGTGAAATCCAGCCGCGAAAAAAAGGCCCGGCCGCCCCCCCATCCCCCCCTCAAAGGGTTTGGGCCCCCCCCCCCCTGCCCCGGGCCCCCCCCCCCCCCATCGGCCCCCGGCGGGGCCCCCGAACCCGGGGGGGGCCCCGAAATGGTTGGTTTTTTAATCCGAAACGCCCGGCCCCAAACGAGCCCCCCCGACCCATTACCGAAAACCGACCAAGTTTTTTCCTGGGGGTGGCTGTTTTCGGCCCCACCCCCCCGGAATTCCCGCCCCCCCCCCATGTTGTAATCCCGGGCCCCCCGGCGGCCCCAAAAACAACAAACATTTTTGCCCCGGGGCCCCTCCAAAAAAATTTGTCCGACGCCCCCCCGGCCCCCGCCGCCCCTCCGGGCGTTGTGGGCCCCCAAACACAAACATCGGCCGTGGCCCCCTCCCCTTCCCCGACCCCTCCGGGTCCCGGCCCTTTTGAGGGGGCCTGGAAAATGGAGGGCGTGGGAGGGGCAACTGGGTCCCCAAGCCCGGGGGCATCAAATCTTAAAATTCGCGTTTAAACTGGTTAAACCGCACATGTGCCCCCAATGGCCGCACTCCGGCCAGAATGACCGGAAAAACAAAAAAAATTACATTCAAAACAGCCGCCTTTTCTAAAAATCCGACCCCTCCCGAAATTTCACGCAACACCTTGCCTGGGTTCATTTTTTGTTGCACTGCCCCGGGGGCCCGGGACACAAAACCCCCGCCCCTCCAAAAATCGGGCTCCCGGGCCCCCCCCTTGGGGGGTGGAAATGGAAAAATCCCCCCCTTGTTTTTTTTTGGGCCAAATTGGAAAGGCCCCCGCTGCCCCAAAAAAAAAAATCGTTGGGCCCCCCGGGTGCTCCAGAACGCCCCCGCCTTGGGCAAAAGCAACCCGCACCCCCCCTTCCTTGGGGGCCAACCATTTTTTTCTCGGCCCCCCCCCCTTGGCACCCCCCCCCCCCTTTCGATCGCGGGTTAGAACCCTTGGACGGCCAAACCGTGGACCAAACCAAAAGACACAGCCATTCGGGGGTTTTTCACCCCAAACCAAGGTTCATGGTGCCCAACCCGAGGGAATACAAAATCCGAATCCTGTGTGGGGCAACGGTTCCGCCACGCGTGCCCCCCCCTTACAAAAACAGCCGGTGGGGGGGGTTGTCAAAGCGGCGGCAGTGCCCCCCCCCCCCACCCCGCAGGTCCCCCCGAACCGGTGTTTCCCTTGTGCCCACTCCCCCCTTGTTGCTACCCAAAACAAAATCTTTTTTTCCTCCCAACAATCCTTACTTTTTTCGTGTTTTCTTTCCCCCCCTGAGCCCCCCCCCCCCCCCCATCACACATTTTCGCCCCCCCCGCCGCCTCGGTTTTTTCTACGAGCCCCACCCTAAAAACCCCATTTCCCGCCCCCCCACCTAAACGCCGGCCCCCCCCCCAAATTCGGTGGGAAAAGGTTTTGGGGCCGGGTTGGAAAAACTGGCCGCCCCCCCCCGGCCGTGGGGCCGTTTGTGTGGGTGGAACATTTGGAAAAGTTTTAAACTTTCCCCCCCTGTTTTCCCGGGGCCCCTTTGACAAATAGGGCCGCCCACTTCCAAACAAAAACGGGCCCCCGCGGACCCCCCCATCTTCCCAAGAAACCCCCCCTTTTTTCGGGGCCTACATTAACGGCCCCCCCCGGGGCCCCCCCCCAGGCCCCCAAATAAGGCATCCCCTAGCTTGGGTCCCACATTTCCCCCCCCTTGTTGTCCTTGCCGTTCTGCGGGGTTTTTGTGGGTGGTTGGACAAAAATGAGCCGGGCCCCCCCCCCCCCCCCCCGGGAATGCCCCCCCCAAAACCCCTCGCCCCCCCCCGGTGCCGCACCAAACGGGGGGGGGGCCAAAAAATTCCCCCCCCACTCCCCGCAAATTCCCCCCAACCCCGTTGCGGGGTTTTTTTTTTTTTTTACCCCCTTTCGGCCAACAACGGGCCAAGTTTTTTTCAGGAAAACAAAAATAAAAACGCCCCGTTTTTTTTGTACATGAAATTTCGGTTGGCCAATCCGGTGCCTGGGTGGCCCCCCCCCCCAACAAACGCATCAAAGGGGGGCCGGGGCCCCCCCCCGGGATTTCGAAAACGGTACCCCCCCCCCCGTGCCTAAATTTTTTGGGGTCCGAGGGATGTTTCAGGGGCTCCGACCCCCAACCCGTGTGGGGGGATTTCCCGCCCCCCCCCATAATGGTCCCCCACGAAGGTCCCGAATCCCGGCCCAAACCGGTTTATTTTCTTCCCCCCTGGTCACAACCAACAACACATTCGGCCCCCCCCTTTTTGAAACGGCCCCAAGCCCCCCCCCCCCGGAGAATGACAAAAATTCGAAGGACAAACCCTCCATCCACAAAAAGGGGTTTTTTTTCATCCGTGTGCCGACCTCCCCCGGGTTTTTCGCCGGAAAAACAGTGGTGGTCACAACCCGGTCGAACAATCCGAATCCGTTGGGGCCCCTGCCGATCCCGTTTTGAAAGGCACGCGGCCCCCTTGTAAAAGTTCGATCGAAGGGCTGGAAGCCGAATACCGCCCCCCCATCGACACCTTGCCCCAAAAACAAAACCCGGGCGGTGGCCCTGGCCCCCCCCCCCACCCTCTCCCGTCCCCCAACTGACCGCGGAAAGCGGCAATGCACTTTTATTTTTTCGGGCCCGGGGTTTTCGTGGAACCCTGTGTTTTTCGGAACCGGGTTTTTTTTAATGCCCGCCCAAGCCTCACAAAACTGGGGGGTCCCATGAAACAATCCCCCCCCCCCCCTTATTACGGGCCCCCCCCCCCCCCCCCCGTTGATGGGTTACCCCCGCCCACACATGGCCGGGGGGGTTCCCCCCGGTTGCCGCCCCCCGGAAAAGCAAAACCCCAAAAAAAACCCCCTTTTTTTCCCCCCCCGCTTGAACAAACGGTATGAGCCCCCTTGGGGGGGGCTAAATGTTTTTTTTTTTTTTTTCACCCCTGGAAAAAATTGGACAACTACCAACAGAACCTCAAAAAAATTCCCCCCTTTCCAACCGGAAAAATGGCCCAAAGCAAAAAAAATCGGGGCCAAAATCCTTGCCCCCCCACCTGTAAAAAATCCTCCCTGGTCCCCCAGCAACCGGTCAAAACCCCCTGTGTTTTTTTTCAAAAAATGAGATTGTCCACGAACAACCGTCCCCCCCCCCCCGTCCGGCCTACCATCCCAGGCCCCCCCCCCAATTAATTCAGTTATCCACCAACCTGGGAACCCGGACCCCGTCCTGTGGCCCCCCCCGTTGGGGTACCCGGGTTTTTCAAACATGCCCCCCCGTGACCGCGGGGCCCCTGGACACGTGGTTAAACTTCCCCCCCCGAAGAAGGCCATTCTGGGCCACCACTTTTACCCCCTAAACCCGGGTCAAAAAATCTTAAACAGCGGAGGGCGGCTGGGCCCGCCCCCCAAACCCCTAACTCCCCCCCCCCTTTTCCGTTTTCCGCCCCCACCCCCATCCGTGGTCCCCCCCCCCCGCCGCCCCCGCCCAACCCCACAACCCTCCCCCCCGGGGTGTGTTGGCCCCACCGGAAAATGCCCCCCCCCCCCCCTCCCCCCTTCCCGTGGCCCCCGCATCCAATTTTCTTTCCCGGGACAAGTGGGGAACAAAAAAAAAATCCCATGCCCCCCCCCCCCCCTGCCCCCCCCCCCCCCCTGCAGAATGGGCCGGTGCCCCCCCCGATGGAGTGCCCCGGGGATAAAATTTGCCCACCCGGGGGCCCTGTTTCCCGAGCCCCGGTATTTTCCGTCATTGGGGAGCAAGGTTCGAAAAACCTGGCCCCCCCCTTCCAGGGTGTTTTCCCCCCCCAAAAAAATTTTTTTCCCGCCTTTTCCGAAACCAACATTCCCCCCCCGCGTATCCCCAACAATCCTAAAACCCGCCCAATGAAATCTGGGGCCTTTCGCCCCCCTGAAAATAAAGGATCCTCCCTGTGTGGGCACAAATAAACCGTCGAAAATATGCCCCCCTTTGGGTGGAAAAAGCAAAAATTAAACGTTCGATCCCCCCAATGACGTGCCCCCCCAATTTAACCGATCCCAAATGGGCTCCAACAAGAAAATTCGCTCCCCCGCATCTGAATATAAATGAAAAATCAATCCCCCCCCAAGGGTTGCCCGGGCAGAAAAAAAAGAAAAATCAAACGTAGGCCCCCCCCCCCCCCCCCCTCTATTTTTTTTCAAAAAAAAACGGCCAGACCGGAAATTTTCCCGGGGCCAAATCGAACAACCCGTGGGGTCCCCCCCCCCCCCTAAAAACAAAAATTCAAAAACTTGCCATCCCCTGGACAAAGGAAAAAACACAACCCTATTGGTGGCCCGGAACTGCCGCCCCCCGGGTTTCCTTATCACAAATGTAAATTCGCGGCCCCCCCCTGGAAGGGTGAAACCCCCCCCACCCCTGGCCCCCGAAAAGGATCTTTCCCCCGCCCCCCGATAAACCGGCCCCGGAGGCGTGGGGGGACCCTACCCGGAAAAAAATGTCCCAACGGAGTTTCCCCCACCGCAGGGACGTTTTCCCTGGGCCCCCCCCCGACGGGTGGTTTTTTTTTTCGAAGGTGGGGGGGGGGGGGAAATTTTTTTCCCCCCACCCCGCCCCCCCCCCCAAAAGGGGACAGCCTTGACAACAATTTCAACGGGCCGCCCCCCCCTTGGGGGAATGGCCCCCCCGCCGCCCCCCCGGGGCCCCCCCTCCCCCCCCCCCCGCCCCCAAAACCGTGTGGTGCCCCCGGGGGTCCCCCCCCCGTGTTTTTTGGGTTTGGGGTTTGTGGGGGTTTTTCCCCGCCCTTGGTTGGGGGGTTCCCCCCCCCCCCCCTCGGGGCCCCCCCCCCCCCCCCCTGCTGTCGGCCCACCGGCCGGGTTGGGGTGTCCCCCCCGGTCACAAAGGCCCCCGGGGTTGGAAAACACCGTGGCGAAACAAAGAAAAAAAAAATGTTGGGCCCCCCCCCCCCCCCCGCGGAATCCCAGGAAAAACCCACTCCGCCGTTAAAACAACCGGATTTTTTTTTTTTTTTTTTTTTTGGGCCCCCCGAAAACAAAAATCCCCCCCCTTCCGAAACGGGAAAAAATAAATCCCCGTTGTTTTGTTTTTCCTTTGTTTTCCCGCGGGGCCGGGGCAGGTTGTGGCCTTCGGCCCCCCGGTGGGTGGGGGCCTTTTCCCCGGGGCCCCCCCGGCCCCCCCCCCGGGGCCCCCCCCCCCCCCCCCCCTTAAAATTTTATGTGCCGCCGGACGGCACAAACAAATGACAAAAGGGCCCCGATCCCCCCACCCATCCGTGGGGCCCCCCCCCCAAAAAA
>Ga0179593_1479619_pt1 | contig 26421 bp, 41 predicted proteins | sample CZODoug2_1_08_16_FD_185931 | JGI IMG/M metagenome (GOLD analysis project Ga0179593, IMG submission 185931) | Vadose zone soil fungal communities from Angelo Coast Range Reserve, California, USA - CZODoug2_1_08_16fungal (PacBio error correction) | ecosystem: Environmental > Terrestrial > Soil >...
GGCCGAAGAACCGGAAGGATTTGGGAAAAGAAGACACAGGACCTGCACGGGAAGCACGACCACACGGGGTGAAATTGAACGACAAGGGCGGAATGTTGAGAATAACAGGTGGTTATGGGGATGTGGAATACACACAGAATCGGACAATAGTGAAGACGTGAACACCAGCCATTAAGCCGAGCCGAAAGAGACTCAAAGCGCGAGGCGGGAAGGGCCTGGGTCAATACCACTAGAAAAGGGGAGACCATCGGAGATGGGAGGGGGGAACAGATCAGAGGACAAAAAATTCCACAGGTTGTGTACGGAAACTGTGAGGGGGGGGGGGGGGGGGAAAGGAGTTACCGGATTATTCACCAAAAAAACAATCAAAAACGGGGTGACACCAAAAAATGTTTGGGGTTTGTGGGGCTTGAACCCAATGGACGATGTTTTGCGTGGGACGTAAAATTCGAAAACCCGGAACCGAACCCAAGATTCGACCAAGGGGGAGTAAATCGAAATCAGGAAAAAACATATCGTCGGGGCTGACAGCGAGGGGTGACGAAAATCAGGGGGAAAGGTGGGGGGTGGGGGAAGAAGGGCACACGAATAGGGCGAGGAGGCGCAAGAAAGGGAAAAATCAAAGCGAACGGAGGGAAAAAAAATACTCAAATACGGCGGGGGGGTTGCAAAGAAGGGTCACAAAGGGAAGGGGAAAAGCGGGGAGGGGGAAGATACCTAGAACCTGCCACAACAAACCAGACAGGCAAAATTACCCCAGCCCAAATAGGACTGAAAAGAAACAAATAAAAAGGGCAAAATCGCAAAAAGAATGAAAGGTTTAAGAAAAAAAAACTCTTACTGGGGGGGGGGGACGCAAAAAGGAGGTGTTGGGATGGGGACACGAAGGTAGCGAACGGTAAACGGAAGCAAAAAGGGGTGAAGAAACACCCGCCGAAACAGGTGACAAGGATTGGGATAAAATCCCTGGAGGAACATGGGACATTGACCGAGAATGGGTGCAAAACAGTGAGCCCAGGTCCAATGGTGGGGGGAAGTCGAAGGCCAAAAAGGGGTTAAGTATGGGGGGGAAAAAAAAACTCAAAAGATTTGTCCTCAACCAACCGGCAAGAGAGGATATCAATGTTGCCGGTACCGAAAAAAAAGAAGTGTGGGGGAAGGAAGTTGGACACCAGAAAGGGGCGAAGGTAAATTGGTACCGGTGTGTACAATCTAACAAGAACGGGGGATTTTGGGGCCAAAAGGCACGCGAAGCAAATGGGCCTTTGGGGGAAAAAGGGAAAGGGGAAAAAAAAGGCAAAAGGGAAAAAGAAATGTGACAACGTTGGCCCCTAGGGGAATTTGGGGGCTCGAGGGCCCGTTGCCTGAGGGGGGGTCGGAAAAAAGGAAAAAAAGGGTTCACCATAGAACGAAGGGGAAATTAAACCCAAACGTTTCAAAGAAAAGCAAAAAAACCGGAAAAGCGCAGTTTTTTGACGGGGGGGAGGGGCCCATGGTTTCACAATCAAAAAAAAGGCCAGCCCATGAACCAACGAAAGGGGAGGGGTGATGGGGTGGGAAGAGGGCCGGGGCAGGGGGGGGACTCGGTTAAGAAAAAGCCAACGTGGGAGGCAGGGGGGGGGGGGGGAAAAAAAGGGCTTCGAAAAAGATATTAGCTAAAAACAACTACAGCGGTCAATGGCCCACCAAACGACGAAGCCATCACCAAGGGTCGGTAAAACTCCAAAACCCGAACCTCAAAATCAGGGGGAAAAAAACGTCGAAAGGGAGGGGGGTCCTCCGGGGGAGGGAGGGGGGGGGTCCAAAGGGCCGGTTTCACCAGGGGACACTATCAGGGGCTTGGAAAAAAAGGGGCGACAAAAAATAAACTTCCTGAAAAGCTTCAAAGGGAGGTGACGTGCAAAGGCCGCTGAAACCGCCAAAAAAAAAACCTTCCATTGGGGTGGGCAGTTGGCCTGAATCTCCTAGGGGACTGCCCGGGCGCTTTTTGCTAGGCCAATCTTGAAAGGAATAGGACAAAAAAAACCAAGGGGGGGGGGGTTGTGGGGGTTCAAGTCAAGAACGGGGGTGGGAAGGCAAAAAAAAAACGACAGTAACGTTTTGGAGGGTCTTTGCCTGGGGGCTGGGGGGCACACCCTGTGTTCTAAAGGATGTGAAAAGGGGGGGGATCAGCCGAAAAGGGAGTCCCTGTTCTACACCACCCTAACAGAGGAACCCAATCGGTGAAAGAAAACCTGCAAAAAAAAACCCAGGAAGCAACCAAAATGGCTGGTAAAATACGCCCACAAAGAAAAACAAAGGGGGTCAAGTCGTCTGACTCAATCCAATGAAAGCATCAATAGGTGGAGGCAAAGGTAATCGAAAAAAGAATCCCCGGAAAGAAGGTCAAAATCAGGCACCCAGAGGATGCAGAGGTCAAATCAAAGGGTCAACGGGCAAATACCTGAACGATGCTGCAAGAGCCGGGCCTTTAAAGCGGTCGGCAATACCAGGGGTCCAAAAAGGCCTAAACGGGGGGGCAGGCAAAAAAAAAAACTAAAACACTTCCAGCCCAACAGTTTCCGCAAGTCAAAAAAAAAACAACTACCTTTGACAAAAAACCTGGGGCCACAGCACGCCGGGGGTGAAAATCAGCAAACCCCAAGCGCAAGGGGGGGATTGAAATTTACATACTCCAACATCCGGTGAGAAACGGCCGGCCGGGACGTCAGGGGGAGGGAAGGAGGAACAAACTGGTCCGTACCAGGGGGACCAACCTGGTTGCCGAGGGCCCAACAGAAAACTGCCAAGTGCACGAAAAACCCCACCAAATTAAGGTGCCCAAAAAGTAAAAAACGAAAAGCAAACGGATGGGGCACTGTCGCAAGGGGGAAACACGCAACCAGAAAAGCCCCAACCCTGGAATTCTCACTGCCACTCGGGTCAATGTTCCTCAGACAATGGACACCCGACGCCAAAAGAAACAGAGAAATTACAGAAGGGAAAAACCCACAACAGGACCTTAATGGAAACAAAAGGCCTCCCTTACAACCCAGGAAAAACTGACAACAATCAGGAAGGCAAAAAGATGATAAATTCTACGACACCAAAAACAAACCTCTTTCAACTGGAAACCAAGCCCCCCAAGAAAAACGCCTTAAAAACAAACCCCACCACAACAGCCGAACGCAGGAGGGAGAGACAACAAGAACAAGGGGACTCCCAAAAAAAACGTAAAACACCGGGGGAAATCGAAAATGGGGGGGTACAATCCCCGGTAACAAAGATCCAAGATCTTTCACGAGACAAATATCGCCTCCACAAGAGAAACCTGTGAGGGGGGGCTGCCCAAAAACGAGACGGGGGGGGGGGGGGGGATCACTGAAAACGGCGTAAAAAAATACTTTGAACTCCAAAACCAAACTAAAGGTCTAACCTAAGATAAACGGAAAAAAAGGAAAAATCTGGGAGTGACCCGGCCGAAAGAGCTACACGACAAACCTCAAAAGGAAGTGGTTTAACTTTGAGCTGTAGGCGAACCAGATTGATTTGCCGGCTTACAAAAAGAGGATGTTTCCATTTTGGGGGGGGGGGGACGATCGCCGAATTCCAGCTTAAGAATTCCGGAGATTGACGCGGAGGGGGGGAGGCGGCATTTTCCTTTAACCTAAAAAAGAGGACGACAAGCTCAGGGAACCCAAACCAGCGGTCGAGGGGGGTACACTCAGGGGGATAACGTTAAGCGGCCAACCCCAATAGGATCCAATCTGGGAGACAAACAAGGAAGGGGGGGGCATAACAAATTTCTAGGGGAATGTAAGTAAAGAAAAAACGAAGGGTGGGGGAAAGGTGGGGGGTGGGGCTTAGGACGTGGGTTCTAAGAAGGGGGCAACTCGGTCCCCAAAATTGGGGATGGGCCCAAGAACGGCCCACGGGAAATTTAAAGTCTAGGTGGGGGGGGGTGTTAAAAACAGCACCACCAGGCCAAGGGCAAAAGAACAGAACGGGGAAGAAAAAAAAAAATCAGGATAGCAAAACGCCCAACTCGCCCATCGAGCAACGGGGGCGGAACAGCCCAAGTCAATCGAGGACACAGGGGTAAAAGGGGGAAAAAGGGGGGGGGGGAAAGAGACGGCAAAAATGGGGATCAGGGGGTTCAAAACAACGGCAAAAGGGGTCAATGAAAAAGAGGAGGAACTGGGGACAGCGGTAAAATGGTGAAAACACAGGTTTGGGGGGCAAAAAAGGGAAAAGAAAAGATGCCAAACCCCCCCTTACGGAAAGAACTGCCCAACCGAAGGCTAAAAAAACGGTCAAAACCGCAAACCCCAAGGGGGTCAAGGGGGACAAAAAAAAGGGGAGGGGACGAAGCGGGGGTTTGGGCTGTGGTAAAAGTACTCCAAAAAAATCCCCCGCAGAGAAAACGAGTTGAAGGCACCGGGCGAGCAAGATATCGCCCGGAAGATTTGGAACGACTCAAAAAAAAACAACAAAGGAAAAGGAAAAAAAAAGAAAGGGAATCATCGCAAAAGGTAGATGACCAGGAAACACGACGGAAGGCCTCCGCACGGGAGCCTGGAGTCGTGGAACAGAGGTCTAAAGGGCAAAAGAAAACTTGGAGCCCCCGAGGTGGATAGAACAAGGGGGGTGCAACCAGGCAGAAAAAACCGCCCTTCCCCCTGAAGGGAAAACCAAAACCAAATCTGGTAAAAGGAGGGCAGAAAGGGTGACTGTAATTTCAAGAAAAGGAAAAAACTGTGGAAAGGCTGCGTCAAATCCGAACAAAGATCGGGGTAGCAACTCCGTGTGGAAAAAAAAAACGGATCAAACCACAAGCCGTCTGAAAGAAAAAGGGACTGAAAAAAGGGGGGAGTCGGGCGGGGGGCCACCAGGAAAAACCTGCAGAGGAAGAGGGCCGGGTGTTTCAGTTCATCGAGTGACTTTCAAAACCCCGCTGAAACCAGGCACTGCCGGAAAACACAGGGGGTACCTGGAAAAGTAAAAAAAGAAACCCGTACCCGGTTCGCCGGGAGGACCGCGGAAAAGTCGGGGGAGACGCAAAAACAGACCCGCTCAACGATTACCATGGGGGCCCAAGAAAAAAAAGGGCAGGACGACATGACGGAAGGGGAGCTGGGGAAGTCGCTGCAAATGGGGAGATACGGAAAAAACAATGGGGGCTCCTTTAATCAAACACGAAAAAAAACCGGGACGAATGGGAAAAGAAAAAAGAAGCAGAGGTCTCCAGACGAGAATGAAAAAAGACGCCGCCCGAAGGAAAAGACACTTCGTGACAGCGCCTACCAAAAAGAAAAACAGACAATCAGAAAAATAACGCTAGGGGGTGTAACCGGAAAGCAGACAACAGCTGGTCACACCAAAAAATCCCCAAGACGCATAAACCCCTTCCCCCAAGAAAAAAAGACGGCGGGCTGGGGAAAGAGGGAAAAAAACAACCCGCCAGGGCGTGGGAGGGGGTCCCAGTGTAGAAGAAGTGGGGGCCGCTGGGGGAAAGTATGTGAAAAAACCCAGGATGGACAAATTTTCAGACGGCTGCCCAAAGCAACGTAAAAAAAAGGGTTGGTGGAAAGCAAGGGGGAAAAAAGCGGAGAGTTTTGGGGTACAATGGGTGGACAAAACATCAAGAATCAAGCCACCCTTGACCCGGCGGGGGCCGAGATGGCTTGGGGGGGTCGAAAAATTGCCTCCACCGTGGCGGGGGGTGTGAAAGGGATGGTTTTGGATGGGAAGTTTGGGGGAAAAAAAAAAAGGGGAAAAAATTGAAGAGAAAGGGTGGGGGAGTAGGGGTTTTCTTGGGAAGAAGTTGGGTTGCATGGCAAGTCAGGTTTCAGGGCAAAAGTTAAAAAAAAGGGTAGGCCTGGGGGGCACCCCGGTGTGAACAATTTCGGGGGCAATAGTCAAAGGTCAACTGGGCCTGGGTGAGGGGGGGGGGCTGCAGGAAGGCAAAGAAACGAAGCAGGAAAAAAAATTGGGGCCCCTGGCGGGGGTTGGGTAAAAAAACGAACAAAGGCGCACCAGTTGGTACAAAAGTCGAGGTAAACTGGGAAAGGGGGGGGCGTTTGGGTTGGGGCAACCGAAAAGCGGTCCGGGGAAAACTTGAAACTGGGCAACACCCACAGTGCCCAAAAAATGAAGGCCAACTCCACACCGCCAAGCGGCCGGGGGACCGCACCGGGAACTGGAGAGATTGAAGGAAAAGAGCAGGTTGGGGAGGAAAAAAGAACAGGCTGTGCCAGCGCCAGAAGAAGGAGGCGGAGGGCTACACGCAGGGAGGTTACACTTGCCTCCCCGCAAAAAGGGAAATGGGAAAAAGGGAAGGCAGAAAAAAAAAAAAAAAAAAAAAGGAAACGAAGAGCATCAAAAAAAAAAAAGTTTACCAAGTAGGAGAACGGGTGGGAGGAAGTACGGACGAACGTGTTCCGACAAAAAAAAACCCTGAAAGCGCAAGAGCCTGGCGATAAAATTGCAAAAGCACGATGAAATAGGCCCAGGGCCCGCCGACCCACTGGATCTGGGGGGGGGGGGGGGGAGTTTACGACCGCGCAGCGGGAAAAGGGGCGGTTTTCGAAACAAGAGACGCCCAACCACCGGGGCTTTCGGGGAACTAAAAAAGGCCAAAGGGATCAAACCTAAGAAAAGGTCAAAAAAAAAAGAAAGGGGAATCAGGAAAAAAAAGTCATTCAAAAAAAGGCAACCGGGACGTTGGGGGAACTGAAGCGGGATTCCAAGTTTTTTTGCGGGCGGACACCGAAAAACCGGAAAAAAAAAAAAAAAACAGTAATCAGGGGGGGGAAAAGCTTCAGAGAAAAAATGAGGGGGGTTCACAGCGCAAGGTTCACTTGCAACACAATCAAACGTTGAAAGATGGAAAGGATGCAAAACCCACATGGCGGCAGGGGACAGCCAAAAGACGCAATTCGGGCGGGTGTACTACCCTACCACCCGCCAACAAAAAAAAAAAAGAGCCACCCACCAGCCGCCGATTCAAAAACAATGCCTGGAAAAAAAGGAAAAAAAAAAAAAAAAGCCACGGGGGGAGTGGCTCCGACCCCTGGGTGGCCCCGGGCCAAGGGACCAAAGAATTTTGGGAAAAGACGTACGATCAGCAACTGGGGGGAACCGCCACCGCAAACACCGGGGAACGGGGCAATAAAAACCTTCCGCCAAACGAACAGTAAAACAACAAGGATCCACCCCAGCCCCGGTGAAACAAAAAAAATGACAATTACGGGCACTTTGTTGAAGGGGGGCAAGCACAACACCCGGTAAAACGGCATTCCGTGTGAAAAACGGCGTCCACACGTTGGGACACATCGGGGGCTCGACCCAAGAAATGTGAAAAAACGACAACACGGGGGCAGGCACCAACTCCCAAAAATCGGCCCACCTGAACCTTGGAAAAAAAGTGTCAGGATGCTTTGCGGAAAGGGTTAAAAGGAAAAAAGGAAACCCATGGGGGAAACCCGGCGAACTTGGGCAAAAAAGCCGGATGTAAGTTAAAGAAAGGTGAACATTCCTTTGCCACTTCCTGACGAACACGAGGGGGACACACAAAGAAAAAACCAAGGGAAAGGGGGGAGTAACGAGGGTGTGAAAGACGGCAGAATTTTCAAAAGGGGGGGGGGGGTTACGTGGGGAGCCAAGCGCCAGGAAGAAAAAGAAAAAGCCTTCCTAAAGCTTAAATTGGCGGAAAACACTTTCACTGGGAAAGCACTCCAAGAAGTCAAGAGACGATTCGAAAGGTCAATCATGAGGCTACCGACCAGCCCCGGGGGGGTGGGTCCTGAAAACTAAAAAACCTTGCAACCACACAGAAGGGGGGGGCTGTCAAAAAAACAACCGTAATCGGCCCCAGGAAACAGGGGCCATCTGTTGTGGGGGAAAATGAAAAAAAAAAGGGGGTGATCGAAGGCAAAATAAGTGGGCCAGGGGATTTTGGCCGCACGAAAAAAATGGGGACCGGAGGTTGGGCTTAAGAACCTGCCCGGCAGGTCGGATCACCAAGTGCCAAAGGTGGGTTACGTTCCCAACGAAGGAAGGTGCATACGGAGGGGAAAAAAGAGGGGCAAACAAAAGGCAGCCGGGCAAGAAAAAAAAAACCGAAGATCGTGTGCCTGGAAAAAAAATATGGAAACCAAGCACGATGAAAAGCAGGGAATGGGGGACCTTCTGGGGGGGGCTAGGGTTCAGATTAGAGGACCTGGAAAGGGCGTCCGTTTAGAAGCCGGACAAACAGAAAAAAGGTAAAAAAGAGAAAAAGACACAACGTTTGTAAAAACATAATATGCAAATGAATGAACAGGACCCTCAAAAAAGTGCCCCAAAAGAAAAAAACGTAAATACCCAACAGTTGTGACGGGAAAAATATTCGATAAGGAGACTTGAACAGAGCGATAGGCTGATTCGCACGGGGGAAGAAACCCAAAAATCGTCGGGGGGGCACCAAACACACCAGCCTGACTGAAAAGGAAATGAAAAAGGGGGAAAAGGACTGAGCAACCAGCCATGGTGTCTGCCGATCTGGAAGGAAAAAAAGAGGCGCCGTCCCTAATGAACGGCTTTTTGGGGACATGGAACGCGAAAAGGGGGAAAGGGAAAAAAGACGCGATGGGAGGACCAAGAAAAAAAACATGGGGTCGCGGGGAAAACTTGGAAAAAGGGGTGGGGTGGTGGGGTGGTCCCGGAGGGGTGCGCTCTGTGCTGCTCTGTGCCGGGGGGGGGGTGCCCTTTCCAACGACTTGGGGGACGAAAGCCAAGAAAAAAGAAAACTCCACCCAAGAAAAATTGGGAGAAGAATAGACCTCTTTGGAAATCAACACTCCTTGGGGGATTAATCCAAGAGTCAAAAAAAATGCACGCGGAAAAGGAAGACAGGGAGCCGGCAAGAAAACGAATTGGAATTGGAACAAAAAAATGGGAGGAAAAAAGGCAAGCCTTTGGGGCCCGTAACGGGAACGGGCAAGTTGCTAGGCAAAGGAAAAAAAAACACAAGGGGACAGGCAAAAAAAAAAAAAAAGATGTCCAACCAAGTGCAAAAAAAAAAAAACTCAATAAAAAAGGGGCAGAGGGGTTAAAAAAGGTGGAGAAGCACTCAAAGAAGAGGTGGAAAGTTTGTTGGAGAAGGTGGACCCCAAGAAAGGGCCGTTGTAAAAGACCTCGGCAGGGAAAAAAAAAAAAAGGTCAAAAAAAATCGAACATGGGGAAGGGGGACAAGTACTTTCTTGGAATACCATTTTGTGTAAACTCAAACGTGGAGGGTGTGGCACTTTTTTTGGTGGCCCCCACGCAAAAAAAAAAAAATGAGATACGTAGGGGAAGGGACCAAAACAACCTAAGGCACTATACAACAACATCAAGGACATGGAGCAAAGCAAAAAACTGTCGCGAAAAACGCAATGGAAGGGGGGAACCTTCCCGAAAAGAAAAAAAAAAAAGAAATTGAAAAAGGTGTCATGGCGCAAGGGGGTAAAAAAGAAAGAAAAAAAAAACAATGGGCCGGAAACTCAAAACTTGGGGGAAATGAAGGAGAACTGGGAGTGCAAGCCGGAAAATTGTGGGCTTTGGCAAAAAAACAAGGCAATGGGAAAACAAAAACAAAAAAAAAAAAAAGAAAAAGAAAGTTAGGGGGGGGGGGGGGGGCACAAAGCGTCCAAACACGGGGGGCAAACAAATTGGCCAGAGGGAAGGTCCTGACGATGGGTGGTTCCCTCTCGGGGTACACCCTAAACGGGGGAAAAGGTTGCGATTCGGTGGAAAGCCTTGTGGAAGAAAGCGTGACCCAAAGCCACGCGCGGGTTCCTTCAAAATGACGTGGTTTTCAACCTACCCGCCATGGGAAAAATTCCAAAGAAGGAGACCAAAAAGACGAAAGATGCGTTGCTCGTGTGTTTACAGGCTGGGTGGGTGCCGGGAAAAAAGGGGGGGACCACTTCGCCCAGCACCGTTCGAAACTCAGCTAGCTTCCACGTCATCGGGAGAAGCCGTGAAAGGGAAAAAAAAATCGGACGAGGCCATCCGGGGGAAAAACGAAAGCGGCCGGAAAGTGCGCAAAAAATGGAGGAACGAAGGGACCAGTCGGTCCTTTTGCCAGAACGGGAGAAAGGGCGAAGGTGAAACGTGAGGGAAATGTTCTGTTGGGTGTCTCAGACCTGTGGGGTTGGGTGATTGTATGGGTAGTCTGTCACCCGGGGGCGTGACGTAGGAAAAGACTTGATTTGCCCTTAGGAACCCCGGGTTGCCTCTGGAGGGAACTCTCTTCTCTGGGGTGGGTTGGGTCTGTTCGTGGAAGGGTGGTACGGAGCGCGTCGCGTGTCAAGGGGGTCAGGAATAACGCGGCTTCCTTTGGTAGTGTGTCTGTTGGGTGCTGGGTGTCATGTGGGTTGGGCGTAGGGGCCCGATCACGGGAACGGGGTACACACAAAAAAACGGTGAAGAGAGTCACAAAAAGCACGCAACTGCGTCAAACGGGAGGGCGAAAAGGGGAGTGTGATTTGAGGGGGGACGGGGGGAGAAAAAAAAAAAGAACAGGATAAAAGAGAGGAAACACGCGGTGGGGGGGGAAGGGGGAGGGCGAGGGAAAGCAGGTCGGGGAGGGAAGAGAGGATCTCTCTGCGGAAGGGGCGTGACCCGGGAACAAAGGGAAAAAGCATAAACGGGACGCCAGTGCAGGATAGGGAACACGGTGGGGTGAGGTTGTAGAAGACCGGGGAACATCAAAGAAGAGCGAGGGAGACCCTGGCGGAAAAAAAAAAGTGGGGCCGGAGGAGGGGGGGACGTAGACGTTGGAAAAAGAAAGGGGGGCGGAACCAAAAACACAAATAACACACAACGGGCCGTGCGACGGAAAGTGTTGGGGGTCAACCACAATAATAAAACCCCCGCCAAGAGAAAACATCGGAAGAACCACCCAGCCAAAAAAAACGAAAAAAACGACAGCGAGGCGAGCACAAAAAAAAGAAACCGAGCCACGTAAACCCAAAAACCGTGGCAGAAGGACCCGAAGGGCCCCACGGGGGGGGTCAAAAAAAAAGAAAAAAAGAGCGAACACGTGATTCGGTTCCCGGTCAGTCAGTGGGGAAAAAAAGGACGGGAAAAAAAGAGGAACGGCACTTGCAGAATGTTGAGATTGAATGGGCCCCTCCCAGGGAATGGGAGAACTAAACGGGAGCCAAAAAAAAAACGCGCGGGGGAAAAAAACCAACAGACCCCGGTGGAACGCACGGGAAAAAAAAATCCCGCAGGGAAAAACTGCTCAGGGGGGGTGGCAAGAGAAGCAAACAAAGCCGGGTCCAGGACCATGGCAAACAAAAAAGAAATTAAGGGTCGTGGGGGACAAGAGAAAATACACTAATCAGACGAATCAGCCGAGGAAGTCCAAACTTCCATCAGGTAAAGGGAGGCGGCCCAAAGAGGTCCAAGGGGGCAAAAAATCGAGGACAGCAACCAAGAAAGGAGTAATGTAAAACCACTACCAAAAAAAAACTTGTTCGCAGCGTTTCCGAAGGGGGAAAAGACGGGAAGTTTTTTGTGTCAACATCCATTGGGTTTCAAAAAGTGGGATCTATAGGGAAGGATCAAATGGGGGGGGGAAGGAGGGGGTGGGGGACCCCGAGACATCCCCTGTTCCCCCATTAGGGGGACTTCCTCGTAAACAGAGAGAAAGAAGAACGTAAGGACGCGAGAGTGGGAGAAAAAAAACAAAAGGAGCACTAAAAACTCTCACATTCGAAAAATGAGGGAGAAAAACAAAGACAAAAAAAGAAAGGAAAAGGTGTCATCGGGGGTCAATGGGTTGTGCCACAAAAAAAGGAAACTCAAGAAGGGAAGGGGGTCAAGAAAGGGGATGAGCATCGGTCGGGGGCGCGTGACTTGTGCTGGTGGGAAGGGGAAAACTAGCCACGAAGGAGACAAACATCATATGAGGGAAGGGAGACCGCGTCGGGAGTGACAAGCAAATACCAATGGGGGTGTCCACAAAACGACAAACAATGCAAAAAATAAGGAAAAGGTCAAAAAAATAAGGCGGAAGGGTGGACAGAAAGGGAAAGGTAAGAGGAAGAGATGACAAACAAAAAGGAATGGGAAACCAAAAAAAGATCTTGGGGAAGTCTATGGTGGTGGAAGGGGAATAAGTCGACGAGAATAGGTAAGAGGGAACACGTAAACGGAAAAATAAAGGGCAAAAAACAGGTTTGGGGAAGAGCATCCAAAGACGCAAGGCAAGCCTAGGAAAGGAACGCAAAAGAAGGGCAGGGTGGGATAGACACCCGTGGGGGAAAAAACTGGGGAAGGGCGAGAAGAAGAAAAAAAAAAAAAAAAGTGGGAGGTGTAGTTACGTATAAAACATTTTCACGAAGGGGAAAAGAACAAGACTTTCCCCGGGAGGCAAAATGGGCGAAAAAGGATGAATTTCGGAAAATGAAAGAAGGGGGGAGGGGAGGAGAGGTGGGGGGGAGGCATAAAAAGAAAGAAAATTCGGAAAACATGGAAAAACGGCCTGTCTCCAGGGGCCCGCACAAAATCGAACAAAACAAGGAAATTTTTGACTCCATGTTACCGGCACCGGGGGGGGAAGCCTGGAGGATTCCCGGAGGGCCAAACTTCAACGAGGCCCCCGTTGGTTTCACAAGTCCAAAGGGGGGCCCAAACAACAATGGCCATGAGTACCCCTAAAAATCGACCAAATAAAAAAAAAAAAAAGTTGGAGGGCAGGATAATTGGCATGGAAAGGACAACTAAAACTCACTTGGTTAAAACCACAGGGGGGGGGGGTCCAAGGGGGGGGTGGTGGAAAAGAATAACTGGAAAAGGTTCCGGGAAAGTGGAGTCCGTTAAAAAAAGAAAGACAAGTCGCCAACAGGTACTCAACAAAGCCGAGGGGGGGGGAAGGGGAAGACAAATGGAAGGAATATCACCTGGAAAAAATAAGAAACAAATGTGTATGAAATAGTGGACTTGACCCTTTGATTGGTTGTACGCACAAGGAGTCAACCGATAGATTCCATTGGGGTGGCAAAGGGGAAACCAAAATGTGAAATGGGGGGGTTTGGTGATCACACAAAGAAAGAAAAACATGGGAATTTAAAAAAAAACTCAAAATGTTCACAAAAACAACAAGAGAGGAAATAGTTTAAAAAAAAATGGGGGCTGTCACTTAACATAAACAACAAGGACAAACGAAAAGCAATACCCAGGACAAAGGTCGATATCGCCCGTAACCGAAATCGGAAACGGGGGGACGAAAAAAACCGGGAGACGGCGTGGGGGAATATCAAAACGGGGGAAGGAAAAACTGGGAGGGGGGAAGGAGGGCGGGGTTTTGAAGCAAGCAAGGCGACTACACAAATTCCAAATACGTACGTGAAAACGCAAAAGGCGCCCGAACAAAGCGCAAGGCGGGAAAGAGAAAGAACGGGGGCACTCTCGCAAAACGAAAAAAAAAAAAAAAGAGGGGGCAGGTCGACGCCGGGACATCAATAGGCCTCAAAAGGGACAATAAAAAAAAAATGCCCTGGGGGGGTTGAAAAGGGGAAAAAATCCACCTAAGTGGTGTGTGGTTGAAAATGGGGGGGGGGGGGGGGGGAAGGAGAACGGGGAAGGCAGGGTTTTTTTTGTGAGGAAGCCAACGAAACCGGCAAAGGGGGAAAAAAGGGAAAAAAAATGAGAAAAGTCCATCGGGAAAAAATTGGAAAGGGGAAGGGAACCTCCAGGGGGGGGTGGAAAACCATGAACGAGCACAGGCTGCGGTTTCAGTAATGTTTTTTGCTGCGATGTGGACCCACAAAACCCCGTTTCCAATAGGCTTTCTTAAGGAGTCAAAGGAAAGGGTTTTTTGGAAAAAAAAAAAGGGGAAGTAATTCTGGAACTCGAGACAGAAGTGCGAAGGAAAGTTTTCAGGGGTGTAAAAAAATCTTAATTAAATGGGAAAAAAAGGGTGGGCAAAAAAGTCGGCGGGGAAGCCCAGGGGGGGGGGGAAAAAAAGGAAACCTTTCCAGCAGAGGGGACAGAAGAACTCAAGGGTTCCGCCTTAAAAAAGGACGGTTCATCCCCCGGAACGGCAGTGGGGAGTCTTTCCACCGCGGAGACCTATGGGAAAATAGGAAAAAGGTTGGGGCCTCCAGTGCACACAAAAAACCAGAAACCGGGGTGATACGGGGGGGCCCATTGGAGGCCAAGTCCAGCCAACGTCAAAAAGAACAGGAAAGGGGCGGGGGGAAAGCAGAGAGATGAGGGTTCGGAGGGGTGAGGAAACCATAACATAGGTGGGATTGATCCGGGTAACCGCAAAAAAAAAAAGGGCAAGGGGCAAGCACCCGGCAGGAGAGGGAATTTCCCTACCACAAACGCCATGCCCCGCCCAACAACGGGGCAAACACATCCCTCTTCTCATAAGTGGACCAATCAAACAAAGGGGACAATCAGGCAACGGGGGGCAACGTGTCCTTGTGTTTCGGTCAGTCAATGGGGGTGCGCGGAGGAACGGGGTCAAAAGGAGAGAGTACGGGGGGAAGGAAACGAAAAACACTGGGTTGGCCAAAAAAAACGGGGGGGGAAATCGTTACAAGAAGGGAGAACGAAAAAAGACCGATAAACGCAAAAACACCGGAGGGAGCACGACAACCCTACTAAAATGCGGCGGTGGGCGCGGGGAAAAAATTCGGCCAATCGCAAAACTGGTCAAGGGGGGTGCAAAAGAAACCGTGGGTTGGGGAAGCCACGAAAAAATCCCCGTGGGGTCGGAAAAAAAAGGGGAAAAAAAAGAAATTCCCTTGGAGAAAAAAAAAAGCGGTGGAAGGAACCGAAGGACAAAGTCCTGGGTCAACCAAGAACCTCAACCCGACGCGGGGCTTCTGGCTCCAACTGCACCTGGGAACACCGCGACAAAACTGGGGAAAAATTGGGATCCGAAAAAAACTCCCAGGGGGAAAAGTGCAGGGGGGGAGACCCTTTTCATCATGCAGAAGGGCAGAACCGCTGAAATCGAACCGAGAGACAGAAAAGGTCCACGAAAGAAAATACACGTCCTAATCAGGGATGCAAAGTTTGAATTTTCCATCCAGTACCGGTAAAAAGAGGCTGACCTCAGGAGGAGGGGCAAAGTGAAAAAGACCTCGATAACGGCCCTAACAACAGGGTGGGGTTCAAAAAGAAAGGTAAAAAGCCTCCGTAGGGAAAAACCCAAAAGCAAGAAAAACCCAGTGGGGACGACCACATGCAGAAACTGGACTGTTTCCAACACTTTTCACAGGAACACAAGCCTTGGGTCAAAGACAGCAATGCTGAGGAAAAAAGGAATGCGCCCCTCCGTGGTGAACCTTCTCTCGGCGTTCTGGTGGGTTGGGGGGGAGTGGCCCCTCGAAGCAAGGGGCGGGAACCCAAAACTCTCGAAAAAAACCAAAAGGAGAAACCACCAACTCTGGCACACAGAAAACAGCGAAAAACTGGAGGGCCCCTTACCGACAACTACTTGGGACAAAACGGCAGGCCGGGGGGCCACGGGGGTCAAAACCGCCAGGCCACACACGAACCGGGGGGCTCCCGAAAGCGTTGGTCAGCCCATCAGCAAATACGCAAAAAACGGGGCCCGTCCCATGGGCCCAGAAACTAACAAGACTCCCCCAAGAAAAACCGGAAAAAAATGAAGGAAAAAACGAACAACCAGAAAACCAAGGGGAGGGGGCAAAAAGATCAAAAAAGAGACACCAAACACAACTGGCACCCATCTTCCACTGGAAAACAGAAATCCACCCGAAGAAAAAAAAAAAAACCGACCGGAAAAAAAATTGGCCCAAGAGAATAAAGGAAAAAGGAAAGCGGCTCAAGACATACAGCCTGCAGCCATGGAATCGGGGGGGTCGTTGGGGTTGGGGTACATCACCCAAACAAGGTGCCACAAGAGGTCCACTCCTTGGCAGGACAATCGAAGGGCCCAACCCTAAAGCTTTATTACCTTGGCTCAACACATCTCTGAACTTTGGGAGGGTACATCACGGAGGGGAACAATGGTTGTGACAAGCCAACCACCACCCGAAGCGGCAAAGAAAGAGGCGGGACGCTAGCAGGAAAAACAGAAACCCCAACTCAGAAAAGGTTGGTTCAAGGGGGGGGGGGGATCTGAGGCACCAAGAAATTTGTGATGACCGGATTTCAGGTGAAAAAAAACGACGTACTGTGGGGCGAGCACTCTGTCTGAATTGAAAAACGCGGATTGTCGCGTCGGCCTAGGGTTTTTTCCTCCACTAAAGGAATGGGAAAACGAACCCCGAACTGCTAGTCAAGACCATCAATGAGGGGGTGTTTGGGGGGGGGAAGAAAGCGGGGGTCCCGTTCGGACAAAAAAGTTCTTCTCTGGGAAAGAAATGCTGGGACGCCAGACAAAGGCGGCAAACCCAGATTTGTCATACGCCCGACTGGGGGGCAACAAGTCGGGGTGAACAGCGGGGGGAAGCGGGGGGGTTCTGCGTAAAAAAAACGACAAGGGGGACAACGCAGGAAGGGGGGGGGGTTTACCCGACCCACCAAAAACCTGCCTGGATGGAAGGGGGGCCAAGACCTTGGGGGGTCAAAAAAAAGGCCCAACTGCACTCCCTAAAAAATCTCACTGTTAGCAACAAAAATCTTACCGCGAGAAACACGTCGAAAAGAAAAAACCAAAGAGCAACCAGGGGGGTTAAGAAGGGGGGGAAGGGACTTCTTTGTGGGGGGGGAATAAACAAAGAAAACGGGGGCTGTGCACGGAGAGCGGAAGGATGGACAGCAGGTAAACGTGCGGAGGGGGCAGAAAATAAGGAAAGAGTTCAAACTAACAGTAAGAGCACCCCCAGGGGCAACGACCGGACAGGGCCGGGGTCAAAGTGTCCTCCGGTCACTCGGGTGGACGGGGAGGAAGCGGTGGATGTGGGAATCTTTTGAAACCAACTGCTCCAGGCCCCAGAGTCCTCAAGCCCGAAGCACTGTCAAAACGGGCCGGGGGGGTGGGGGAGAGCAGAAGGTAATTTGCGCGAAAGATCTCTCCCAACAACAAACAGTAAGAGGTATCCGGACCCCAAAGGAACTGGGGAAAAGAGGAAAAACCCGAACAGTAAACTCTCCCCGACTGAATTGGCCTGGAGTAAAGTGGCATCGGTTATACAAAAACATGAGGAGGAACACAACACACCCCCTCCAGAACATGGGTTGAGGCTGGGGGAAGAAAAAAAAACCGCCGGAAATCGGGAAAAGGACTCGTGAAGAGGCATTATGAGGAGGACGCACCGAAACCGGACCATTGCTGGGAAAGAGAAACTCCACCTCACTAGGGAAAGAAGGTGGCCCACAACGTAGAAAGTAAAGGAGGAAAACGGGGAAAGAGGGGCGGGGAGGCAGACTAATTTTACGTGACCAATGTGCTTGGGCGGATACTTTGGAACGAAAAAAGCGGATACCGCCAGGCATCCCAAACAATTACAGACTGGATAAAAACGGTGGAAGGGGACCACTGAGCTTGAGCTTTTGATCTCAAGAACCAGAGAAAGAAAAAGACACCTTGCCACACGTCACCGAAACGAGGAAAAAATAGAGGAAAGAGAGGGAAGTAGATGGGAAACATATTTGCTATAAACATGGCTCCACACCCAGGAAGACACAATCGGGACACCATTTAAAAAACCGGGGAGGGGTTGTCTAAAAAGACCGAAAAGACTGAAGAAGAACCCTCCTGGCACTCAAAATACGCGGTCACGACCAGGGGAAAGATAATACAAAAGGATCGAACAAAGAAACGAATGGTATAAATCAAAACCACATCTGGGTTAGAATAAACATCATCAAAAGTGTAACCCCTGTGCAGCTAAAATTTTTCGTCTCCCGGAGCGGTTCAAGAGGCACTTAGGGGGAGGGGTAAAAGGACCAGGAAGGGGTGCCACGCTGGAAACGGACCGAGACACGGGAAAAAATGGCAGACGGGAAGGACAGCCGAAAAGAAGGCGGGTGTGGGGGGCGCGAATGTCGGGACGTGGGTTTTTTGAAGGGAGGAACAACGACAAAAAAGACTCCACGCGTGGGAAAAAGGCTTTGGGGGGAGCCCGGGGCTTTTTCGCGGAGGAGGGAAGAGGAGGTGGAAGCACGGGGGGGTGGTGAGGGGGTGGAAGAGGTTGCCCGTTGAAGCAGTGGGGAGGAAGATGGGGAGTGAAAAAAAACCAGGAGGCAGGTTCGGGAAGGAAGGGGGGAACCCTGGGGACCATTGGGGGGGGAGGTGAGGGTGACTATTGATGGTTTGACGGGATAACAGGGGGGGGGGGGACGGTTTGGGCGGACAAGTCCCAAATACTAACAAGGAGATGGCCCGTTGGATCCCCCTGAACGGACCGCCCTTTTTGGGAAAGGAGGATGTAACTGGGCAAAACGAAAACAAAGGTGAAAAAAGAAAAGGAGGAGGGGGGGTGGCAGAAAAAACCCCCCTGGGAACAACGGTTCCGTCCATGGGGGGGAGTAAAGAAAGGACCCCAACTCCCCAAAACTCCATACCACAATACTTTTGCTGATTGAAGTGGAAATTTTGGATCAAAGGGTGGGAAACATTATACCCTCTTGGAAAAATCCTTCCGGAGAAATAGGGACGGGACCGTGGGAGAACTGCGGGGCAATTTTGAAAAGGGTCCCCGGAGTAAAGGAAAGTGAAAAACCTGGTGGGAAGAAGTATTTACCACCCACCAAGTACTCCAACGCGTTTTGAAAAGGTAGAACTGGGTTGTGGAGGAAAAAAAAATAATACTGGGACACCACGAACAAGGGGCGGGAGGAAAGAGCTGGGGATCTTGAAGTTTCAGACGCCCAAACCTCCTTATGGAAAGGCACCAAAAGGAGAAGAATAAAAATGGATCAGTGGGCAATATGCCCGGACTGAACGCCAAATGGGGGGGAAATTTTTTCGACCGGGGAGGAGGACAGGGGGGAACGTTCGTTGGGGCACTTACGAACAGGAGAACCAATCAACTGAGAAAAAAAGGAACTTGAAAAAGGAAAAGACCACACGGCCCGTGCAGTTAACGGGACACCCGAAGGGAAAAAGTAAAACAAGGGTGTGCCCTGGGGATTAACCCGTTTGGAAACGGCACACCAAAGCCAAGAGACAAAAAGGAGGTCCCGAGTGACTATAAAATGAAATTTTCAAGAAGGAACCCACGGAAAGACCTGGGGACGAGGTTTCATAGGACACAAAGCCGCGGGGGGGATCAAGGTCAGCCCCGTTAACGCCTGAACAGGGACGAACAAAAAAAGAAAAACGAACAAAGGGGGGGTTCAAAAAGGACCGCTATTCCCTGGTCAACGAAAGTCCTCCTGTTCATGGGACGAGGAAACGTTGGTAGGAAAACAATGAATAATCGATCATCCCGTTGAAGGAAGGAAAACAAGGTTAGGGCCTGGGTTCTAAACTAAACTGGGCCCAAATCCCAACTTGAAAATAATGGCAGGAAAACACATCACAACGCAGCCTGTGCATTACAGGAAGGGGGTAGGGGAAGGGAAATACAAGGGAAAAAAAAACGGCCTTCGGGTGCCTTGAAGCGGGGCCAATCAGAAGTAACCCTCGCGCAAAAGACCATTCAAAATTGGGAAAAAAAGAAGCACCAGTTACCACGAGGGGCCCAAAAAGGGACAGACCAGGGGTCAAACGAGTTTCGTGCACTTTTTGGGACTGACGGGAGGTTCCCCAAAAAAAACACATGTCCGCGATTGGGGGAAAAAAAGGAGGAGTAAGAGTGAGGGGAAAAGCACACCGGGGGAACATGGTCCTTCGAACGTACCTGCCTGGTCCCAGCGGAAGTCACCAAAGGGAAGTGTGGCAAAGGAAGGGGATCGGGGGCACAGATGTCTCCGGGGTAAAAGGGGTGGCGAAGCTCAAAACAAATAACTGAAACCTCCTGCTCAGAAACCCAGCAGAGGGGGGGAATGGGGGGAAACACAGGAAACTTGGGACATGTCCGATGGTCGGAAAAATAGAGAAAAAAAGAAATGGGAAAATGCATGAGTCAAAAATGCCATAATGCGAATGGGACAAGGTTTTTCGTCACCTCAAACCAAAAAAAAGGGAAAAGAAAAAGAAAGGGGGGCAGGCAAGGATTCAAACAAGGGGGGATGAGGTGGGGGAGGGAGGATGGGGAAAAAAAGAATAAAAAAAAAAGAAGGAAAAAGATTGCCGGGTATTTTTTTGGCCGCAGGAATGGGGCCCTGGCGTGCACTAGGGAGCCAGAGGAAGGTGAAGCGGAAGGGACATGGGAAGGTGTGGGGACATATTATGGGGTGGGCATCCCGGAGCAGGGAAAAAGAGGAGGGGAAAGACCCCAGGCCTGAATCTGGGAATAATTTAACCCAAACCAGCGAAGTTTCGGAAAAGGGGGGGAAGGGCGCCAAAAAAAAGAGAAGGGGGGTCGCTAAACTGGGATTGGAAAGAGGGACTGGCAGTGGAGAAGGGGACCTCAAACGAAAAAAGCGGTAAACCGGAGAATACCACAACAGTGGGTTGGAGTCTTTACATTTCAAGACAGAAGACAACCAGCCCCGTCAAGGAACCCACATTTGTCAGGATGGGAGGGTATGTTCAGAGAGATGCCTTGTTTGTCCTGGCGAATTGCAGGGAACCAGGACGACGGGAGAGAGCAAACAGACGACCTCAGTAGGTCGGGACACCAAGGACAGGAGTAAAAAAATAGTGTACTTTTAGTGACAAAAGTAAAAAAAAAAGCAAAAAGGGTGGGATCTGAAAAAGAACAATCCTCGTCCTCCTCCCAAGAAAGGTGGTGTGGAAAATGGGACCGAAAACTTCTCCCATCACAGCCCAACATAAAAAATCAAGGAGAAGGTCGAAAGGGGGGAAAAAAAAACATGAGAAACGGGACCACCCCAAACACGCATGGGGGGGAAGAATCATCGCAACCGGGGCCAAAATAAATCACTTTCAAAAAGGAGACTTGTGGGGACCGACGTAACACTAGATGGTCACAAATCCTCAACCCAGCTTGAAGGGGAAACCATAAACGCTGGAAAAAAAATATTGGGGGAAGAAAAAAAGGGAGAAAAAAAACGACGTTCACAGCACCAGGGGGAACCCACCTACTCTGGACATGCCCTCGACCGTAAATGCAGGGGGGGGAGAAAAAGACAAACGTTTGGAAGGAAAGAAAAGCGGGAAACAGGCCGAATGGCCAGTAAAAAGGGGAGCCAAACAAAAAAATGAAACTGCAAAAGACAGGAAAAGCCACACCAGCATAAGGCGCAATGTTTGCAATATCACAGGGACGGACAGACAGAGGAGGTAGAACGTGTGGGAAAGAGGGGGAAACCACGAAAGGACACAAGGGCAGGTCGACCGGCCTGCCAAGGTTTCTCGAAAATGAACGGAAAAGAAAAAATGGGGAGTAAAGGAAAGGGGGGGCCGGACGCAGTTAGGAAGTTGGGGTGGCCCGCCAGATTTATCGGGGTAGGGGGTTTGGGAAGAAAAGCAAAAGTCCCAGACCCCCTAATTGGGAAGATGGGCCGTTGGGGACAAAACACCTGAAAGGAAAAAGGCACAACCCTAGCGCGGGCCCAGGAAAAAAGCTGTAACTCCCAAAAGGTAAAACAGAGGGGGACATGAGAAGTTGCAGTGAAAAAACGCGTAGACATACGAAAACACTGGGGCAAACAAAGGAACCTCAAAAAAAAAGCAAAAGCGTGACGGGTTAAACCCGGTCGTGGGCCGCCGACAAACGTTCCTCTTGGGGAAAAAGCGTTCTATTTAGGGCAAGTTAGTGTAGGAAGCAAAACGAACGGGCACAAGGGCAGGGGGAGGTCAAACCCGGGCGGTGTCGAGGAGAAAAGAGAAAGGGGGGGGTTTGCACCACAGTGCAAGATCGGGGTACTCGTTCCGAAACGCCAGGCCCTACAAACGAGGTTTAAATGCAGGGAAGTTTAAGGGAAAACATCCATGTCAAACGGTCAAGGAAGGAAGAAACCTGAGAAAAAAAAGAGGCGAAAGGCATGTGGTCCGGTGAATCTTTGGGCTACAAAGGAAAAGGGAGAAACAAACAGCAAAAGAAAAGAACGAAACATCACATGCCAGGGTGGGACAAGAAAAAAAAGGGACCCCCCACCACGAGGCGGAAAAATAGAGAGTTCACGGAGCAAGATGGGGTTGAAAACAGAAGGGAAGAGAGGGACCAAAAGTTGGACGGAAAAGAGAAATACAGGGGAGACCTGGTTGAACATAAAACATTAATTTCCCCATGAAGGGAGAGTGAACGGGGGGACATTAAGAAGGGAAATGTATAAAAAAAGCTAATTCCCACACGAAACAAGGATAAAGGGGAATAAGGGTAAGGGAGTGGGAAAAAAATGGCACCCAGGCACCCATTTCCAACACAACATCGACGAAAACCCGAAAAGGAGAAAAGGGGAAGGAAGGGCAAGGAATGGGGTGTACAGAGAACAACGAAAGTCACACAGGAGAGGAAAAGAGAGAGATGTTTGCTCACAAGGGAAAACAAGGAAAGAAGCGCTATAGGGCGGCGGGGGGGAGGGGAAAATCTGTACAGCAAACGCCAAACCGACAAGGGGAAAAGAAAAGGAAATCCACTTTTTGGGAACCGCCCCTCGCACCACTTAGAGGTAAATCTTGAAACCGCCAAGGGGTATCCAAAACTGGCGGAGGGGGAAGAGAGCAAGGGCCAAATGACGACCCTGTAGCAAACCAGATGCGGGACAACTACATCACGAAAAAAAGGGGGGACATAAACGTAAAACCGAAAAATGGCGGAGGAAAACCCGTCCCACGAAAGGGGAAATTAAAAAGGAGACGGAATGTTATGCTCACACTTCTCATTAGGGAAGGTGAACCGGAATGCGTTGTCCCATTAAAGAATCAAGAAGAAAAGGCAAATGGACCCTCGTACCAATCGGTAAACTAATTGAGACCATTCTGTGGACAAATGGGAGAACGGAAAAGGAACCAAAAAAAGACAGACCTGCTGAAGGAAAACCGGGAGAAAGGGGACCCACTTTACGGGCTCCAAGTGTCCAAAAGGAAAAAAAGACGGGTGGGGGGGTGAAGTACAACCGGTGGACAGAACAAGCCGCGATCAACCAACGTACAAAAAACTCCCATTTGGGGACCAAGTTGTGGGCTGGGCCTACAAAGAATGAGAAAAAACTCTTTTGCTCACCAACGAAACACAAAGAGGGAAATTGTTGCGAGGGGGGGGAAAAAAAGCAGGGCAAAAGGAAAACACCAAATTGTTCGAAACCGCCATGATATAACTAAAAGAGCAAAAAAAGGGGAAAGGTTTATTTGTCGCCGGCGAGGGGAAGGGAAAAATAAAAAGAGGACCCCTCCCTGTTTACAGGGGCCGAATAATGGGCCTGGAGAAAAAAGGAAAGGGATGGGGGGAAAAAAAACCCCGTGAGTCTGTTGCACAAGGAAAAGGAAGGGGGGGGTGGGCTGGAACGAAACCTAACGGTCCAGTAATTAGGGGCCCTGGGAACAGCAATGTGACCAACACTGACGGGGTAAGGCCACAGGGAAAAAAGTTGAAAGGGGGGGAAAAAGGGGACCAAGGGGGACGAACCCCTTGTCAAAGGTGGTCAAGAATTTCTACGGTCAGTGGGGGGGGAAACAACTCCAGCAAACAAGGTTGGTTTTGCTACCGAGACTGATGCAGAGGGAAGAAAAGAAAAAAGGTTGGGGGGGGGCACAGGCTGCCAATGGGGGGATTCTGTGCCGGTACGACCACAAGGGGTTTGCTCGGGGCAAAAAAACTGAGGGAGAAAAAACCGAAAGAAATGAGGAAAGGGTTGGACCGGGGGGGGAAAGGGAAAACAGCACACTTGCATACAAACAATGTTTTTTTTGGAGGACAAAAACGAAATCTGCAACGCTAAAAGCCATGGGAAAAAAAAAGCGGAGGGAAAAAAAAAAGTGGGGGGGGGCAGGAACGCGGAAAGAATTGGGATTGTCTTAACATTGTCAGAAAGTGGATGTTCAAAGAAAGGATGAATCGGGGGGTTGCGAGAAAAAAAAAAAGGATTGAGGTGGGGGGGGGGACGGTAACTTAAAAGAGGCTGGGGGAACTAAAGAAAACGGGACAGACCACCAAGGGGGGGGGGGGGGGCGTGCCGCCTCGAAGAGGGGACCAACAAAGAAGGGGTGATTTGGAAAATTGGGTTTCCCGGGGACGAACTAACATCAGGACGAAGGGACAATATGCGTCCAAGGAAAAAGGGGACAGCATCACAAAGGTAAAAACTCCAGTCATAAATTATGAGAGGAGGGGGAAGTGGAATCATAAGACCATAACATTGGGGCGGGAAACGGAAGGAAACAGAAAATGAAAAGATACAAAAAAAAGTTTCAAGGGGGTTTTGGGGAAAATACCCGCTAAAAGAAGGGGAGGAAAACTTGTTACCGAGGCATGTCGAAGTTTCGACGAATACCTCCCCAGGAAAGGGGGCCAGGATGGGAAGACAGCCAAAATGGGGGTGTGAAAAAAAAACACTGGGGCACTGGAGGGTAAATTGGATATCCGAATGCTAAAAAGGTGACAAAAATTGTGCGGGTGGTCGTGTAGGGATTTTAGGGGGAAGGGAAAAGTTCGAACGACACCTAGAAAACCACACAGGCCCAAGATCACAACAGGCGATATCAGACAGAAACCCCATAGGAGGCAAAAAACCCGACCCCGCCCAAGACCAGGTTTCCCACAAGGTGGGGGGGGGGGGGAAAAAAAAGTATCAAGGACACGAATTTCATGGAAGCTTTGTCAGGATCCTCTGGTCGAAGCAGGCGAAAAAGGTATTTAGAAAAGAAGACGGGGGAAAAGGGACAAAAAGAAAGCCGCCTCAATTCTAGTGAAAGAAAGTCCACCTTCACCAAACCAGGGAACACCCCTAGTTCAAAAAAAAACGGGGACATGTGAAAAGGGTTCTGCACGCATCAAACCCCTCAGGAAAATGAAGAGCCCTTGGGGGGGGGACAGGGGGACAGAATAACGAAACCCTTCAACGGTGGGGGGATGGGGTTGAGAAAAAAAAAAAAAGGGTTGAGTCTTTACGAGAAATTTTGAACACGAAGAATACCCAAATGAAGGAACATGCGTCCTAAAAAGGGGAATTGAAAAAGAGGGGATGCAAGCAAGGAACCCACCCCAGCACTTTCGCCCAAAAAAGCACGAACTTGGGGGGGACAAGGAGAACGGTTTCAGTAAAATGCAGTGAGAAGGAGAAGGGGGTGCAGGTCAAAAAAAGTACAAGCTATGAGATCAAAAAGGACCGTTGGGTCCAGAAAACGGCAGGGGGGGATTTGCCTAGAACGCAGGCCGCAACGGGCCTCCCATTGTGTGACCGGGGGGACTCCCCAAAAAAGGATGACCGGAAGCAATCGTTACTAATAATTGGGGGTGGTCACAAGGAGGCGGAAACAGGGGGGGCTGTTGGAAAGAACAGACATTCATCAACAGGTAAATAGAAACTGCGTACGAACGTAAGGGGGGAAAAAAAAGGTGGACGCGGGACAGCCCGGCCTAAACAAACGTGTTGCTCAAGTGAAAGGGGGGGAAGGGAAAGGGGACCTGGAATGGGGAAAAAGCTATGCCCTCACTTTTAAAACACGGGCAAAGGCCAAACAAAAAAGAAGGGGGGGTGGTACAGGGGGGAATGGACATGGGTGATTTGACCAATCGAACCAAAAATACATTAAATTCTGGTGGGTTGGTGTGAGGGGGAAATGAGCGGGGCCCCGCGTGCCGCCGGGGGAAGACCAAAGCGAAAAAAAAAAGGGGGGGGGGGGGCACCAGCTGGGGGGAAAACAAAGGCTGAAAAAGAAAGTTCTGACATGAAAACATTTCCTTGGCCAAAACCTGCCCCACGGGCCGAAAAAAAGACACAGCACAAACGGAATCCATAAAATTCTGAGCAGGCATGTGTCTCAACGGCCTTTTGACTGGGTGGGAACAACGACAGGGAAAGAGTACGTTCCCCCCGGAAAGGAGAAAAGCGGGGGGGGCCAAAATATCAGAAAACATCTGTTACAACTTCGGGGGGGAAACACAAGGCCGATGAAAACACGCCCAAAAGGAAGACTCACGGAAATATAACTTTCAACGGCAGGTGCGTGGGTTTTGGCCGCGGGTGGCAACGTCAAACGAATAGAAAAACACCGGGGTTTTGGGTTCCCCTCATTGTTTCATGAAGGAAACGAGGACGGGGGGGGGGGAAAATGGATGTGCACAAGGGCACATTTGCAACACCGTCCTGGGCAAATGGGGATTCGCCGCCTTGGAAGATCCTGGGCCCACAAAACCCAAAGAGCCCGACGAAGTGTCATGGTCGAAAAAAACCAACGGCACCAACAAAAACCTTAGGGTAAAAGAAGGAAAAAGAAATCCAGGGGGTCAACAAAAACCACCTTCAACC
>Ga0179593_1616163_pt1 | contig 26419 bp, 35 predicted proteins | sample CZODoug2_1_08_16_FD_185931 | JGI IMG/M metagenome (GOLD analysis project Ga0179593, IMG submission 185931) | Vadose zone soil fungal communities from Angelo Coast Range Reserve, California, USA - CZODoug2_1_08_16fungal (PacBio error correction) | ecosystem: Environmental > Terrestrial > Soil >...
GAAAGGGCTGTGTGTCACAAAAGATTTTAAAAAGAAAAAGAAATATCTTCGATCAAGAAGTCACGGGAGGCTTTCTCTAGGCGGGGGGGGACTAGAAAAGATAAAAAGGGGGAAGGGGAACCGCGAAAATCGAGCACGACTTCGGGCTCACCTAACGTAAAGAAAGGGAGACTCGAGACACAGCCTAAAGGGGAAAGAGTCTAAGGGAAGAGGCGGGGTGATCCCAAGATCTCGGGAGGGGAAACGTGAGAGCGGCGTTCTACCTCGCCAAAGAGAGAAAAGGGAAGGAAAGGGGCATGTGGGGAGGCGGGGGCGGGAACATGGACATCACCGGGGTCCCGGAGTTAAGAAGGGGAACCTGTGGAAGAAGAACGACTGGGATTAGTTACCACGACTAGAGGGGGGCCAATTAGGGAATACTACGGGACATCACGTCCTCGAGAAATTATGGCGCAAAGAAAAAAGTTCATAATGGAGAAAACAAAAAGGTCAGAAACAATTCGTTGGGGAGATTCAAGAGGACCTAAAATCCATGGTGGGGTGAGAAAAAGAAGGAAGATAAAAACTGGAGGGAATAAACTCGAGGAGGGATGGGGGAAGGAGCAAACAAGCAATTACTTAAAGCTCATAGAAGGACAAAGGACATAATAGGGGGGGGGGCGAAATAGTTGGGGAAGATTGGAAACAAGCGAAAGGAAAAAGCCGTCCTGCATAGAGATCAAAAGGACAGAGGAAAGAGCTTGAAAAGAGGAATAACAAGAAGCCAGGCTTTAAGTCAGAAAGGGGGCGGTCGGGGAGTAAAAAAACCGCGCGACTCCACACCTGATAAAAAAAATGGGACAGAGAAACAGGGAGAAAGGAGGGGGGGATGAAAGAAACTTAAAAAAACGAAGGCAAAGGGAGACCGGGCAGGGGGTTGGGTCAGCGTTTCGTCTCGGTAAAAGAATAAGTCGCCGAGGGGACGAGGAATCCAGAAAAAGATTGCACCAAGTTTGGAGGAAGAGTGCCTGGAAGTTGAACCGAAATAGAGGCTTGAGAAAAGCCAGGTAGAAGTCAAAATCTTTCCACAAAACACCTTAGGGAACTCAAATCGGACCAAGGAGAAAGAAAAGCCGAGGTCATAGTTAATTGTATGATGAAAAACCAAGGTCCGCCTAGTCACTGGGGGAGGAAACCTCACAATCCAGGGGACCCCTCTTGAAGAAGGGGACCGGGGGAAGGGGAGAAACGTGGGAAAAATGGGTGGGTTAAATGGTTCGGGGGGGGAGGGGGGAAAACCGAAAGAAAAACCTCCCTGCGAGGTCTGGCGAAAAAAGAGGGGACATGATATAACCTTCCATAACTATAAAGGAGAAATAGAGGGGGGGGAACCGAAAAGACATTAACAACCTGGGGGAGGGGGGTAAACTAAGGGGGGGGAAGTGTGGGGGGGGGTGAACATTTGGCGGTGTAAAGTCCAAGGGGAAAAAGAGTAACACGGAAAGACAAACGTCTGGGTCGCCAGGGGGGAAAGAAGGGTTAACGGGGGTATCGTCAAAAGTTATGGTCAGAGACTAAAAAAATCAAGACGGGAAGGGAGGGAAAGATCGACTCAACACAAAAAGAGGGGGGGAGGTAAAGAGGAAGGAAAGTAAAAGAGGAGTGGGGGGTATCGGCGTCGATGCCTCGAGGAACAAGAAAGAGGGACTTTCTGCTTGCAAAGGGATGACCGAGGGAAAAACGGTCTGGGAAGAAGGAGGGAGCGGGGGGGAAGACGTGGAAGGAAGGGGGAAAAAAACTGGGGGATACGTGCGTTCATCCTCTCCCGGGGGAAGAATTAATGAGGAAGGACGAGTTCAAAATAAGGTCTCGTAGGGGAATGGGGTGAGGAAAAAGGGGGATAGCATCCTCCGGGATGTATGAAAAGTCGGAAAAAGGTTTTCAGGGAAAAGTTTGGCTAAAGAATCTCTCCAAAGGGAAAATAAAATGGAGGGGGAGGTCATGGGGGGGGGGAAAAAGTTGAGAAAATTAAAAACCGGAAGGAGGAGAAAAAACTCCTGGAAAAGAAGAAAAGGTTTCCTTCAAAGGGGAAAAAAGCGTAGGGAAATTACCGAAGGGTGTGAAACGAATGCTGTGGGGGTGTCACGGGATGCTACCGGAGAAGGGTGAGGAAAGAAGCACGATTTCAACGGCTTCAAGGAAGTGGCAAGCAGGGAAGACGAAAACCGAGAAGGGAAACGAGATGAGGGAGGTGCCCTCTGAGAGGGAAGTAGAAACGAAGCTGATCGAAAAAAACATACCAGGGGGAAAAAAAAATCTGAGAAGGAGTAATTGGAGTAGAAAAAAAAAAGGCCACCGCAGGAGAAAGGGGTCGGGCGGGAGAAGTTCAGAAAACCAGGATGAGGGGGGAAGCATGAGAAACCAAAGCTAACGGTACGTCGTTGAGCGGATCTGGGAAGGGGAAAGGCGCGTCAATTTTGAAGCGCGGGGGAGTGGTACAGCGAGGATAGGGAAGGGGGAAGTGCGGTAGAGGGCGGGGGAAGGTAACGAAGGAGAGAATGAAGAAGTTAGGAATTAACATAAAGAAAAAGAAAGGATGAAGGGGTAAAAACATCGCGGATGGACTCAAGGATTTCGGAAGAAATGGGGGCAAAGCTTGTGGGGACGAGAAGGGGCAAATTGCGAAAACGCCAGGAGGGAAAGGAAGGGTATAGGGAAAAGAGCGGGTGAATCAGGGCCTTTCGGAAAAAGAGATAGAAATGAGGACGCCAGACTAAAAGAGGACGCCTCATGACTCTGGAGCAGGAAAAGGGAAAATCGGCAACGGAAGGGAAACGGTGGTTTGAACCAGAAAATGAATATAATGACGGGGGGGGAGTCCAGAAAAATGAGACCTCGAATAAAAAAAAAATTCCCTAAACGCCAGCTGTTGGGATAACAAGAAAAAAAAGTTCGAAAGAAGTCCATAATAGGACGGAAAAAGTTCTGAGAGACTACTCCTTGATGGAAAGAGGGAAGAGAGATTAGCAAAAAAGGAGGGGAAGGTAGATGGAAAAGAGATTTCCTTACCTTTTTGAAAGGAATAGCCTGAATCTGCCGAGAGTCGTAGGGTCCTAGGAAAGAGCTGGAGAAGCGAAAATTTCCAAAAACGGGTACCACACAAGGGTGAAAAAAAATCCAGGGGGGGGCAGATATTCCTAAAGCCGGGGATTTCCAGCGGGAAGGGAGAGAAACTAAAAAATAACCAAGGGTTTCTAGAAAGCGTGAAACGGGCTGTCAAACGAACTCTCTTTCTGGAGGCGGGAGAAGCTCCTGGGAAGGGGGTGCAGGAAGGCTTGATTGCAATTCGGGGGCTCTCGAGTAATGGGGGAGGGGAGGAAGGGGATTTGAGTTTTCTAGAAGACCTGCTTGAAAGCCGTACACCTCGTACAAAGAACAGGCCTCCGAAGGGTCTCACGGGGAAAGCTTATTTGTATTAAGAAAGCAAGAGGGGTCAACACTCAGAAATACCCGTCATCGTCACCCTTCTTACTTCGATCGTCGGAGGTAAACGGGGAGGGGGGGAAAATAATTTCGAGGATATCTGGAAGAGAAACAGAGGAGAAATGATTCGTCTTGAAGAACAAGAAAAGAGACAGACGCAAACAAAGGAAAAGGCGAAAAAAAAAAGCTGGTCGCATGAAAAGACTAACTTGACTGTTCGGACGGAACAAAGACCGAGGAAGGGACACCGAGAGAAAAAGAAAAATTATAAAAGCGAAAACAACCCGCTAGTGAAAGGGGCAGTCTATACTAAAGAGAAAAAAAAATCTCGGAAGCTAGACGGAAGTGTCGAATTCAGGAAGTGCTGCAGAAGAAGCGGTGGAACGGCTAAAAAAAAGAGGGAAAAGAAGAGATTAAGGATAACTTCAGAGCCCTACCTTGGACAGTTTTCAAGGTCAGAGAGCATCGCGCTTAAACCACGAGGGAAAAAAAAAAAAAACTCTTCTTTCCTAAAAATTAAGATATTCGCTCAATATAAAACATACGGGAAACGATATTAATTCAGTGTAGGATCCAAAAATCCGAAAGGTACACTACTTGGGGGGAACGAGGATTTCTATAAAGATATACAAAACATAGACCGAAGATCATCATCGAAGAAGGGTGGGGAACTCCTCTAAACTCAGAACAGGAGAGGCCGTCAAACGAAGCACCAAGAACACGCAGAATGAATATTGAGAGAAAGGAATGGTCGAAGAAAATCTCGGGTCGCTGAGACGATGATGAAACGCAAAAAACGCCAGAAAGTCATCGACTCCGTGAGTCGGAGAAGTAAGACCTCAAAGGAAGGAGGTAAAAAAAGGACTCCTCCAAGGAGTCCCTAAGTAAAATCAGTGAAGAGAATCCGAGGGGTCTTACTTGGAAATTCGGAGGGAAAAGTTACGGGGTCATAAGGATAAGAATGTGTACGAAGAGAGTCAAAGGGGAAGTAGAGTGTAAAGCAACACGTAGTAAAGCTTCACCTGTCGGGGGGTTTCCAGGAAGGGGGGGGGGCTAAGGAAAGGGTACCTTGGTTCGAAAAACCGAAAAAGAAAAGTCGGTCGGAAGGGAGAATCGATGGTGGCCTTTCAAAAATCCCGGAGGGGCTCGGAGTTATAGGGACCTTAGGTCTCCCCAGGAGGCCGGACGAGTTTGGAAAAAGGGGGGTAAAGAGAGACCTTCCTCTTCTGCGAAAAGGAAAGTTAAGTCGACCCGTCTCATCAAAAAGACGGTCGAGGAAACCAAGAAGCTTCTCGCGGTAGGAGGGAGTGAGGCTGAAAGATCGGGGGGACCGCGACAGTGTAATCTCGGTGAACCGTCATGGTATCAAAAAAAGTTCAAAAAAGTCCATACTTGGGAAAGAGGGGATGAGGAAATTAGGGTGGGGGGGAGACGGGGCTCAAGGTTCGACAAGGGAAAATTAAAACGACACACACAAGATCAGAGGGTTTTGGTGCAAAGGCATCGAGGTTAAAGTCAAAAAACCTGGAAATGTGAACGTCAGGAAGCTTCTGGTTATTCCGTGGGAGCCTGGAACTCCCACAAGCCCGGAAGGAATGCTCAAGAAAAAAAAACAACGGAGGAAGGGAAAAAGAAGGCGTTGGGGACGAAAAGGGAGGGGGACGAAAAAACGTCCGCCACAAGGACTATGCAGAGAACCGCAAGGACCCTGGAAAGGGCCCAAAATCGTCGGGGAGGGTTGGGGGCGCCCTATGTATCTAGAGGGGGGACTAGGAACTATCGCAAAGACTCTAAGGATCACAATATTAAAGGAAGGATTGGAGGGAGGGTACGGCAAAAAAAAGTAAAAACAGGGGATCTACAAGGCGAGAGAGGGGAGGAAAAAAAAGAATCAAGGGAAGACTGGGAAAGAAGAACCGGAGAAGAAAGGGGCGGAGGAGCGCATCGGGGCGGGGGATAGGGTCGAAGAAGGATTGTCCTCATGTGAGACTAGGAAACGTACAAAAGGGGAAACTACTCTGGGGTGGGGCGCAGGAAAAGAGAGACGTAAAAAAGACAATAACCATCGGATACATGGGGACGACGACTGGCAGGGGAGTGTAGTTTGTGAAAGCCCCTTGTGACATACGGGAAGGCAAACGTTTGAAAAGGCAAATTCTGAGGAATCAAAGCAAAAGTATCCAGGACTTTTTATCAATAGAGGGGGAAAGGGGAAGTGTCGGGGAAATCGGTCCCTTTGCCTCCGAGGCCTAACAAGCCAGACGCTCCGGGCAAAGAAGAGCGGAACGGGGCGGCGTACGGTCCAACGGAAAGAGGGGGGAGAGAAAACTTCATAGGATGCGCCTCTAAATCGAAACAAAAAGGCGGAATAAAGTGCAACAAGAAAAAAGGGTAAAAATTTACGCGACCGGCTAGTGAGACGGGGGGGGGAGGAAAGGGAGTTTCGAGAAAGAGAAAGTTAATCTGAAAGGGTTCGTGGTTCGGCCTAATGGGGGAGAAGGACGCAGAGGAGAGTGGGGGAACAATAACTTCATCCAGAGGATAGAAGTTGGAATAAATCGTTGAAGAGGGCGGATTGGCGTCCCCGAGGCGCCTTCAAACGGAAAAGGGGGAACGGGAGGTCCTTTAACTAACTCAGAAGAATGACGGGAAAACGGCTTGCTTTCGAAATGGCAATTTCTTCTACTAAAGTGTTCTCAAATTGGAAATGAGAGGAGCATACCGAGGACTCTAGGGGGAGGGGAGTTAATGATAATATCTAGGGGGGCCAGGAAAATCCGAACCTTTATTCTGAAAGGGAGTAGGGAAACTTTTTTCAAGTCTCGAGAAGAGTGATTTATTGGACTATATAGAAGGGTAGAAGGGTTTGAATAAAATACTCACCTGAAAACGAAAAAATCTGGGGGTTCGCTCTCCATGTTTATAGTCTTTGAGGGGGAATGAAGGGGCAAAGCGCGCCGACTTTTACGGTAAAGAAGGACAATGTGAAAGAGGTCTAAAGAGGACTGGCTCCGGCTCGGAGGGAGGGGAAACGGGGGGGGTAACTATCTCCAGAGGAATCTAAGGGGGAGCCTAAGAAAAAACAGAGGTAGAAGAGTAAAAAAGAGCGGCTCGGAAGGAGCCAAAAATTCCTAAGTCTGATTCAACATTGGGGTTCAGGAGGGTTACCACAGGGATGGGGAAATAATCACCTCAATCAAGAGGGGCGTTACAGAAGGGCTCAAAAAAAGTTCCGAGGGAGGAGACTTAAGAGAGCCGACGGAAGAAAAGAATCCGACTTCCTCCCAGAGAAAGAAAAACCAACAAATATACTTGCGGAATCGAAAAAGCGGAGAGAGGGGCTTCACCGGCAAAGAGCGGGAAAAAAAACCACGAGTTTTTCCCGCCTTAAAAGCGGGGACGACCAGTGGCTTTAGGGATAACATGGCCACGAACCGAGAGCTTCGCAGAAAAAGGCCAAAAAGGGTTGTCCCTCGGGTGGGAGGGGGGAGAAAAGAAAGAATGAGGATTCAAAAAAGGGTCCTGAAAGAAAAGTCAAGGAAAAAAAGGAATGGGTATACGGGATCCTAAAGGAGAACCTAGCTGGAAAACCGGGCAAAGTCGTCTCAACACTTTGAGTGAGGAAGGAGAAAAGGTCTTCTGGCCGCGACTACGATAGGAAGAGGACGGGCCTCGTAGGAGTAGAAAATTCGGGGTAAAGTGCGCTGGGCGTCTCGGTTGAAGACTCTAAGGAAAAAGAAGGAGAGGTCAAATTGTGAAGGGAGGTCGAAGTACAGCATCCTAACACGTTCGGGGAAGGGCACCTGTAGACGATCCAAAATGGACGCGCGAGGGGAAGGAACTAAAAAAAAGATGGGAGGGGAAAAGTTAGATACACGAACAAGAAAGGCAGAGGACCAGCAAAAAAAGAGTTCAAAGCTCAGGAGTGCGCGTAGAGGGCAAGAGGAACCAAAATGGTTGGAAACTCTAAGTCCAAAAAGAAACTTTGATAAGCCGGAAAGAGGAGACAAGTCGGGGGGGGGAAGAACCGCTTTGACGTCGGAAACCGACAGCCTGGGGGCGCTCCTTCGTTCCCTAGAAAAAGGAAAGACAAGGCAATTTATGCAAGAGGGAGGGGCCGAAGTAGGGCAGCAACCAGTAAAAACCATCACGAAGAGAAGGAACGAAGCAGCGCCTCCAGATAAAGTTCAATGCAGGGAAAGTGGAATCCATCCTGGAATACGTTGCGGCGTGAACCGCTAAAGAAAAAACATATCAGGAGGTGCCCGAAGCCGTCATCCCGAGCGCACCTCTAAAGAGAGGACCTGAAAAGAAAAGGGGGACTTGGGTGATAGAGGGAAGGCTCGAATCCAGGGAAATCAGAAACGGCAAACCAAAAACTCCTATCGTCCGGTCGGAGAAGGGGAGGGGTGAGGGAACGCTTTCCGTGCGAGGCCACTGAAGAACAGGGGAACTTTGAAATAAAATGGGTGATTCATAGGAAGGGTACAGGTCCACCCAGGAGCATCTCCGGAACAAAAACTGGGGATTCTCAAGCCTCTTGGTTGAGAGGGACATGGGAAAGGGGGTCAAAACAATTGATTCCGGTAAAACCTAGTGGGAAAAGGGTGGAGATCGGTTACTCGGGGCCAAGCGGGAAGGAGTGCTGGGAAAAAGTTGGGGAACACTGGGAAACAAAATTGTGGGAGCCAACTAACAAACATCAGCTGGAGGGGAGGGGAGGTGTATTACGTCCACCGAAAAAGGACCAAAAAAGACTGTAGGAAAAAAAATTACTGGAAAGCAGAAAAGAACATGTATCCTCTAGGGGAACTCAAGAAAAGTGGGTAAAAAAAGGAATGAAAAAAAAGTCCGGGGGCACTAACAAAAAAGTATGTCGAAAAAAAAAAAAAAAAAGCACAACAGGAGATAAGGCCATCATAACGGAACAAGGAATGAAGAGAGGAGGGGATTACAAGCGACCAGTGAAAAAGTCCAGGGAGAAGCTCAACAACGTAGTAGTGAGAGATAGAGGAGCCAATGGCGGGGCGGCAAGGGGGCTCTGCTGGAAGGGGAGTCCAGAATGAAAAAAGTTTATTGTAAATCATGAGTGAGAAAACCATGGGAGGAAAGGTCGACGAAGCCGAATGGGGAGGAGAAGGTGGAGACGTGGAAACCGGAATGAAAGGGAGGGCGGAATTCAGCCATTTTGGAAGAGTTTAATGGGATTGGAGTGCGATGTAGGAATGGGCAGGTGGAAAGAAGAGGGGTGACATCATCCCGCGGGTTTGGGAGGGGAGGTGCTCTTCCGAGCCAAGCAAAGAGGGGGGGAAATTGAATGCAGCCAATGGACAAAAAGAGTGGATTTTGAAAAGTTTCGTCATTAACAATAGGAGAGAAAGAGGGCAATGATTAATCGAAGGGATAGAAAGACGAGAAAATCAGTAAAGGGAAAAGAGGGAAAGACAGGGGGGTGAGCTGACGAAGAGTTTGGGGAGCGAAGGCGTAGATGAATCATTGGGGGAGGGATTAGGAAGGGAAGGCATTTTCAATAGACAAAGGAAAGTTCAACCGAATGAAACTCGAGATAAAGATGGGGGGCCGCGAGAAAAGAGATAAGGGGGGATTAAAGAAGGGGGGGGGGTAATCTGCGAAAAAAAACCAAAGGGGGGGGTCTCTAGAAAGGAGACTGGACGATGTACGGACTCAGAGGCGGTTACTCAGAGCCGGTCCACCTGAAGGTATGGAAAGGTTGGGGCGCTGTGCTTATCAGGGAAAAAGAAACGGCCTTCTGGGAGGGACAAAGGAAGGAAACAGCTGAATTCTCTGTAGAGAGAGGTATAACTTCTGGTTTGAACTTATGAAGGGGGGTACAAGAGTTTAAAAGGGGGGAGACAAGTGGGGTTATAAATTCTTTGAGGGCGGGGGGATCGGAAGGAGGGGGCGGGTGTCTTGTCCAGGGGAAAAAATGAATCGCGGAGGAAAATAGCGTGGGAAAAACACAGAAGAAAGAAGGTTGAGGTCTATTGGGAAGGGCTCCAAAAAAGGGGTAAGAACTTCATTGTGAATTTATACAGAGGTACGTTGGATGGAAAGAGCTTTAGGATTTTTCAGGAAGGATCTAGAAGTCGGACAAAGGGGTCGAAAAGGAGGTGGGGGAACGCGCCAAAAAACCCTCTTGGCTCAAAAGGAAAAAAGGGGGACGTCTTAAAAGAGGGAGGGTACCAAATGATGTACATGATTCTAAAGCCAGGTCACAAATGAAGTCGGGAAAAAGCAGGGAGAAAGGGAAAAAGTACTACAAAAAAGACACGACAGAGATCTGGCATAGTCAACGGTTCCGGAATATGAGAACGGAAGGAGAAAAGGGGAAAGACTAATCTTAATAGGGAGCCCCGAAAAAAGGGAACACGTGGGGCGAAAAGGTCTATTCAAGGGCCATGAAAAGAGATGGACGAGAGAACACCTCCAGGAAAAAGAAGAGGGGGGATCCCTGGATTAAGACAAGAGGGAACCCGCCGTGAAAAAGCCGGAAACGGAAGCGGCCGGTTGTTCTCGAGTCCGAAAAAAAGAGGGGAGAAGGGGGACCATTGAAGCGAATGACTAAAAGCAAAAGAAAAGCAACAGGGGGAAGTGTGCGGCTTTCAACGGAGAGGAGGGATCTCGACCCAGCTTGTGCCGGTTAGCGGGTCACAAAAGGGGAAAGGGTGGTCAGAATGGACTCTGGTATCAGGGGGAAAAAGTTGGAATGCGGTTAGAAAGCTAGTTCGAGGGAAAAGAAAAACAGCGGAGAGCGCGGAAGGAGATACTGCGCCCGCGGTCCGAAAACCGGACTACAATCACTCGTAGGGGGGGGTTTATTTCTATATCAATGGAGGGGTCAAACAACCAATAAAAAAGAAAGGTCGGCCTGCGGCAAGGAGTCGAGGGAGCTCAGCGAGACGGCAGAGGGGCCGAGGCGGGAAAATGAGATATCGCGAAGAGAGCAAAGGGGAAAATCAACTGAATCGACAGACAAAGAAAACCTTCGCATCAGTAAGCACGAAGTCACGAAGAATCGGTGCGAATTGAGGACTTTAACAGCAAGGAAAAGGGGAAAAGAGGCAGGCCGCCTTACAGAACAAATCGCAATTAAAAAGCTCTCACCTAGGAGGCGTTGTAAAAGGAGAGACAACGAACTCAAAAAAGAAAAGAACAATACGGGGAAAGGAAGATTCGGACAACCCATCGGTCTGAAAGAAAGAGGGGGGGGTAACGCACAAAGGAGGAGTGGAAGGGAAATAAAAGCAGGCTTATACTTCACTACAGAACCGACCGGGGGAAGCCGTCGGGAAGAGGGAGAAAAGACTCGGGGAAAAAGGGCGTCGAAAAAGCAAAGAAGAGAGCCTTCCCGCAGTAAGAATAGCCCCTAAGGGTTTGCACTAGTCGTAGAAAGAAATACGGACACCTGAAGGGGCGAGGAACTATGTCTATACCAGAGAAAAAATCAAAACAAAGCAAAAAAGTCCGCGGGATCATCGTCCGACGTGAAGCTCGGAGGGGATAAAGACTAGATCCGCACAACAGAACGTCGGCAAGAAATAAAAACTAACACATCATCTGAATGGAATAGAGGCGGGGGACAGAGTTACTGCGAAGCTCCAAAATAGATCTCTAAGAGGGAGTTTCAGATCGTACTTGTTAGGACTGAACGAGTCCGGTCAAGAAAAAATCATTGAGGTCAATCTAGGAGGCAGAAAAAAGTCAACAATGAATTCCAAAAAGGGACTTGTTAGAGAGCATCACAAAGAAAACTAGAAGGGCCAGGAAGGAAGACGAATCTTACTCTTCGGTCTTGGGGGGGGAGGGAAAAGGAAGGGATTGCTGTAACGGGGAAAAGACCGAAGCTCCAGAAAAAGACTACTCAGGAAGGTCAGAGGGCATGTCCCTTTCTCTTACTTAGGGAGGGTACGGGAAACTCGGAGGTCCCGCGGCCTCCCGAGGAAAAGTGAAAACGGTGGGACAAGGTTACCGACTCCAAATCCGAAACTAAAAATGACGATGTGATTGAGAGAAAACCTTGCCGAAGGGGTAAACTCACCAGAAGGAGCAGGCACGGGTGTGTGGGGGATCCTCTTAGAAAAGGGCCAGCAGGGGGAGATTCCAGGCCCCCGGCCCGAGTTCGGAAAATAGGCTCTCTGGGATCCAGCGAAGGTCACGTCCTCTCGGGGAAGGAGAGATATGGCTGCCGAACTTAGTACGGGGGACCCGATCTCACCTGAGAACAAGGGAAGATTTCAAGGGCTTAATAGAAAAGGGCGAAGACAGGAAAGACTTCGATATGTTCGATATGTAGAAAGCGTGGGCCTGTAGGGGAGCATAGTCCTTGAAAGGGGAAAGAACACCGACACGTTGCCAGGGCCCGAAAGGGTGGTGAACCTGGGAAAAAAGCGCGATGGTCGAGGGCTGGGGGAGAAGGAAAAAGTCTCCGGGGAGGAGGGAAAACGCACACGAGCCACCACAAAAGAGGGAGGGGTAGAATACGGAAAAAACGACAACAAACACAGTAGGAGGAAAATATATACTGACGGCTTTTATGCAGGCGAGGTTGCTCCGACCCGCATAAAAAAGAAGCGATGGGCTGAAAGGGGGTCTAACCGCGGAGGGGACCCGCTCTTCAGGGAAACCAAAAAGCTTCGATGATTTGTCGGGGGGTGGGCCTGGGGCCCGCGAGGGGAGAGGAGGGCATGGGGACGAGGAAAAAAACAAAAGCAGGAGATAACACTCTTCAGCATATGAATTTAACCGAGACGACCTGGACATAACGAGATCGACATGAAAAAGGGGAAAGGTCAAAAAACAAACTCGAGGAAAAATGAAGACTAAACTAATAGTAAAACGTGCTGCGAGGGAAATCTCACGGGAGAGCGACGGGTGAAATGGTCTCACGGGGGCCGACGAAATACGGGGGAGGAGGGAAACGACACGACTCGAACGGGGCGACTACGAATAAGAGGAGAAGGTCAGAGAAGAAATACAGGGGAGAAAGACTGCGAGCAGGCAGGGTGATTGGGGAAAGAAATGTGTGTCGACCGATGCCCACAAGCACGGGAGAAACAAAAAACCGGGGCGCCAAAAGGACGGCATGAGGGATGGGCTGGACATCGTCCATGGATTAATGGGAAAGAAAACGAGCAGCAAGTTCCAAATCAAAACCGGTAAGAAAACCACAGTCGCGGTCCGAGCCAGGGCATAGGGGGCTGGGGGGTGATCACTCCTAATCCAGGGGGGGCTGCCGCATCTCGGAAAGGACTCTAAGAATGGGAAATAGGGGAAAACTTCTTGACACTAGCCGGACTAAAGGGGGCCTCGGACCTCACGGGTCGCGACCGTAAAGGGAAGGAGAGGAAGTTTCTCTCCCCATGGAAAAGGGGGATGCTGAGTGGGTTGGGGGGAGGAGAAGGGAACGAATATTTGAGGGGGGAGAACAAGAGTAGCCCCACAAAGGGACGTCGAAAAATATGAAAAAGCGGTGACGAGCGAGTGATATCGATTTCAAGAGACCGGGAACACGCCAGCGTAAAAAAAAAAAAAAAAAGATGGAGGAGGGGGAAGAGCTAGCAGCGGTGCCCGAGGGGAGCAGGTCGACGCGTGGGGCAGGAGGAGGGACTCGGAGAGTTTGAGGGGAGTGGGCTGAGTGCGCGATTTAACAACTAAGGGGAAAGCGGCAGGGAGGTGCTGGAGTTCGAAAGGCGGCTTTAGAGGTAAATAAAGACCCGGGAGCGACTCAAAGGGAAGACGAAAGGAAAGCACGAGTCACGTGAGAGGGAAAGAAGAAGTAAGAACGCGGAGTGCTATGATCAGTCCTGAGAAGGACGGTCTCTCGTCCAAAGAAAAAAGAGCGGTTGCTCGTTTCTACGCCATGTGGGGAGAAAGAGTTAGAGACGGGGTTACATTTCAATTCTACACAGGGGGGGGTAAGGACGACCAGAAAATTTCTAAGTGCCGACCCGGTTGCAGTAGGCTAAGGTAAGGCTTAGGGGGGGGCCAAGTCGGATTTAAGAAGAAAAAAACATACTGGGGGTGAAAAAAAAAAAAACTAAAACCTCGAGAAGGGGCCAGAAAAAATGACAGTAAGCCTTTAAGAAAAAGGAGGGGAAAAACTGAGGGCCTCTTTTCGGAGGTTAACCCGGATTAGAGAAGAAAAAAAAAAAAATATTGCCGGGGATCATTGACCGGACCTAGGAGATAGGAGAGGCTGTGCTCTCGAAGTTAAGGAGATCCTACCGTAATAGAGAAACCTACCCAGCATGGAAAAAAAACACCCTAATCTACAGGCGCATAGAAAAAGCAATCGCCAAGAGGGCGAACCAAAGGCAAGCCGGGGAAAAAGACAAGGAAAAAGGAAGGGGACCGGGAAAAAAGGTGACAACAATTTGAAATTTCACGTAATATCTCGAAGAAAAAGCAATCCTGGTCTCACGGCGGCGAGGGGGGAACAATTCCTCTGACGTACGGGGTTGGGAAAAAAAGAAAGGAACTGGGGAATAAGGATTAGCTTCATACAGGACTGAAAGATTAAATAGAGGAAAGGACGGCGCAGGTGATGCAGAGAAGACACAAGGTGGACTGGACAGGGGGAGGGATAGAAAGGACCACAGGGGCGCACTACTGATGGAGACTGAAAAGGGAAGGAGGTCGGCTCGATAGAAGGAACTGACACTTCGACGTGACAGATAGAAAAAACTGCGGCAAGAAAGGGGAGGGGAAGGGGGGAGCTGACTCTATTACGCGGAGACTTAAATTAAGGCGGGGGAAAAGAAGGGAGAATTTTAAAAAAAAAAAGAAGTGACATCAACTTGCAAGAGGGAGGTCACAAGGAACTTTAGCACAAATCTTGTCGAGCACTGAAAAAAAAAACTAATAGAGTCGCCACGTCGGGGGCGAGAAACACCCTGCCTCGGGAAAGAAGAGAAAGGAGTTCATAACGAATTCCTAAGATTGCGCGGTATAAAGTCCCAGAAAAACAAAAAAGCAGTTGGACGGCTTCGAAGGGGAAAGCAAAGAAGTCCATAAGGTCCGAAGTATCACAGACTGAGGGAAATCTGACTGAAGGTCAAACCCTGACACCAGTAACGGAAGACCTTAAGAAAAAAAGAGAAAGCCCTAAAGCGGGCTAAGAATTAACAGATTGATGCCATCGAAGGTCAAAAGAAAAGAGCTCCTGCCGCAGTTCGAAAAACAATCGAAGGTACAGGAACGCAAGAAAGGGGAAAAGGTTGACAATCCTCCGGGGAATGAAGCGGAAGCCCCATCTCTAAAAAGAAAAAAAAGGGGAAGTTTTGGCCCTGTATTTCGATACGGAAGAAGACGAGCGCTGGGGGCGAAGGAGGAGAGTCAAAATCTGTGTGGGGAAAAGCAGGGGAAAAGCCGATAGAGCAAAGGGAAGAAGAATAGCAGAAAAAGCTTCACCTTGGGGGGGTTCGGAGATGGACATTCAGGGGGAGAAAGAAGACCTCAAAAAGTGAAAAAAAAAAAAAAAAAAAAAAAAAAAAAAAAAAAAGAAAAAAAAAGCCATGTGATGAGGAAGCTCTTCAAGAACCTCGAGACAGGGGGAGGAAACCAGCCTTCACCAACCCGAAGTTAGAAAGAAGATTGTCAGTCGATTAGCTCGGAGATTAAAATGAGGGGAAATGAAGGGAATCGGGTTGCTCCTAGGAAGTTAGGGAAAAGAAAACAGCTGGAAATCCTTTGGGAAAAAGAGGACGAAAAATGCGTCACGGAAAAGGGGAGATATTCCCTTTCTTGAGACTTTAAGGAAAGAGGGGGGGGAAAATATCCCTCCCGCAAGAAAACATCCTGCGGATGATCAGAACATATTTTAAAAAAAGAAAATCCCCCAACATACGAAAGTCTGACTCTACAAGCGCCAAGGGAAACAGGAAGACTCGATGAACTCAACGGGACAAAGTGCAGGGGGAATGGAAAAGTGCACCGCTTAAAACACGCTCAAGGGACGCGCCAAAGGGGGGGAAAAGGAGTATGGGAAGCAGGCTTATGAGGTCTCATGGTCACTCGGGAAGCCGCGACAAGAGCAATCGCAAGTGGCGTATCTCTAAAAGAAAAAAGGGGGAGGAAAAAGGGGAGAGAGAAAAAATTACGAGGGGCGTGAACTTGGCGGAGGCGTCAGCAAGATGACACTGAGAAAAAAAGGGGGAAAAAGGACTAGTGGCCAGGATCGAAGTGGCGCGACCCGGAAAAAAAACGGTGGGGATGCTGCGTAATCTGGAAATGAAGGAGGAAAAAAAAGGACCGCGCACTTTGAGAACATCGAGTAAAAGTTTGAAGGTGGATGGGGGGGCGTGAAAAGGAAAGATTTCGACGTGAGGAGGGAATGGGGAGTGGCATAAGAAAAAGATGTTTGATTACAGACCTCCTGGAGGGGAGGGGGTGTCGTGCTCTTAGACCAAAGCAATTTTGGCAACGGGAAAATTAGCGCAGACAGCGGACCGGAGTACAGTGAGAGGGGTTGAAAAAGGATTGTGGGAACGGAGGAAATAGGAAATGAATCAAAATAGTGGATCATACGAGAATAATCGAAATCAAAAGAAGGAAAGGGTCCCCTTGTTAGGGACAACGAGGCTGTGTGGGGAGGGATGGAAAACCTGCTATGATAAGCAACGATGTAGAAGAAAGGGAAGGGGCAAGATACTAAAACTATATAAAGAAAAAAATAAAAGGTGGAAGCAGATAGATGAGGAACCGCGCTATCTGGGTTACCGAGAGATATAGAAAAAAAACCCCGTTTTGGGGGGAAGTCTGACGACGCGTCTGGGGGGGGGGAGGGTGATCCGATGTAGAACGGTCCATGAAGAAGTGTGGATTTTAGAGCGGGAGGGAAAGACCGGCAGTCTCATGATGTTCAAGAAAAGGTGCAGGAAAAAGATGGAAGGGTAGCTGGAAGCATCGTGAGAGGGAAGTTGAGGGAAGACAAGGAGGGCAATTTGGACAAGGTCGTGGACAAGGGGGAAGCAGAAAGGGGAGAATTCAAAATTTCGTGGGGGGAGAACGGGGGGGGAAGAAGAAACTGGGGCATGGGTGCGCCTTAAGAAAATCGGCGAGGGGATCAATCATGATTAAAGGAAAGGGGGGAGTTGGGCGTGAAGCCGTGGGGTCCCACGCGTGGGGGAACCGCATTGGGGTCATGGGGGGGAATACGGAGAGGAAAAATGATGATCTGTAACGAGGCTGAAGAGCTAAGGGGAGAAATTGCATCTGGAAGCGAAAAAAACGTTGAGACGCACACTGAAGGGTCCATCAAAGGGGGCGCCGCAGAGAAGTGAGATCTTCACCGGGGAGGAAAAATTAGACCGGTGAGTACATGTTTCAACGACTAACTAAAATGAATAAGGGAACGAGCCGCGCAGACAAGGTAAAAAAAGAGAGAGTGGATACTAAAATACAGAAAGCGAGAAGGCGCCGGCTGGCGAGGAGGGGGGAAAGAAAGCCTTCAGGGGAAAAGCGAAGAGAGAAGACGAGGGGAGAAAGTAGTTCCACAAAAAGCTCCAAATGACCTTTGGGTCTTCTCGGCAATCAACACCGCCGCCTAGGCAAAAGAAGAGATCTTGACGTCAGTGAAGGTGAGGAAAGTAAAGTGCCCCAGCAAGGTGAAAAAAAGAAGGGGTCCGCAGGACGGTTGTGCACTCGATGGCGAAGGGTCGAAAGGTCTTTCACTCCATGGCTATAGAAGTAAGACTAAAAGGTCTATCAAACAATGGAGGTCTTTAAAAGGGAAGCTCGAGGGGAGGGAGGCCGACCCTCTTTGAATGGGTGCGCGATCTAAGGGAAATGGGTAAAAGGTAGGGCGCTCGGTTTTGTGAGTGGCTGGGGGGAAGGTCAGACTCGCCCTTAGCCGTAAGGACGAAAAAAGGAAATTGCCCTTACTCAAGTCAGCACCAAAGTCGGCAAGAGGGAAGGAGAGCACCGGAGGGGGGGGGGAGAAGGGGGACCACGCGGGAAATGCAAAAAAAGAGAGGCACTGCACTGATAGAGAGATAAACTGAGAGGAGGCCGGGTCGTGGGGGGCGTCGCGAACCAGTCCTAAAGAGGGGAACCTCCACTTGCCAATCGAAGAGACAACCCCTTCTAAAAATCGTCCGCAAGGAGTGGGCTCCGGAAGATTGTATAAACAGTTGTGTACTTTAACAAACGCTGAAAATTACCAAAACCAAGTTCTCTAAAAATCTATCACCATACACGGACGCTCTGTCAGATTTTTAGGAAGCGGGGAAAAAAAAAAGCGAAAGAAAGAAAGATCGAAAGAGCTAGATCCGGGACGGGAGAGCACTTTCAACCCGAGCTTGCCGAGGGCAGGGAACTCCGACCGGGGAAAAGGCCTGTGAAGGGAAGCACCGGACGAGGCACATGCAGACAGCCGACGGGCTTGAAGGGGAATTATGGGGTAACAGAGGAATTCTGTCTCCAACCCGCAGAGGGAAGCAAGACTTCCCACGCAGTAAGGGAAAACAACGGGGGTCAACTCTGCATTAATTCTTGGGATCCCACCTAAAAAAGGAAGCTATGGGAAAGGAAGGGACCCTATATAAGGCAAGACGCATAACGCTAAACCACTCTTATCCGAGTATCTTAGAAGGAAAGATGGAAGGAACCTCTACGCGCGAAAAAGACCGACGTGCAAGGGAGGCAACCAACGACCCCAGAAAATGTAGGAAAACCCTTGTCCGCACGCGAAATCTCGAGGGGCAGCGGGTGGGAAGGGAGACGCGGGCAAAGTGTTCTCCGGAACAATGAAAAAAAGGAGAGAGCCAGGGAAAAAAATGAACGATGATCAAAGACTTCATGCGGGCGGCAACTTGATTCAGGGGAACTCCTCCACTAAAAGAAGGATAACTGCCTCTTAAAAGCGTAACTGGGGGAGGTGGGGGGAGGTCAGACGTCTGAGAAAACGGGGAAGGTAAAAAAATACTCCTGACACTGAGGAAGTATCAGTCCTTAAAAAAGATTATGAAGAAAAAGTGAACGTAAGACGGCTAACAGGGGGGTGGGGGAGGAGGAAAAGTTTGACCTTGAGAGAGAACTCCTTCCACGCCTCGAGAAAAGGAGGGAAAAAAGGTCCGACCCGGAGGAACTCGAAGAAGAACATGGGAGTTCGTAAAAGGGCGGGTACACTTACCTTAATAGGGAAACGTCCCAAAATGGCAAAAAAAAAGGGCTTCGACAGCTCTCAAAGGAAGGACGCGGGCTCTCAAGGCGTCGGTAGGTATTCGGGGGAGGGAAGCGGAGGGGGCTGGGTGTGGAACACTCGATCTGGATAAAATTCAGAGGAAAAAGCCAGAAGGTCCTGTGATTCGAAAAGGGGCAGAAACATACTGAATTTTGGGTCGAAAGATTGGGAGAGATGGTTGTCGCTTCTGGAAAAAGAAAAGGCGGTCCTTCGTTCGAATGACAAAAAAAACAAGGGGAATAGAAAGTAGTTTGTGTGAAAGCTCGGGACTAGGAAGGGACTTGTCCGAGAGGTATAAAGTAGAATAGGAGTGGTATTCTTCTTCTAAAGCAGGTTGGAGAGAAAGAACAAGCACCTTTAGTATATCTCCCTCGAACACAAAATTGGGGAAAGAGAGAACAATGCTTTGGATGCGAAATTGGTGGTTTTTCCTCGTTAGACTCCCTGAGAAAGAAGTGTGAAACGTACGCTTCCCAGCTCTACCATACCCGGAATAGGCCGGAGGGAAAACCACACGAGTCAGGGGGAAAAAGTGGTCGTGTGAATGTCGAAGAAAGGCAGAGTACTATTCAAAACGCAGAGAAAAAGAAAGAGAGATAGAAGAAAATCCCTCCTTATGAATTCTGAAAGGCCGAGTACGAAAAATAGAGCGCACCGGGAGAGCGACCATGTGTATCGCGGGCGCCATCGACTACTAGTCGAGAAGGGATAGCAATGAGTTCGACAAAGAAGAATTCGTTTGAAGCGCGGGGGTAAGAAAAGAGGAAATCCTAAGCGTAGTTACCGACCCTGAGAAAGAAGGGGCAGAAGAAAGGGAGGCCTAATCAAAGAGAGGGGAAATCAATGTACGGGAAAAGTAGGGGTTCTTTGAAAGGGCGAAATCACAGGGGGAAGAACCCAAAGAAACGGGGAGCCGCTTTGACGCGTGAAGGTCTTCCATCCTAATACGCAATGGATTAAGGGGGAGAGGGAGGCATACACAATGCCGGTCCGGGGTCAAGAAGAGCCGGAAGACCGACACCTAAGGGAGATGGGAAAAACTATGGGGTCACGATCATCGGTGGGAGGGATGAAGAGCGGCGCACCCTAAGAGGTTTGACGGAAGAAATCAAGCGAGAAAGTATTCTATGATTCTGAGAAAAGGGTCGAGTTTAACAAAAATCTCAGATTACCTCACGAGTTTTCCGCAATAAGACGGGGGGAGGACTACGAAAGGGCTGGCCGAGATCCCTTTCATGGCTGAGGTTCAGGGGGAAAGGCATAAAGGTCTTGCGCGCTGTAGAGAAGGTAAGAAACGGCATCGGGAAATCGACTTCCTATTATCCCGGGCCAGAAGGAGATTGGAGGATAGGGGCCTCGTCGAGGAAAAACTGGGGAAGCGGAAGGCGACGCCATTCACGGAAAGTTGCCTTAGTTGGAGCTTTTCGGACGCGGGGACAGCGGGGGAGGGAAAAAAATGACGGGTTGCCAGAAGTGGGGAAACATGCGGAAGATAGGTCGGGGAGTCTTAAGGGAGCGCAAATGGTCTTCTCTTCTCCCGGAAGTGGCAGCGGCTGCACTAGGGGGGGAAAGTGACGTGTCTCGCCGACTAAGTCGACAGGAAGTGAGAGGGGAGGTCAGGGGGGCGGTCTTCTCGAGGTTCCAAAGGAAAAAACGCGGGGTTCTCGTGGCGCCCAGGTGATGAGAGGGGGTTCGAGAAGGGGGCGAAGCAGGTTCATTTACCAGGTAAAAAAAAAAGTCGAACGCGGCGAACCCGCCTTGCGTCGAAGGAAGAGAAGGGGCGAACGGGCGGGGAACGATCTTCTCTCAGGGGGAGCCGAAAGCTCGCCCGATCGCACTACGTCAAGTAAAGAAAAAAAAGTCCTATCGTGAAAACGAAGGCCGACTTCGCGAGTCCGGGGGGAGGGGAACTTGGGAACAAGGAGACACAACCAATACGAGTGCGGGAAGGAGGGGGAAGCGTAGGAAGAAAAAGAGGAGTCAAACCGCTCTACCGCAGGGAGAGAGAAAAAGAACAGAGCAGACAACATTTCCGAAACTCCACAAAAAAAAGGAAAAGAGCGCCTCTGATCGCAAAAGAGGAAAGAGGCCCGCAAAAAACGAGGCGGCTGTCCTCCTCCCAGAGGAGGTGGACCGTAAAAGGACAAAGGACGGCGTTTTCTCGAAAAAACGTCTGGAGAGCAGAGACCTTAGGGGGAACAGCAAAAGGAGCACGATTTCACATCGTGATAACAACCGCACGGGGTAAGTCAAGAGATCTGGGAGAGGGAGAATGAAAGAAGGAAGCCCAGATTCAAAAGAAAGAGGAGGGACGCGCTCGGCGGGAAAGGGGGCGAGAGGAAGGGGTAAATCTCTTGAATCGTGGGAGAAAAATAGTACTGGCAGAAAAAAACTTATGCTTCGAAGTATTCAAGATGTCGTCTAGGGATCAAAGAAGAGGAAGGCGAACGGACCGTCGGAGTTAGAAAAATCAAGAGGAAGGGCGCTGTCGGTCGGGAAAATAAATAGAAAACTGGGTGGGGCTGGGGGCTTAATTTTGAAGCTGGGAAGGAAATCACCGGTTCCCAAAATACGGTCAAACCGGGGCGGGAGCCACAGGGGGGGGCGGGGCCACGAAGTCGTGAGGAGAAAAGGGATGGTCAGAAAATAAAGCACTGGGAATCGACCCCTCGCCAAAAATACTCGAGGGGAGGAGATGGGGCAGACTGGCGCAGAGCACAATGCAGGTTAGGGGGAAAAAAATTCGGGGGATCAAAGCTTCCTCAAATCCTGGGGAAATGAAATCAGGGAAATTGAGACGTCTTTGGCATCCCGAACGAGCTGAAAGGGGGGAAGTGCAGGCCCGGAGCGTGAGAGAGTTCGACAGCAAGACCGACTTCTCCCTTCTATTAAGAAAGGGGAAAAGGCGCTATTTCAAACTTCCGTCCTGCCGCATCGGACCATCAACGAGAAAGGAAGGGGACAGCTCCAAGGCAGGAAGGAATGCGGGGGAGGGTTACGTCTGAATAACAAAAACATAAAAACCCCTCATGCAGGGGAAAACTGTCGAGGAGAGGAAAAGAGCGCGTACCAGAATTAGATCGGGAAGCCGGCAAAAATCTGGGTCAGGACGTCTCTAAGTTCCAACCTATAGAGCGACCCTATAAACATAAAAAAACCTGCTTCACGGGGTTAATTTTGGTTTGAACTATTGAAGGAAATGGGCATAGACGTCGAAAGAGTGGAGCTCATAGAATAAGGAAGGACCAGAGAGCCGTAGCATCATTCACAAAAAGATCCTTAAAACCAGTCCGTGAAATTATTCAGAAGGGGTTCGAGGGTCTATAGTAACTCAGGGGTCAGGAATGGGGGAAAGAAATTTAGAATTCCTGAAAAAAGGGTTACACAATCCTTTGGTACAAACAAGAAAAAAGGAAAAGTAATGCTTTCCTGAAATGGGGGAATTTCCGGGAGAAAAGGCAAACGGACAAAATTGGGGCGAAGAGAAAAAAAAATCAACATGAAAAGAGATCAGAACTTTTTCATGACGTCACTAAAAGGAAAGAAACAGAACGTCTGAAAGCTTCTTACGGGGCACGAACAATGATCCAAACCAAAGGGGAGAAAGATTAAAACAACGTGGCAATGGCGTTTAAAATTGCAAAAAAGAAGAACCATTCTGATTCTCTCAGCATAACCATCTGAGTACGTCAAGCAGAAGACTAAGTGGAAGGAAAAATAGGGACGACCCGATACCAGTTCAAGGAAAGACAAGTGGCGATCTAAAAAACAAAAGAAAGAGGATAAAGAGTAGATTCCGCCAAGTGAAGGTCAAAGACGCGGCGGAAAGTCGTCAGAAAATAGACTTGATTGGACGTATATGAATTTACCGAAGGGCGAGAGAAGTTTGATTCGTGAGTGTCATAAACAGGAAAATAGGGGGTAAAAGAAAAGACAAAAGGGTCGTTCAGCTAGGGGGAGAAGGGGAGGGGGAACATGGGGGGTTTTAGGGTGCAGTAGAGAGTTTCATATGGGCATGTATGGGGAAGTAAGATTGAAATCAGCCACCGTTTTTGAGGGCGTGCTTGAAAAAGAGGAAAAAATAGGTGGGCAAATTTAACGCAGGAAATATCGGGAAAAAGGCAATTGGAGGCCGGGTAAAGAGTTCCACGCGGTTCTTAGAATAGAAGAAAGAGGGAAAGACAAGAGCAAATTAAGAGAAAAAGACGAAAGAGAGACAAAGGGGGATCAAGAGGAACCCGTAAGGGGGGGTAAAGAGAGAGGCGTGTTTGGGAATAACTCTTCTAGGACCTCAACCATGGTGCTATGAGAAAAGAAGAGATTCTAAGAGTGGGAACTAGCGAAAAAGGGAATGTCAGATGTGAATGGCCTATATTCGTAAAAAAATCGAGGGGCAATCGATCTAATGAACTCAGAAAAAGAAGAAGGAAACAACAGGTGTTCGACGCGAAGAGGTTGGAGTACGAGTCGGGGGACTGTGAAAAGGGAATGCATGGTAATTGGGGGGGGGGGGGGGGGGGGGGGGGGGGGGTGGAGTGATCGGGGCTGAGGCAGCGTAAAAAAAGGGGAGCATGGCAGTAAGCAATTTAGGCGCTGTAATCCGTCTTAATGGACGGAGGTTGGGAAGTGCGGAAGGGGGGGGGACGGAGACGAACGGTGTACACCGCGAGTGGGATCAAAAGCGGGAGGGAGTATTTATGACTTTTGGTCGGGGATAAAAGGGGAAAAAGGGGTCAGGGTATGAGAAAAATAATCCGGGAGGATGAAGCTAGGGGAGATGGAAGGATTTTCGAAGCGATTGAGCAGGTGGGAAAAACACGGTTGGGGGAAGACAAAGTCATTGTGCATGGACGAGAAATAACTGAGTGAGCAAGAGAGGAGAGAGGGGGAAGGGGCTCTTCTGCAGAAGAGGGGGAGAAACCTTCTTGGATTCTTCATCGCCCGGCAGGGCGAAAGTGGCTAATCTTAAAAACAGACCGGACTCAATCCCTTTACTCTGTTAGGTACATGGGAGACAAAGAAAAAGTAATATGAGAAGGTACGGGTCCTAGGAATGCGGCGAAGAACCTCCCGCGCACGGCAAGCTGGGGAACTACCAGCCGTGAATAAGAGCCGCCGTAGCTGAATCTGAACAAAAAAAGGGGGGACGTAGCCTCGTTGGCGTGTGCGCCCCGGAGATTCCGCGTAAAAGAAGTGGATCTTGCAGAAACACCTCGCGAGGCTCTCCTCTGGAGAATCGGGGGGCAATGGAAGGCGAAGATCTTGCTGAGTTCCGTCCGTGACACCCCTGGGGGAAAGAGGAACGGTCTACAAGCGGTGGTGATGCGGGGGAGCGAAAGGGTGGCGGTCCAGCATGCTATCGAGGAAAAAACAATTTTTCGGCAAGTCGAGGGACGTGGGAGAAAAGGAAATCATTCCTCCCTCGGATGGGGAGGAAGGGAAAACTCCGGGGAAGGGGTGGGAATCCTCTTCTTTACTTGAGAGAGGGGGGGAAAAAGGAAGAAAACTTGCTGATCGGGGGGTGGAGGTCTTACAAAAAGGAGGACAGCTGGGACGCCGGAGCGGATGCAGGAGAAAGCTCCGTACGTACGAGATACTAGACGGAAAGGGCAGCCTTGCGACCAAGAAGGGGATTGTTATTGCTATAACCGGGTCAAAAATACCACGCCGTTAAAAGAAGAGGGAAAGAGGGAGTCCGAAGAATCGGCACGAGAAGAGAGCAGAGGAGCGGAAAAAGGAGGGGGGCGCGCTTCAGGCAGGAAAAAAAATAACATCGAGGAGGAGATATCGTGGGGGGAAAGATCACGGAACAGAAACATCTCACACCGGCGCAGCGAGTCCAGGAGAGGTGCCGGGGGTTCGAAATTGAGAAAAAGGAAACTCTCTCTGGCCAGTTCCCAATCTCGGAAAAAAAGTGGAGGTCAAACGAGAACCAGCGCGGGGTGGAATCGATAACGCAGAAGAGATCGGAAGGTGCGGTCAGTCCTTATTCCCGGAAAAGGATGGATGGCGAGCAAGAGGGGGGGGGGGACGGGATACCGGGTCTGGAAGGGGGGTAACCTCAATCTGTAGGGTCTTAAAAGGGGAAAAAAAAGAAAGAGCCGTGCCGTCGGGGGGAGGCCGCTTCCCCAAAACGGCCTGCGCAACGCCGAGGAAAAGAAGGCCTGCAAAAAAGGTCCAAGACCGACGTTGACGCGGCGGAATGCGGAGGACAAAGAAAAGGGACAGCTGAGTTGTGAATCGACGAGGCGAAAAGAATTCAAAGCGCCTCACCAGCGGATATGAGATTCGGCGGAAAAGAGACGGGTAGCCTAGCGAGTAAAGACCTCGTAATCAAAGAGTGAAAAAAAACAAAAAAAACAACAAAGCTGTATCTGCAGGGGAAGAGCAACGCCCGGTCCATCGCGGTCAGCGAAAAACTCGGTAGGGAAAAGAGAGGCAAGGGGACCGGAAGTGACTTGTAAAAGAGGACGACCTGTACCGCTTATTATAGAGGCCTGGGGGTCGGGGGTTCAACATGTAAGACAACTCGCCAGCATTACCGGAAAGTAGGAAAGTTTTAAGTGGGATTGCAAGGTTCAGTTAGGTAAAAAGGGAAAGGAAGAAGTAAAAGCTACTCCTGGATCGAGGGAATTCCCTAAGAAGTTCTTAATGATGGAAAAAAAGAAAAAAAGTATCCAGCGGGACGAATAGGTTGTTCCTAAAGGTGGACCTGGTGGATCTGTGGGGAACACCAAAGGTAACAAAACGACCTGAGATCAGTAAGACAGGTTATCCGATTGGAGTGGTGGGAATCCCTTAGCGAGTAGAGCCAGAGTACCCCCGAGGATCAACGCTGTGAAAACTAGAAAAAAGGAACGGAATAGCGGCCAACCTGGGGAGAGTCTTAGGAAAAATTAAAGAAAAAGAAAAAGTCGGTGCCTCGCAAGCCGACTCGAGAAGGGAGTGCTGCCGATATAGGGGGGAATCTATCTCTGGCATGGGAGATAGATGGGCATCATGGCCAAAGAAGGAAAGACCGAAAGTAGGAGTGTGATCTGGTAGCTGGGGGGAAACGCGTGCCGCTGCTGACGAGGGGGGAAAGAACGCGCCAAGGCACAACGACAAGGGGCGACAGAGGGACTTAAGGGTCCCTCGTTCAGGGGGGGGGTCAGGGCCTCTGACAGGGGGGAGGGGGGGGGGGCGGGGACGTCGAAAAAAGAGACGGTTCGCCGAAAAGTCAAGGGGGACAAAAAAAAAAAAAAAACGTAGTATGAAAAAAGAAAGAATACAAGGGGCGTGTGAAAGGCTCGGGGACGCCCGCCATAACAACAGACGATGGGAAGGGGACCAAGAGGAAACCATACCGCTAGAAAAAAGGATTCTGAAAAAGTTCACAACAACGCTGAAGGAGGGGGGAGTGGGTCGGGTGCCCGAAGAGGACTCGAGGCGGGGAACCCTCTAGCAAATACGGAAAAGAAAACAGGGAGTGTTGGGTCTTAAAGGACTTCTGACGACACTTGGGGAAAAGGGATCAACCGAGAAGGACCAATGAAAAAGAGGGCTGGTCAACGGAAGTAGAAAGGGAAATCAATCTACTAAGACAGAAGGGATAGGGTCGACCATAGCGGGGAAATGGAAGGAGGGGGGAAAGGCGCTTCTCAATTTGGAAACAGGAGGGGTTACAGCTCTTGACAAAACTGGACAAGGAGTTTGAAGGTAAACCCGCTCTAAAAGGGAGAAATCCCAGCTGGGCTTTTCTATCTGAAGAATTAT
>Ga0179593_1328274_pt1 | contig 26410 bp, 35 predicted proteins | sample CZODoug2_1_08_16_FD_185931 | JGI IMG/M metagenome (GOLD analysis project Ga0179593, IMG submission 185931) | Vadose zone soil fungal communities from Angelo Coast Range Reserve, California, USA - CZODoug2_1_08_16fungal (PacBio error correction) | ecosystem: Environmental > Terrestrial > Soil >...
ACTCAGCTTTGGGGGCTAAAATCGCGAAATGGTGCGGAAAGATGGGACCTCGAAGTCTACCGCACGCCAACTGAACGCAGGACTTTCTTTCCGGAACCCGATCAAAGGAGCAAGGGGTTGCACGGTCGCAAGTTGAACACAGCGAGCAGCACACATCTTGAAGAGGGGCGACGCGTCGATGAAGGTGTGTATCCACGGGAGCCCTAACGTCATCGTCAAAAAAAGAAAGGGAAAAGGCAACGGGAAGGTGGGGGGGGAAAGTCAGGCTGGCACAGATGCAGAGGGTAAAGAGGAACCTACTCTAAATCCAAGACATTCTGTTTTGAACGGACTGAACGCGGCGAAACTGACATCGAATTCAGGGAGGTAGGGGGGAGAGGGGGGGGGGGTCCACTTCTCAGTACTAAGGGGGGCCCTCGCAAGAAGGAAACACTCGCCCCAGCGTTACGGCTGTCGAAAACACGGGAAGCGGATCGCGATTGGCGTGGCAGGTAAATGGGGCGATAGATCTGTATTCAAAAGACCGAAGAGCATCACCGCAGAGCCAGGGAGAGGAAGGGCAAGAAGGGCCAAGGGGGGGATTGACGATAGGATGAGGGGAAGGTTAAGGGGCAAAAAAGAATTAGAGCAAAGAATTGGCCAAGTGATTACTCCACTGAAAACGCTGCATGGAACAGACGGCGAAAGAGCGGGAATAGAGAGACACCCCAGCGCGGGGGGGGTCGAACTTCCAAAAGTGCTTTCTAAGAAATATGAGGGCCGAGGGATCTTCTAGGCTGAGGGAGCGATAGGAGGGGAAGAAGGTTGGGGGGGGCAGCATGCCCGCGCCGGAGCAGATTTTTCGGACAGCCGAAGACCGGAACGATCATGGCAGTTGTCATGCCGAGGAGAGAAACTCAAGCAAGAAGGACGTCGAGTGATTGAAATGGGGGACTCAGAAAGGTCAGTGTGCTTAGACTATCTGAGGGGGAAGATGAAAGGTATGAAGGAAGAAGAAACGGGGGGGGACAAGGGGACCCGGAGGAGAAAGAAAGCAAGTCCGACTCCTCCAGCGCCTGAGAGAAACGGGGGACGCGACGAAAGAAAAAGAGGGGCATAAAGGCACGAAGGGGGGAGGGGTTGGAGGGGCGCGTGTGCCTATTCGTGGAACAGAACGGTGCAATTCTCACCGCAAGCTGACGCCGTAAGCTTTCTGGGGGAACAAAGGAAAGGAGTGGCCGAGAGACCTGCCCAAAGGGGAATGTGCTGGGGGATGAAAAAGGAGGAGCTTCCATAGGGAGGGAACGAACATTAGCCTAGACCGAAAAGTGCGTCTGAAGGCTCACTTTAACTCAGGATCTGGGTAAGGGGGTAGGGAGCGCAAATCAAAAGAGGAAGCAACGGGCCAAGGGAGCTGCCGAAAACAGCGCTCTATTCAAAAAGTAATTTTCAACGGGACACGGAGTCACCCGTATCACGAAGAGAACGGACATCGGCTGGCCAAAAAAGGGGGGAGGGAAAAGGCCAAAGAAACACTAAAACGGGACGGCTCCCGATAACCTGAGGCGGCCCCTGTGAGAGGGAGGGGGTCAACAGAAAATGAACGATGGGGAAGGGTGGAAAAAAGGAACCTATTGAAAAGAAGCATGAGAGGGCGCAGATAGGTCATCAGACCAAAACGAGAAAGATCACAGTCGGAGATTGAGGAGGAGTTCAGAAAGAAAAGACTTGGGGTCGTAAATCGGCAAAAGGCCAATCCGGTGCGATTACGGCCAAAAGCCTCAGCTCGAGACTTAAAATCGGACGCAGAGGAGAGGCCGTGCTTGAATTTGGAGCGTTCTTTAAGTCGGTCCAACACCTTTCGAAGGAAGGAAGGTTAGGGTCCGAAACACCCGGGCAAAACGGACGCGCTAAGGAAAAGCCTGTGCAAACGCATCTGAAGTTCAGGCGAATTTTCAAAAAATCGGCAACGGGGAAGTGTTGGAGCGCAACGGATGAAGACTGAGGGGGCTGCGGGGCGTGGAAGAGCAATCAAACCAAATGGGGCATGGAAAGGGGAACCACCGATGGGGCGACGCGGCGCCAGCAACGTATTGCGGAGGTCGTACTGGACGAAAAAGCTTAGACGAAAGAAGGAAAAATCAGAGTAGAAAGGACTGTATTCGAAATGGTTTTACAAGAAAGAACCACTCAGCAAAGAGATCACCCCCCGAGTGGGGGGAAAATCTTGGATCGGAACGGAGCAGGGTGCTTTTGAGAAAGAATAAAGAAGCGCAGAGACCAGGAGATCATCCTGCGGCTTGATCCTGTTCAAAGAAAGGGCCAGGTCATGACTGGGTGGGGAAAAAAAAGACCTTCTAAAACGGAGGGGGGGAGAAAGGGAGATCCGACGGTTAATAGCATGTACTCAGGTCGAATGGAATGGAAGAAAGAGGACGTTCCGATAGGAGAGGCTGTGGAGGCTGAAAAGGCTAAGATTGTCCTAGTAGGGCGAGAAACGCTTCTAAACTCGAGGGTAGCCGCTGGAAGGCATGCCGGATCTGGCGCAGAAGGCCAAGATGCGTTCGAATGGCCTGTGACGGCGTGGACGCTTACGTCTGGACGGATGGTCCTGAAAGAGCCGGGACGAGAAGCTTCAAGAAATAGGAGGAGCAAGACTGGGTGACTGCGTCGTTTGAAGTCCGATTGTCGCTCGCGTGGACTAAAATGGGGGCAGGCACGAATGAATGGCTCGGCAGAGCCTGGAAGAACGGCTGGCGAAGACAAAAGTGGAGCTGAGAGAAGGTATCAAGGAGCAAAAAATGAGCAGGGGACGAGAGGGGGTCACAGAGAGACAGCACGACCGATGTTGAAGTGGTTGGACCGATGTTTAGAGCACCAGCCGGGGGGGGGGGGACGCGAAACAGGAAGACATTTCAGGGGGGGAAGGACTGAAGAATGAACCCGACGAGTCAACGGAAGATAGGGGTCGGCTGCAGAAATCTGGTTACTTAAGAATCGGAAGGGAGTGTGGTTAAGGAAGGAAACCGATTGAAGCAGCGCCGAGGAAACAAGAAAGATGGACAAAAATGTCTTCTAACGGCAAAGAAAAGGATAGAGAAGGGGACATGGGTGTCTCTGTTCGCAAAAAACGATGGACCATCTGCGAGCCTGGGAAGGAGGGCGGCCGCGCGTCCAAGGGCGAACAGGGGGGACGGGAGTTCAGCCTTAAAAAAAAAAAGCCTATGCGATCACGGGGAGGCCAGAAGTTGCGAAATGGATGGTAGGAAGCCCGCCCTGGGGCCGTCGCCGATAAAAAACGGGAGATGTATCAAAGGTCGGAACCGGAAAAATGGTTAACTTGCGCGTACTGCCGCGAAAGGTAGCATAGACGAATCTAGGGGGGGGATCAAGAGCACGGAAAGCCGTAAGGGAAAAAGGTTAAGCCCTCAAAATGGCGGTCGGTACATTGCACGAGCCGAGGAGGCGTCTGGAAAAAACCTTGGAATCACACTTCCTTGGCTCGAACTCGGCAACACGGCAAACCACGGAACGATAAACAAGCGAAAACGAACAGTCTTAAAAGAGGGAGCTGCATATACCACTGCGCCGTCAGCGAAAGAGAAGGTCGTAGAGGAATCAAAGGTGAGGGCTGGAAAAGAACTAAAAAAAATAATATCCGTGGCGGTGCGCGGCTTCTATTAGGCCTCTTTGCGGCAAACCGAAAAGGGAACGACCAGTTTGAAGGTAAAAAGGGAAGACCGGACGCGAGGACTAAGCTCGGTCTAAACAAAAAAACCACCAACGATGGAATGAGCAGCTGGCATCAAAAAAATCAACTTCTTGCTGGGCGTCGACAAAATGCATCGCAAAGGGAATGTCTGGTCGGACTCGAATTAGCGCACAGCATGGCAAAAGTAGTTGACCCAACACCAAAGAAAAGCTCATCAAAAGATCGCCGAGGCATCTAGCAACCGCAAGAGGGAAAAAAAGCGTTGAAGGGGTGGGTCTAGAGAAGGGAAACGGAGGGGTTTCAGTTCGGAATACTGTTCGAATGTCTACCCGGTTCCAATAGAAGGATGCGAGGTTGGGCTGGAAATAGCAGAGAGATCTTAGTCCAGCACGTCAGAAGGGATAAGCCAAAAAGGGCGTGACGAAATGCCTTAAGGAATCTGACGGCCGTCGGCGCTGCGCACTATATTTCGAAGTGAACAAACAATTCCAAGGAGGCTGGACAAAGGACTTTGCTACGCCTCTTGCACGGCCCGGCAAGGAGAGGAACATCAGCAGCACGGAGAAGTGCAGCAAAAAAAATACAGAAAAAAAAAAGGAGAGCAGAGGTAAGGGTGGTCAGCCGGGAAACTCAATTTTTGCTAGAGTGGTGAAAATCCGTAAAATGATCATGCAAAGCAGAGGAGATCAAAGACAAACTTAGTCCAAAAAAGGAAAGAGAACGCGAGGAAAAATAAAAGACCCGATTTATCTGAAAATTAACCATATACGTTGAGAGAAAAACAGACCGCTGAAAGAAAGAGGGGAGGGGATAAAACAGGAGACGAAGTTAACCGAGAGATAGGCCCATCAGCTGCTTCATCATACACGGAAGGAGACGGAGAAAAGCGGCGCCTCCAAGAATCATGGGAGACCGGGGGATACAGACAGAGAAAATCGTACAGAAATCAAAAAGAGAGCACGCAAAGGGGAGAAAGAAGGAGCCGCAATCCATTTGTCCGTTTCTTCACCCAGGGACGGAAGGAGAGAACATGCGAGGATGTCGAGCAGGGAAACAACACAGAAGTGAAAGGGACGCAAAAAGGTGACGAGAAAAAAGGAAGAACCACAGGGAAAAAAAGTGAAAGACCTTTTGTCTCTCGGCTCAAACCACGAGGAACAAGGGACCGGGACGGGGGCAACCGGGAAATCAAAAGAAAAAAAAGCCGACAGAAGACAGATCCAGACGCACAGTATCATTTCGCAAGGTGGATAGCAGACCGAGAAGCAAGAGGAGTCAAAAGTGCGGAACGACGACTGAAGAAATAACCTCCAAGAAAAAGAACCAAAACACCAAAAAAAAAAGAGGGATAAAAAGGATATCCCTGTTATATGACGACGACGCCAGAAGCTATGGGGGCGAGCGCGACATTCATCATAAGAGAAAACGAAGGATAAAAGCCCAAAAAAAAAAATTAAACGTCTAAAAGTTGGCGGAAGGAGAAAAACAACGGAGGGAAGAAAAAGAGAAGCCAAATCTCAAGAGGTTGGACGGAATCAGCGCTTGAAGGGAAATTCTCTACGGCGTGGATTTGGAATTGTATGAAAGATCAAAATATCAAGGGGAGGAGGTCAAGTTCAGCGAAGAAGGGAACGCCAGTCTATTAAATGTCCTATGTCGGTTTAGGGGGGACTCCGGAGGAAATACGTTTCGGAAGGCCGGGGCTTCTGCTGCAGGGGGATGCTATTCAAAAAAGAAACTCGAGCAACCTGGAAAAAAGGAAAGGGGACCCCTGATCAACGGCTCGTCTCTAGGATCTAACGCATATTCAAAGAGAGCTTCTCGTTGATGAAAGGAGGAGGCACCGACCGGACCGGACCGAAGTGGGGGGGGGGCAGCTTCACGAAAGTAGGGTAATGGGTCCTGTTGCTGCGGAATAGTCCCACCGATGGGGCTTGGGAAGAAAACCACTTTCAAGAGACCGTTGTTGCCTCGTATCATCGCATGACATTCAGGGCCCATGAGGAATTCGGAAGAAGACAACTGGAGGGAGAGACCCAGGAGAACGTCTCAAAAGAAAATTGAAACGCAGTTATAGGGGGCTGAAGGGACCCTTTGTCCTGCATTTGGACGCGCCGCTGGGTTCGCATTTCTGTTCAATCAAAAACGAGCAGGGGGGGCACGCGAAAAGTCGTACCAGACCGCTACTATCGCTAAAAAGCAGACTATAAGTCACGAAAAGACAAAATCGCTGGACACCGGGTCGGTGAGGGGTCTGGGGGGGGTCTTCAGCGAGTCCTGCATGAGAGAAAGGAAAAGGGACTAGGGCGATTCCCTCGAGCGGTCATCGTCACGGACATACGGAATGGAAAGGTTACCAAGAAAAAAAGCGGATCAGCACACGGATTTGGAGGATCCACGCCATAGCACACATTGCGGGTTGCAAGCGGCTGCAACCTGACAAGGTCTCTGCACAAGACTGTCCTGGGAGTCGGGGGTTGGGTAAGGAATAAAAAAATACGTGAGGGGGGCACACGGAAAGAGGAGTCGCGTCCCCAGGCGAGGAGCCACGGGCGTTCTCACACGGGGAAGCAGTAGGATTGGCCTGGGGGTTGGAAACGCAAGGGCGGGGGTAAAAAAACACGAAAAGAAGAACGAGAGGCAAAACGGTCCTGCTAAGGCGATTGCCCTGCTTGACCTGCATGCTGTATTTCACAAGCCGGGTCGGAAACGTCCACCCCGAACTCGAAGCCTGCCGCCGAAAAAACGGGGACATAAAAAAAAAAACTGGTACGCATTAAGGAACTCGTCCAAAGACCAACCCCCCTTAAGGGCGTGTCGAACTCAGGTGCGCGGGGGGGGATAATTGTCCGCAGGGGAAAAGAAGGACGAGCGCGAAAGCGAGAAGGTTGGGTTAGGCGACATTCAGGCGAGAATGGGGGCGCGACGGACATTCAAGAATTACCCAGGGGGCATTCGATAAAAAAAGAGCCGGAAAGGGAAAAAAAGAGGACGAGTCGGAGAGGACGGGATTTTCAGTGACCGAGACCGGCGCTGGTCTTCGAAGATCGTAAGGGGGGGACCCGGGAACAAGGTCGGCGGAAGAGGAAAAAGAAACGGGTCAGGTGAAAACCAAATGCGGTTACAACGCCCTCTCCCTCATCGGCCGCATGGCGGCAACCAAGACTGAATGAAATAAGCCTGAGAGCCAAGAAAAGAGACGAAAGGGGGAGCAAAAAAAAAGGTGATTTAACGTTTCTAGCGCCTCGTGCAGACAGCAAATCAAAAGAGGAGCAAAAGAGGGATAAAAGGCGAGTTTGAAGGGATCGCAGCCCATGCAGTATTTACAAGGGCTTCCAGCCCCGTCCCCCTCACGTCACTCAGGGACGCGGAACACGAAAAAGGGGGCATCTCGGGACTGACGGATAACCAGGCTTTTCAGGATCGCCGTGCCGGCTCAGGCGAGGGGAAAACTCTAACGAGGTTTGAGCGAAGAAAAGGGAAGTGCGACGATGGAAGGGAAGGGTGCCCCGAACGAGCACCCGGGAGATCAGACAGTCGCCTCGAGGAAAAGCAAACACAAGGCTGAAGAGGGGGGGAGGGGAGGACAATGAACGGGGGATAACCGTGGACGACCTAACGTAGGCCCCCTGGAGCGCGGTTGGATCAACATCAAGTCCGAAATGGAACGCAGAAAACTCATGCAAAGAGGGAAAATCGGAGCAAAAGCCATCGGGATAGAGATTCTCGACAGTCGATGAAAAAGAGAATCAGCGTTCGAAGACAGTGGGGAAGTGTGTTAAAAAAGAGAAGCTGGAAGAAAAGGAAGGTCAGAAAAAATTCTCGCAAAAAGAATCATCGGCCCTAACCAGATCGTCGCCACGCGAGCGGGAAGAGAAAGTCGTCGATTTCGGGTCCGAAAAGCATGAAAGGGCGAAAAGGGCTATGTCTCCGCAAAAAACCCCGCCGGTCTAAAAAGCACCGACATACAAGGGGGGGGAAAAGGAATCGGAAAAAAGCGGCGGGGGGAAAGCGCTGCACGGGTGGGGCAGCCGCAGGGTTAGGTGAGAACGAACGGCGGAGAAAACCTCTGAACGAGTTTCGTGGCTACTGGAGGGGGGGGAGCGCAAAAAGTGGAAGCGAAGCACTGTCTGAAGGAGAAACAGATGGCGAAGGGGACAGAGACATAGTGACACCTCAAACGTGAATGTACTGAACAGATCCGCGCCGCGGCGCCGGGTGTCATGAAAGCCTCTCTGGACTTTAAAAGAGGACTAAAACCCGTAGGGCCTCTGCGCACCTAAAAATCCCAGATCCCTAGGTGGAGGTGTATCGCACTATAAAAAAAATTCAGTCCGAAGGGAAGAAACGACAGGAAGGACAATGAGATCATGAATGGAGTTTCTTGTTCGAAGGCCCGATCTGACGAGGGGTCGTCAGACGAAAAAAGGGAAAAAAAAAAAACAAAGGAGTTATGAAAAAAAAGAGAGGGATGAAGAAAGGGGAAATGATCAGTATCATTGAGGAGGGGAGCAATCACAATGATCCGGGACGCGATGCGCTGAGGTTGCGATCACTAAAAAAAGAAAGGAAATCATATAAGGGACAAATTAGAGCAAGAAAAAGGAGAGATGGGGGGAGTCGCGAGGAAAGGGCCGGAGCGAGGAAAAAGGCATGGTGAAACGGAAGGGGAAGAAGGGGTAAGTGAGCGATACAGGAGGGGACGGAATGTGGAGAGGGGGAAGAGAGGGGGGGGAGTAGAAAGAATAAGGGGGAAGGAAGAGAGGCGGAGGAGTTAGGTAAATAAGGTGGGTGTGGGGGGGGAGAGGATTGGGGTAGACAGAAACATAGTAAAAGGTAATTAGGGGATGACGTGGAGCGTGCGATAAGTGTGGGAGGGAGGGTGAGAGGGGGGGTGGAAGTCAGAGGGGTAAAGGAGGAGGATCTGACCGATGCCCCCTCGGATGTGATCTCTTTTGTCTTCGATCCTTGCGTAGTACCTTGCGTCAAATGGAGCCCGAGACGTCCGCTTACAATCTTGGGACCCCGGACGATTCCGGAAAAAGGAGGCGCAAAACAGGGAGGGAGTCAGAAATGTCTAAGCCATGTCGCCCACGAAGCCCAGAAAGTCAGAACTTCAAGCTCGGAAAACAGAGTTCAGTGCAGAAAAACAATAAGAAAACTAACATTCGCAAAGTAGCAGCGCAACAAAACGAACGTAAAACTACTAAGAAAGGATTGGGTAGACTATTGACGGTTGGGGTCACAGGGCGGTCAAGCGGGAGAGACTCCGGGGGGGGTTCAAAGGAAAAAAATTATCGAAATGGTTAGGGGGAAAAGGAAGGAAGAAAAGGAGAAGAAGAATTCGGAAACTCCTCTCGCACGAGTCGGGTGTCAACTTAGATTTGTGGAAATTAGGGAAAAGGGGAGGGGGTCAAAGAACTAGGCACTATCAACAAGCCCCTTTACAATGTCTGAAAGCGCATTCAACGATAAGCTAAGGGATCGCCTGAAGGGGGCTGCTGGAAGAGGGCGAAAGAGGATCGCGAGACTGGTCCAATCGGCCGCGCTCCAAAAGGCTCAAGGGGGGACTGGGGTGAATCAAAAACAGGGCAACGAAAAGAAGGAGTTTCTATGTCTTGGGGTAGGACCGCAGTGGCACACGAGATAATGAAACACCGGGAACCAAAAAAAGAAGCAAAGAGGGCGGAAGGGTCTAGGGTAAGCTGAATCTCTTCGCCAACGAGCGTTCGGCGAAAAACAAAAGGAAGCGGAAAAGGGAGTATCAGAGAAAAAAGAGTAAAAAAAATGACGGAAGAATGAAAAAAAACTTGAAAGTCGGACGAGTCTTACGCGGCGAGGCGGCGGGGGGAAAGCCCTGTGGGAAGAAGAATCACTTGTGACTGCGCGGGAAGAATCCGGGAGAAGGGAAACCACGCGAAACTGAAAAGCGGATGGCTAAAACCTCTTGCCAAGAGGCGATCGTAGCGTAAAATGAAAAAAGGGGAAAATCAATAAACACAAGTATATGGAAAAAAGTCTGGGAGTGCGGAGCGAAAGCGGGAAACCCAGTCAAGAGAGGTCAAGACCTTCACAGAGGAAGAGCAGAGTGCGTTCCTCAACGCCCCCCCCAGTGGACAGCTTCCTAATTGAAACGGGAACAGGAGAAAGCTAAAGTCGAAAAGAAAAAGCGTATGATTCGTCTCCAGCCCAACCTGGCCTGGATCGAGAGAGGGACTTCTGCTTTAAAAGTTCGAAACACGCACAAAGAGGGATTATGCAGGGGAAGGAAATCTCGGAAAGGAACGGTTTCCTGTCGAGCCTGCACACACCAAAAGGATCGCTTTCTAACGAAACATTCAAAAGCGAAAGAAGGGGAAAAGTCGGAAAGAAAAAGCGCAAAGGGCGAAACGCTACGTGGTTGACATAGTCAGGACAGCGGGAGCGTGCCGGGCCAGCTACGTCAGTTTGAAAAAATGGATGTATACCGGCTTGGCCATTCAGGGCTCTGCTAGGGGATGTTGGTAAAGAGAAAAAAGGGAGTGGGAAGAAGCAAAGGACAATTAGTCAAAGAAAAAGCGGTGTCAAAGCAACGTGCCGAAATTGCAGGTGAGAGGCTGGGAGACGGAGGAGCTACTAGAAGGAGTATAAAAGGGGATCCAAAAAGCAATCCGAGGGGAAAAACGTAAGGATAACAAGGGAGGGAAAAAAGGAGGGGGAAAGGGGGAAGGCGCGCCGTTCCGAGGGCCATCAGCAAAATGAGTAGTAAAAAGACCAGCATCCCGAATCAGAATGGTAGGAAAGGCGCGGGCAGGTGCAGCCGCGGCCAACACAAGGGTAAGGGTATGACGGGAGAAGGAATCAAGCGTCTGAAAGAAAGAGACGAACCATAGGAAAGTAAAGGGAAAGGAGGAAATCGACAGGCAGAACTCCCAGGCCGATTTCAAAAATGAAGGAGCGCTTGGCATAAGAAGTGTGGGAAAAAAGCGCACGGGAAAACTCCATAAGAGGGGTGGAGGGCCCTCCTCGCCATAACAGTTGAGGAGCGGAGAAGATATTAAAATCAAAAGCGGCCTCGATCAAAACTACGCGAAGGAAAGAAAATCAAAAGAAAGAAAGACGGAAAATAAGCCGGCCTCAAGTGGATCAAAGAGATCACACGCGGAAATTGAAAAAGACAAGGAGAGAAAAAGACAAGGATCGAAGTTGCAAAACCTTCCGTGGAGGAAGAAGAAGGGCCGGAATGGAAGGAAAGGCGAAGGGAAGGAGGGAATCACACCGGTTGATGGGACACGGAAGCGCCACCGAGGGGGTGACTATGCACAAGAACCGGCCAATCAAAGAAGCAAAGCAGGCGCATAAGGGGAAAATGAAGGGAACCGGGAAGAAAAAACTAAGGTGTCAATCCAAGATGACTTACATGCGAACTGCCGATAACTCGAGGAGCACTGATCCTGGAAACAGACAGGCCAAGGTTGAAACACCTAGAAAGATTGGAAGGGCAAAAAAGAGGGGGGGAAAATGGGAACCGCAGAGTTCGGACAAAAAAGCAGACATAGGATAGGGAATGAACGGAGGGGAAAAAGATACAGGGTAAGAAACGACCTCATATCGGATATGGAACAAACAGTCCTAAGAAAAGAAGGATTTGGAAAAGGACAAACGAAGAAAGGATGAAGTCAAATATAGGAGAGGGGGCTTGATCTCCAACAACGGAGGAGAGAAAAAGAAATAAGCCAGCTTCAACCGATGAGGTTTGCCGGAAGAAAGAAAAGCCGGAAAGGGGTTCAATTTTATCAAGGAGGGATGGACGGCGGGGATTATGGATAGGACGAAAAAACAATAAAACGTAGACATCGTCAGCCTACCTGTAAGCCGTCGGGAAATGAAGATCGGGATTTGTTGGGGATGGACGCGCGTCGGGTAAGGACGTAGAAAGGATTAGTCAGAGGGGGGGGAACTTTTCCTTCTCTTCAGCCCCGCCAATGGATGGGATCCTACCTGCTCGTTCGAAAGAAGCGCCTGAAGGAAAGAGAGAAGGATCGATGGAGGGGGAAAAAGTCGTAATGTCCCACGACCGAATTCATCTTTGTGAAGGTTCGGGCGACACACAGGAGGGTCAGGGGGGATTGGGAATTTTGTGGCGCAATACAAGAAAGGGGAAGGGGGGGGATCGCACTGGCAAAGATACAGGGGGGGGGCGGATAATCCTCAAGCCGAAGAAGTTAAGGAAAAGTATAAAGGCTAAACGAAAACGGTCGCGCCATTCCAACGGCCGTGGTCGTGCTCCCCTTGAGGGTGGGCACGGGACGCCGTGGTCAGATTCTGGAAGAATACCCGGGGAAACCCCTGAAAAGAAGGGAAAGAAGAGGTTTGGAGAGACGAAATCACTGACGGCTCATAGGGGGCTTCAGAAAAAAACGACGGGACAGAGCTAGCGGAGCAAAAAGCTGGACTTAAAGGGAGGGTGAAGAAAAAAATTTCAAACCGGCGGTCTGTTCCGTCCTCAATTTATTCAGCAAGCCGGGCAACCGCAATTCAATCGGGGGGGAAGGGGATGGCCCTACGCGTGTGCACATCGTCACCGGGACGTGGACTAAGGCCGTCATGAGGGACTGGCCTCGCGACAAGGGAAAAAAAACTTAGGGAGAGTACCTAATCCTCAGGGAAAAGGGGGGGGCTGGGTGGCAGGAGGTTGCCTCTTAACAAAAGATTCGGGGATGCTGGGAGAGGGTGGGGAGGAAAACTCGCCTCCGTTCGGCTGGCCCTAAAAGAATTGGGCAAGCGGAAAAAAACAGGGGGGGGCGTACGACTGGTAGTAACGTGTTCAGATCTTAAAACATTGGGAGTTTCACGGGCCTTAAGGAGGAACGCGAAACAAAACGGAAGAAAGAAAAAGCAGGTCGGGGAAGAGAAGGGAGGGCCGTCCTGAGGATGTCCGCTTAAAAATCCTCTATAGGGCACCCAAGGCGCGGGAAAAAAGGAACGACGGCATCAGCGAAAAAGCCGTATGAAAGAAAAAAAAAACTGTACGAAAGGGGAAAAGAAAGTACGACATCAAGGTCCGACGATGAAAACCCCCCAGTGCAAAACGGTAAAGCACTAAGAAAATTGCTTAGGAGAGCTCTGCACTCGGGAGACGGGGGCGGACGATGGGGGACACTCAAATTGTGGGGGAATAACAACGAAAAAGACAGCTCAGAGGGATCAGAGGCGTCTCCGTCAGGAACCCAGAGCCATTGAAAGAGGGGGGAGTGGCATAAGTAGGCCTAAAGAAAGGTTAAAGGGGAAAGAGTGGGGGGGGGGGGAGGGGTACGATATAAGCGACTGGGTCTGGTCATAGCGCGGGGAAGGGCCTTGAAAGAAAAAAATGGGGGGGGGAACGTCAAAAAGAGGGTGCACGACAACTCCTGCCTCCTCATCGGCGGGACAGGACCTGATATTGACGGGGACGCATCGGCTCCGCAAAGAAAACCTGGCAGAAGAAGTGGAAGGGGCAGTTGGAAACTAAGCTAGACTCAGCGGCTCGGGCAGAAGGCTGACAAAAAGTCGCAGGAAGAAAAGGCGGGGGGCGGGCACGAAGTGGCTCATTTGGGACAGCAACGCGCCAAGAAATTTAAAGGGGAGTAAAAAAAGGGCGCCATCCTGACCTCACAAGGAGATACGAGGAGTCCGACCTACTCATCTTCGATTAAGGGTTTCAAATATTGGGGGAAGAAAGAAAGGTTTAAAAGTGTTTAGAATTCCAATGACATATTAATCTGAAAAGGACACGAAAAAATAGGTTGTCTCTAATGACATGGGGGGTGGCCTATAGGGAAGGTACTGGGGGCCTCTGGGGAAGAAAAACGAAGAAGTCCCTTCTCTCCACCCTTCGCCGGTCTCAGGGAAGGCAGCATTTGCGGTGCGGGACACAAGGCAGCTGGCCAAAAATCTGTCTGCAAACCCATTGGCTTGGGGCCTAAAAAGGGGTTACCGCTTCCGATGAGGACGGGTAAACTTCAAGCGGATAAGCTGTTGGGTCACATCAATGAAAAGGTAGGGTATAATGGGGGTTGAGGCTAAAGGGGCCGGAGGGGGAGTATATGAGGGATTCCGACGTTTCAGGACGGACTTGAACGCCGACTCGAAAGATAAGAGTCCTCCCGTGGGCGCAAATCGTTTGGAAGCGAACAATTGGGCTCAAAAACCTGGGGTGTAAAGCAGGGGCGTGGGAGGGCACCTCCTAAACGCTGAGCAAAAAAGCACGGGGGAGATGGACTCGAAAGAAACTAAATCATCTCCTCAGATCCAAAAAAAGCGCATGGGCCGCTCGGAGGGCCACGTGAGACCCAAATACTGGAGGAAGGGAAAGCATGGGGTCTTCGTCCGAACATGCAGATGTTAGTCCAGGGAAAAGGGAGTTGGGAAAAATCAAAAACCATAGAAAACAGCTAGATGATCTCATGATTCCGGGTTGACAAAAAGGGGCAGGGGAAATTCGACGGTCATAAGTTACGGAGAAAGGTGCATCTGGCCCCTAAAAAAAGGGGTGACGCCAGGAGCACGGGGGAAATGACTGCGCAGCTAGGTCGGGGGCTAGTGGATGGTGCAGCTAACACACCTCATTGAAAATATCTCGCAGCAGACTTTCTGTCCCTGAATTGCTGTGAAAAAACACGAGGACGGGAGGCCAAGGCGGTTCAAACACAGGGGCGGCCTCCCAAACACAGGAAGACCTCACTCGGGGCAGGAATTACGAGGGGGAAAAAAACGCGGTCGGCAGGGTGCATGTCTCTCAGGGTTAAGAAGAGTTGTCGAAAAGAAAAGTCCATTAATTACAGGTCACGAACCATTCAATAAAACCTATCAACTCTACCCCTGTTCGGTGGATAGATCTAAGCACTGGGGGAAGGTGGTCATCAGAAACGCGGAAAAGAGAAGACAGCATAGGCTCGGGTAAAAAAAAATTAGTGGAATACCGGGGTCCTATCGCCAGGGAGGGAAAAGAAAGGGGCTGAAGAGTCTCCAAAACATTATTATGAGGAGAAAAAGAAATATATTTCAGGATTACGGGTAAAAAAACTGAGGAAGTAGGTTGGAGAAAAAAAGGAAAAAAAGAAGACGGGTATTATTGGTATCCAACAATCACATGTTCGACGTCTTTACAATACCGAAAGGGACGGCTGGGAGGAGATAAGAACTTAAAGGAGATGATCTTGTTCGGATGCGCGAACCTTTATAAACCGGGGGGGGGTAAGAAACCTTGCAAAAGCTTTCCCTTAAACCGAGAAGTCCCGTGGAGACATTGGAAGCAAAGAAGGAACGGCCAGGCGGATGGTCGTAAAACGAGGCGACACGGGTGAAAAGGAGGCCCGGAAGAGGGGAATACAGAAATGGTAAAAACCCGCAGCGCACAATTCAATTCAAGAAGAAATCGGATGACTGTGGACCAGGACTTCTGAGAAACCCGAAACAGTGAGAACCGAAAAAGAGCTTCGGCTGTCCTAGAAAAAAAATGCGAAGGGGGGAAGATATGGACACAGCCTAAAACGAAACCACCGAGATGTTCAATTTCAAAAGGGCTACACAGCGAATGCGTCAGCGAGCTCAGATACCCGTTAGGGGGTGTCTGGGGGAGGACCCGGGAACTGTAACAAAGTCCGGGAGAGGTTGGCCAGACGGAAAAGTAAATATGCCTAAGAAGGTGACGGGGGGTCCGACGGGAGGGGAGGAAGCGGGTTGAACGTCAGAAGAGAGTTAGAGGTGGTTTACGAGAAGAGGGCACAAGGGGGAGGTCAGGGGATGGGAAAGAACAAGAACGTGACCCCATTCGGCGAAAGAGCATTACAAACCTATTAATAGGACCTGGGGGTCAGCTAGACCTCTTATCTGGAGATGTAGCGAAAGATGTAACTAAAAGCGCGGCACATAGATCATCCGCCTGCGGGGCCCGCAGCAAAGATCCCCCTATTGAAGTTGGGGGAGCAAAAAGGAAATCCACATGGAAGAAGCGGTATGGGAGATTGGATCTTAAAAACAATGGTGAGCAACATGGCGGAGAGCGGCTAGTAAGAACGGGCACAGGGGGGAACCTTCCGTATGTTCGACGGCCTGTTAATCATAAAAGTGGGTCAAATGCCCTCAGACCGAGGGAAGAATCGTCGACAATTGTGCGGGGGTCGGAACGACCATATGGTCGCATCTCGGCCTACTGAGTGGTAGACAGCCCGAGCCTTAATGCCTTCTTGCAATCACTTGCCCTTAGAATGGAGTTCAGTGCAAGAGTATGAATTGAGAGGGGGAGGTCTGTGAAGGCCTGCGTCTGGGAGGGGGGAATCACCTTTGGGAAGACCCGAATTTAAGGCGCGCACACGACAAGAAAAGAATAAAGATCAGGGGGGGCAAAGAACCAACAGACAGGGGATACAAATCTTCCTGGTCGTCCAATACTGAAAAAAGATAGAATGAGGGGTTGCCACGTCTACGCAGATTGCACACGGGTCAAGATGAAATTGTCTGGTGAAAAAGTGAACAATATTTAAAAAATGGTCATGAGGCTGGAAGATGTGGTTGAGTAAAGACCGAACAAACCAAAACCAAAAAAGAGGAAAAGAACTACGGGAGGGTCATACAGCGATTATTCCGGAGGGATTAGGGGTAAAAGTGAGGGGATTGCCCCAATCCTCAGGTAACATACACCGGGACGCATTCAGGGGAACTGTTAAATTACGGCACACTTTGGGGTACACAGCAAGAATATTCTAAGACCAAAAGGAAGGGGCTATAGTCCCCCAAAGTGTCCTTGAAAAAGATCAGGAATGTCATGAGGGGAGATTTCCACCAGGGGCGAATCCTTTCGTCAAAGTGCATTAGCGGGGCCTGATTCACGGGACATGCCTATTCGGGAAGGCTGGGAGGGGAACGCGAGGAATTCGTAAATTCACAAAAAAGGGAGCTTTGAGGGGGGGCGGGCCAGCGGGTGAAGCGGCCATAGAGAATGTAAGCAAGCCAAGACTAAACATAGTGCTACCATCTGAAATGGGGGGGTGGGGTGTCCAGTTCAGAAAAGACCCGGAGGACGGGGGCCGTGACGGGGTTCACAGGGCGGAAATGATGTAAGTTTGTTCGTTGGCAATAGAGGGGTGAGGCCTTCGGAAGGAGTGTAGGGGGGGGTGACGGCTAAACTGTTAAATAGAAATCAGGGGAGAAAGTGACCCAGCCGCGCCCAGTCTAAAAAGTACATACAAGGACCCGAAATTCTGGATTATAGGGGGGGGGAATCCTCCTAGTGGCTTCGCGGGGTGCGAGGGAAGGGAGAACGGGAGAAGGTGTAAAGAACAACCGGGAGGTCTGGAAAAAGGGGGGAAAATAGAAATAGTGGGGGGTCTTTCCCTAGGGGACGATTTAGAAAGCCGGGGGTCAGAGACATCAAGCAGCACGATTATAATGGGGACAAAAACCATCTCAAATCAAATATGGGAAAAAGGATACTCTGAATGCATAAAACTTCAAACGAAATGGGAGGAATGAGTATATCACGGTATGAAAGAGGGGGGAAAAATGCTCTCAAAGGGGGGGAGCGGTTGAAATCTCTCGTCCAAGTTAACGGGAAAACAGCACCCGAGGTGGCATCATGCCAGGACTAGCGAAAAGGAAAAAGAAAAGCAGGGGAAACATAAGTTGAGAAAAAAGAACGACAACCGACAGGGGCGGCCACTGGATATTGGCTAAGGAGAAAGTTTTCCTGAATGTTGCGGAGAAATATAGATATTCACAGAGGATCGTCATGCGGAGCACAATCTCTCTAGAAGGAGAGTAATTCTCCAGACACTAGCAATAACTTCCAGAGAAGAGGAATCAAACAAGATTGATACTCGAAGGAGCCTAGAAGGAAAAATGTCTTACAGGGGTCAAATTAATATCAACGGGCAAGTAATGTCGAAAGGGAAGGAGACCGTGTGGCAGTTTGGAGAGAAGAAGCGAAGGGTGCCGAAAAAGGGGGGTGGGGACAGGTTGAATGGAGCTCTGGAAAACCGCGGTATATTGAAAAAGGAAAGAAATGAGCGCCAGAAAGGCAGGTGGGGTTGAAGATGTCCGGGGAAGGCCACCCATCACCATAAACCCAAATAAGGGTTCAGGCCAGAATAAGGAAAAAAACAACCCCGATGAATTACTTAGACTCGTACGACTTTCAAGCAACTATACTCGCACTGCCTATGAGACCCCAGTCGATCTACAACGTGTATGACCCACCAGGGGGCTTCAAAAGGGGGACAAAAAATATTATCAGACCCAAGGAAAGAAATAAAAGACCTCATTCAAAGAAGGAGGCCGACACGAAGGATGAAAACTCAGCGATCCACCCAGCACAAAATCCAGCATAGGACAGGGAAGGATCCTGCGAAATACAGTATTAAAGGTAGGACAGGAGCATATAAGTGGAGATGGTGGGACTCTACAGTCAAGCAGAAACGAAATCCACGAAGAGGATTCCAACTAAAGCCCAAGCTGGATTCACGGAAAAAAAAGAGCGGAAGCGTTTGTCGGATCGAGAACCAACAGGAAAGGTGATAGAAATAAGACCCACGCTCGGATGTGGTGGTTCCTGGAAATCAGGATAGGGAGATGGAGGGGAAAGGTCATCGACGTCGGGGAGGGAAAGATGGAGGGGAAATTTCACTCCATTACAAGAACGGTGACAGGGGAAAGGGGAGTAGTATCCTGGTCCAGAATAAACCTGGAAAAGGGAGGGGAGTCCCCGTGGGTCCTAGAGGGATGTTGGGGACCTTGGGGGGGGACGCGGCGCGATACGGCGGGTTCAGCGAAGGAGGAGTACGTGTCATTGGGTGCCGCCTCTCTGCGTTAAGATTGAGCAGAGCACAAAGGGGCAGGGAATGGTCAATGGAAAGATGCTTGGCAAAAAAAGACTCGAAAAAAGAGGAAAAAAAAAATCGCATTGAGGCCTTAAGAAATTAGAGTTGCAAAGTCCTTGAAAAGGCCACAGGGGAAGTGGTCCGTCAGGTGGGGACTAGTTAGCCGAACAAAAAAAGGTAGGAGGTGGGTATGGGCAGTTGCGGCAGGGGAAGGGAGGGCAAAAAAAAAAAGCAGGGGGCTTGACATGGTGGATTAGAAGATCCGGGGTGAAGGAACTAAGGAGGACCAAGTCCGGAAAAGGAGGAATGCAGGGGGAAGACGGAAGTGATGTCTTCGCGAAAAGAAGAGGAGGGGGAAGAAAAGCGCGGTTTCGGAAGTGGAAAAGTGACCAGACGTGGGCAGGGATGTACTTGTGCACATGGGATGAGGGGCACGGAGGCAGCGGTTGGGGTGTGCCTAGGTGCATAGCTAGGCGAACGTGGCGCAGGCCGGTAATGCCGAAAGAACGATCTATCGAGAACTACTACCAACATTCGAAGGGGCTCCGGGATTTCACCATATTGCGGGGCGGTCTGGTGTGGATGTTGAGAATCCCCTTGCGTCGATTCCCTGCGCGGAACGGAATGTGACAGGAAATGTCAATCGGGGGGGGAATGGCAGGAAATACGCGGGCAAAGGTCAGCTGGGGGGGAAGAGGGTAAATTGTCTAATCTTCCATCAGGGGAGGTTACTATGCAGAAACGATCGATCATGGCTGTAAAAATCCAAGAAAAAAAACAAAATGATGTTTTAAAGTCGAGTTAACAACCTGACCTCAATCAGGAACCCAGTTAGCGGGGTTTGGGGGGGGATACACGAGCTCCGACGGGCTTCTTATTCTATAAAGGCGGCTAGTGCAAGAGCAAAACATAGACCCCTGGATTAAGAAAGGGGAACAATAAAAATATGCCTGGGAGTGACCCTTTGCATGGCGTTATTAACAGAGACGGAGAAGCTGGTACTCTAGCGAAGGAACAGAGGGAAAAGGCAATGCAAGGTCAGTTCTGGCCTGGGGGTCCTCTATAAATGAGGGAAGAAATGAGGAGACGGGGGTCAACCAAAGTCAAGGGGGTCCGTCCCAAACCGAAACTCCATCCGGAAGCAACGAGAAAAAATGTGGAAAAGGACAATACTAAAAAGAGAAGGTCACGAGCAGCGCTTGTCTGAAAGAGCACCCCAAAAGGTAAGGGGTAGAACTAGGGGCGCGGGGCTGGCAGAAACTAAGGAATATCGGAAAAGAGATCTGACATGGGCCTAAAAGGGGAGATACGTTGGGGGTTTGCAGGACTACCGGAAAAAAAGCGCCGTCGGAGGGGGGACGGAAATGTAAAGAGACACACTGAGAATGTGTTCTCATGCCAGAGATGGATGCATCGCGACCTGGGCGGTGACAGGAAAGGTCGTGGGGTTAAAAGAAGGGGACTCTAAAACAAGTATTCATGGAGAATAGCGCTGCGCGGCCGTCTGCAAGGGATTACAGTCAACTGAAAAAAAAACATGTTCCTGTGCATCAGCGTGGAAGAGAAAGAAGAAGAAGAATCAAAAGGCCTTCAGGGAAAGACCTTAATGGACGGTGACGGCCCGGCGCAAAAAGAAAAGAGGCACGACAGGGGGAAGGGCAGTGAGGAAAGTAAATTTGCATAGCCTTACCAATGCCACAGAACATGTTAAGGGAGCACAGGAGTCTAGACGACTCGTTGGTCGTCCACTTAGTTTCTAAACTTGGGCCAAAATCAATGCCGTGTCGTGAGTTAAAACACGTGGACCCTCGCACTCCCTCTCAGTCTTAATCCATTCCATCATAAAAAAAAGAGTCCAGGAACTCTTAGATGACGTCTCGAAAGCGGGCCGCCTTGCTGGGCTTATAGCATCGGTCTTCCAAAAATCGGTCATCTTCGCCGTTCTCACAGATTTTACTCGGGAAAAACCCTAGGGGAAGAAGGATAGTTCGTCCTAGGTTTACCAAAAGTCCGGGGGTGGTCGCAGGTTACAAACAGTCCCACAGGTATCTCAGTCGAAAATGCAGGCTAGCGTCACTCAGGCGAAAGAATTCACAGGATTGGTAGCGGTCTCAGCTCCATCAGGTCGGTCAAGGAGTTGGAGAAAATAAGGGGAGTTCTGCTATAATCGGGTCGCCAAGTGGGGTGTCCGAACTCTCCTACTTATCGCAGGTCAAACCTAGAGGACCGGGTTGAGGGCGCGTTTTTAGTCAGATCCCAAGAAAGGGCCACTATGGTCCTTGGGGAGCTAGGACCGCGAAGGACAAAGAGAGGTGGGAAAAAAATGAGAGAGGAACCAAGGCGGACGAACAGTCGAGAAGCGTGGAATTCTGGTATAAGGTGGAAGGGAGAGTGAAATTTTCTGCAACAACGCAGATGAAAAAAAAGGAACGCCTTCGTCACCAGAAACCGCGAGACGTCAACCAAATCAAGACCGCGAAAACGGGGGGGGGGAGACCGGAATTGACGTACGTCATCTAGGTGAGGGAGGGGACCGGAAAAAAAAAAGGGAAAGGGTGCTCAGGATAAGTGGCGGCAATGGCATGCCCCAAACTAGACCCGAAACGAGCCGAACACCTCATCTGGAAAAAGAGGCGCTTTTTTCCGCGGGCTGTCCTGGTTGGCGTACAATCGAAGGGTGGTACAAATGCTTCACCCCGCGAAAGTTCGGGTAGATGGCTACTGGGGGGGGGGTGTGTCAGTGCGCAAGAAAAGGTGAAAGAGAGCTAAGGAAAAAATCTTCTCAGGAAAGGGAGTAAAGCGAATGGGGGGCGACATAGGGATAGAAAAAGAAAGTTGAGGCCCCCAAAAAAAGTTACTGCCCTAAGGAGGGGAGACGGTAAACGAGAACAGGGGAGTAGGAGATTACAAGAGAGGAGGGAATTGGGAGTCAAGAGAGACAGTAAAATGGGGAGTTAAACATCATACGCCGAGCAACAACGCTGGACCACACGATGTTTAAGAGGGGGGAGCAGAACTCTCGGGGTTCTTGGAGAAGAGACCGCGAAAGCAACACGAGACAGATCGAAAGGAATCGGGAGTCTGGGGGAAAGTTAACAAGGCGGGCCATGAGACAGTACGGATTCGTAAGAGAAGAAACAACTTATTATTGAGGAGGAGAGAAGGAACGGGACTCGTTAAGGATCCGTTAGAATGGTTTACCAGAAAGAAGAATCGAAGTGGATCTAAGGTAAGAGTTGGTCTGAAGATTAGGGAACCTCCTCTGCGGCAGGGACAGAGGGACTCTTAAACTGACGTGTAGGTGGAGAGAAGGGTTTAGAAAAAATCTTTAAAAAGTTGGGACTTTAGAAGTAAAGGAGTGGGTGAGGAGAGTCTGCCAACAGGCAGACAGAACGCAGGATCGTCAGTACTAACCAGAACATAAGTTTTGAGGGAGGACAGTCACTTATGTGGAAGCCAGGGGGCGAAAAATACGGCGTTAACCCCTGGAAAAGGGCCTATCCAATGATGAGAGCTGGCACCGCGGAGGGCGAAGGGAAACCGAAAAGTGAATAAACTCATCTGGGAGGGGGCGTCTTTAAGCAGCTAAACAAGAGCTTTCAAGTTAAAAAGGGATAAGACTCCAAAACCAACTATTGGGGCAGATGGGCTTGGTGTAACACTTAGGAGGGGACGTTCGCGAATATCTGGTTTGAGGGCTTCCCACTTCAAAGGGCGCCCAAAGAAAGGGTCAGTGATTTTTCAGGAATAAAAAAATGAAGCAGACGAAGTCCAGGTCGAAAACGGGATCGAGCTGGAGCTAGCTGTGGGACCGGATGAGAGGATGGGGAGGGTTCTGAAGAATCTACCGGGAAAAAAGGGGTTAAAATACCTTTTAAAACAAGCGGAGGGAATTGTCTGTCCGGGCAGAAATCAACTAGGTATATCATGACTGTGTCCTCTCAGAGGCGTGAGGAGAAAGATACGGGGAGACATAAGGGGCGGGGGCATCGGGATAGAAACGGCGGCCCGCTACCATTCTACAAGAATGTTTCTTTCGGATCAAAAATCGCTCAGGCATCCTAACTGATTGATACAGTCGTCACGCGGTCTGGCCCGCAGGGAGACTCTCGTTGCGGTGAACTTCACGCGGAACTGTGAATGGGTCGCCTCTTCCTGGGAGGAATGTGCTTTCTCAAGGGATCCAAGCGAATTCACGGACGAAATTCGAAATGCAGCGGTCGGTCCTCAGAGGCGAATAGGCAGGAGTATATTGAACAATCTAGGATCGGAAAGGGCATAAAAGGGGGAGCCTTGGAGAGATGGGCAGGTCATTGAACGGTATTTCAGACGGGAAGGGGGCGCAGTCACGCCCTTTGTTGAATCAACCACTTCCTGGTCGACTTATGGTCTGGAAAAAATAAATACGTCGGACTACCTGCCGGAGAAAAAAAGACTGGAGGATACGGAAAGTCTGCCTCTGGAGAGAACTGCTCAATGACAATCAATTGGGAAATCTGCAATTCGAATGGAAAAGACAGCTGTCGGCTTGAAAGCTTAGGCCTCCGTGCGTCAAGCATATCAGGGGAAGGGTCTCAAAAGGGGGATCCTAGGAGCATAGATGCAAAAATGTGAGGGGGGTGGGAACCAAGACTCAGGGGAAACTAAAAATGTGTAGGGAATGTAAGCAGTGGAAGCGGCTGAAGCGGTCTAAGGACACGAGGGGGAGAGGTTCCCCAACAAAAAATGGGATGGAGCTAAGGAGAAACTTACTTGATGGATTAGGAGAATACACTCCGGATCTGGTACTTAAAAAAAAGGAGTGGACCAGGGTTTGGGGTAGGAAGATTCTGAAATCCACCGTCTTCGGAAAACACACTCAACAAATGAGAGCCTCGCGATCCCCGAATAGATAAGAGGTCAGAGGAGAGGAAGCCCCCGAGGAAAAGATTGCTACACTCAGGGTGGAGGTTTGGTGTAATTCAGGGAGGATGACGGCATTCCGTTTACACTTCTGAATTCCTGTGGTGAATTGAAAAATGGACTAAAAGCGGGGGGAAAGGTGCGGCCGTATTCAGAGGGGAGGGGGGGGGTGACACGGAGAAAAAAAGGGTCTTTGGAAATACATGCAAGGAAAGCCGCGGCCATTGGGAGAAGAAAAGGAGTGATCGAAATGAGGGTATGATCGGGGCCGGGGCCGCAAAAAGGGGCAGGGGGGAAGAAAGTAAAGAAAGGGAACCGCCAAGTAAAAGAGCTTACACGGGTGAAACTACCGTGTGATACTCCCGGGGGGAGTAATGGACCAGCCGGGGGGGCCAGAAGAAACTGAAGGAGCGGTCCTCCCAACTAAAACGAAAATCATATTGTATGGATAACTCTTGCAAGGTGAGGCTCAAACGAAAGGAATGAGTGGGAGCAGAAAGGACGTCCAGAAAACGACGTTACTCAGAGGGGAATCACCCCATGAGGGCAATGAATGCCCGGGGGAATGACCCGCAAGCTGTAGGGAAGGGGACCCTTCCGGAAGGGCTTGAAAAAAGGAAGCGTGGAAGGATAAGGAAAAAAAGGCCGCCGGTGGCCCCATCGGGAGTGTATGGGGGGGGCTAGAACGTAAGATCAGGTGGGAGCGGGGGGGATAGATAGTCAAAGGCCGAGGTGCAGGAACGAAAAAAACTAGATAGAGAAAGACAGTTGCGACGATACAAGGGGGCTGCGCGATCCCATCGCCGGAAATTAAAAATTGGGATCCCCAAAAATGGGCACGGAGAAAAGTGCCAACGTCTGAACTCTCCACAGGCAGTTCGCACACCTCATGCAGAAGGGACAAAGAAAGGGCGTTCTGAAGACCAGTAAGGATGAGTAGCAAGGCGATGAAAAGATCTTCAATCCAGAATGTGGAGAACACTGCGACCACATGCGGTTGGGGGGGAAGAGCAGCCAACCATAAAAAGACCTGGGGAGAACGGAAGAGACAGTGGGCAAACCCAAGATGAAAGGTACACGACGGCAGGAAAAGAGAAGAAAAAGGAATCTAAAAATGAAAGCAGGACAGCAGCGAGAGGGAAAAACAGGGTGTCGGACTCAACATTTTGAGCAAAGGGGAGATGATCACCTCTCCACGAAAAGTAAGGAAGAAAGGAGCCTCCAACTAATCAACTAAGGAAACCCACAAAGGAACAAGGAGAGAAGAAACGTCGGCATGTAGCTGACAGGACGACGAGCAGCATCAGGGTAGAAGGTTCGAAAAAAAATTCCTCCCGGACCGAAATCACAAGCCGTATAGGGGAAAAGGGGAAACAGCAACGCATGAGGGTGAGGGCGGTGGAGTAGTCTATTCAACAAAAAAAAAAAAGGCGAGAAAACTGAAGACCAAAAGATCTCGAATGCACGAAAAAAAACCTCGAACTGGTTTGGGGAAGGAACATCGAAGGACGAGTGGAGGGGGAAGGAGGAATGTCCAACCAGAAAGACAACACGAACCTCTCAACGAAAAAAATCTATCCGGTCATACCTGAGACGGGCTGCCGAGAGAAGTCCTATTCGATTTGGTGGGTCGGGGGGTTTCCACTCGGCTTTCTGAAGTTCGGGGACTAGATAGTGGGCCTTGAACTCGGGACGGGCTGCTCATAGAACGACGTTGCCGACAAGTAGGGGGGGGTAAGGAAAGCTCGGGCGAGAAGGGGGAAAAAGCGCATTCTTCATAGCATGAGAGAGAGCTACTTGAGATCCCAGGTGGCCACAGGACGGGACCGCAAGAGGGTGTGTTTGGGCCGGAGTAGGGCGTCGACACAAGGTCGGCGAAAGGAGGGGGGCATGGTGGGCATGTCACCACGTATTTTTCTGAGCTCCGTGTTCTTAAAAGTTCATATTGCGATAAATAATCGGGCAATCAAAAAATGCAGGGGAAACAGGAAGGGCAATGTACGAAAATAAAGCTGGGGGGTGATTTTCGGGACGGAAAAATGATGAAGGACGTGGGGATTGTAGGCCAGGATTGCACTTGCCGGGCCGTGGGAAGGATTGGGGAGGTTAGAACCCATCCTCATAGGAGGGGCGATTACGAGAGAATTGGGGAGGCTGGAGGGAAGGAGGCGACTGGGAGGAACCGGGGAAATAAGGGACGTTCGAAGAAGGACTATAGCTAAAAAAACAATATCTCACTCTGAAAAGAAAGGAACACCGAATATTGTCTTAAAAGGCGGGGTGAGTTCTTAGTAGAAAAGAGGAAAATCTCTCTTCATGCGTTTTGAAGGCAGGGAAAGTATCGGGACTGGAGCAATAGGCGAGGTCATCGTCACGACATTTTCCGACGGGGGGTCAAGGGGGCAGGGGCGAACTTCCTCATTCGATGGGGGGGGGGGGATTACCGGGGGGGGGGGGGAGGATGTTGCGATCCTAAAAAAAAAAAATTGATTGGGAATGGAGGGGTCTGCACCTGACCAGGGGACGTGCAGGAAGGTCTTATTCCGGGATGGGGGGTCGAGGGAGGCACGGAGAAGAAGGCGGAGGAGGAAACTAGGAAAGGAGGAACACGCGCAACAGAGGCGCAAGGGTGAGAGACGTGTCAACAGAATTAGAAGTGGGCACGTGGAAAGTCAATGGCGCGAAGATTCGGGGGAGAAAAAGAAAAGGCGGCCAGATAACTGAATGGTGAGGGAACGACCTGGATGCGAACTTCCGAGGCCGAGGCTTCCTCTGCATGTGATTAAACGACGGTCGGCTAAAGTCCACAAAGAAAACCTCTCAGAAGCCACAGTGCGAAGACATCAAAGACAAAGTAACGCAATTAGTTAAAAGTGTGCGAAACTATGGAACTGACTATAGAACTTGCAAGGAAAGAAAGGGGAGGTGGGGGGCGGCTCTGGGGATTATGGGGGACGTTTCTAAGGTGGGGGGGATTATTAGG
>Ga0179593_1315845_pt1 | contig 26404 bp, 15 predicted proteins | sample CZODoug2_1_08_16_FD_185931 | JGI IMG/M metagenome (GOLD analysis project Ga0179593, IMG submission 185931) | Vadose zone soil fungal communities from Angelo Coast Range Reserve, California, USA - CZODoug2_1_08_16fungal (PacBio error correction) | ecosystem: Environmental > Terrestrial > Soil >...
GACATTCTCTCCTGGAAGAAGATCCGGGGGGTGAAAATTAGCTTCTCTCAAGAACAGCGAATCACGGAATAATAATAGGGGACGTTAGAACGGACTTTGATAAGTGTGAAGGACGCCTCATCTAGAGGGGGGGGGGCGACGTGAGATGAGACTCAAGCCCTAAAAAGAGTCAAGCCAAGTAACTCCAAGAGAATCCCCTAAGGACACGGTTGTCAATCGCCAGAACTCCGCCTTAGAAGAGCGAGATTCCTTGAGAAAGGCAAAAGGGGGTCGGGGTTTCCGCGCGGGGTGTCAGGGGTGGCTCGCACACCTTTCCACTAATGCTTCACGGAGAGACAAGGGTCTATTCGAACGCACAAGAGGATGTCGTGAGAACCAAAGGCGGAGCCACGTCGCGACTGCGGTGCGTGAATACCATCTAAAGTTGTAGACAATTCGCGTTCGTGCTCCGAGAGAGCCTCGGCGACAAAGGCCGGGAAACTCCAAGACAGGAGCTAGCAGGGGGAAAAGAACCTGAGAACTCCCTCTAACAGCTAAAGCCCAAGTGAGCTGACCCCACCATTCGACATAGGCGGCCTGAAAAACGGGACATATTGCTTTTGGGAATGACGCAGAGAAAAATTCAAGAAGACTCGAAGACGATGAACGCTAACGTGCCTCATCACGCGGATTAGAAAGGCGACTCTTTGAGAGGGGATCGAAAACTCGGTCAAAAAAATCAACTCTAGAGACTGGAAAGAGCGTAGAAAACAAAGACAAGTACATAGTGGGACCCTGGGCCAGGGGCATAAAGGGAAAGAGTGCGTCGCCACCCATAAGGTGTGTGGCATGTACTATAATAATCTCACCATTCACTTATTCAGGAACAGAAAAAAAAAAAAAGGCTCGGAAACGATTGTCGTTGAAAGGGAAGAGCGGGAGGGATGAGTATGACGAGGGATTCGCTTGCCGGATGGCGGTGACCCTGACTGTGAGGAGGGAGAGAGACCAGGGGAGGGGGAGCGTGAGTCGGAGGACGATGTTGTCTTAGGGCTGTACCGGCTGGGGTAAATCCCATAAGTCCAGAGAGCGGGCGCAGGCAGCTCATAAAAAACGATCAGTTTCCTTCAGAGGATAGACGAAAGATAGGAGAATCAGAAGAAAGATCGTGCTTCTCACACCTCCCGGGCGCGAGGGGGCCAGAACGGATCGGTTATGTGGGGCCTTACCTCTCCGTCAAGACAGGATGCTGTGGCTGTGATTTAGAGCAGCACGCTAGGAGGCCTCACCTCTCAGGGGATCTTTCTGAGTATCAGCAGGCAAAGTACTCATGGTCAGCCCGAGAAGGGGATAAAAACTGCCCCGAACAGAGGGTTAACCCATCTTAGCCGCCAACATCGCCGCGAGAAGTGCTCATGTTCATGCAACTCCGAAAGTGGTCAAAAGGGAAAATATACTGGGGGGCAGGAAAGAGAGGAAAAGATAAGAGAGAGAAAGTGACGATGCGATAGGACCGCCCCGAGCATGACGCGAGCTCCGAACCTCAATAGGCCTCCGCCGCGGGCTAAAAGATAAAAAAAAAGACAGAATTCAGTCGCCGGCAAGTTCAACAGAAACCCTTCAAGTTAAGCGGGCGTAAAGCCGGAGGAGGATGGCTAGGTCGAAGATTCGAAACTCGAGCTACCACACCAAGGGTGACCAAAGAAGGGTCGAGATCTCAAGACCTAAGGGAGGCTCCTGACGAGGCAGGGCGCGTGGACCCATGAGGGGGCCCAAAAGAAAAAGGATGTAGTCAGAGGCGGTCGCGAAATATCGAAGTGAGGGGGGAGGGAGGAAAGACAAGTCTGCGAGTCAAATAGGGGTGGGAATGGGCGGCAAACCGAGAAACTTGGGGGGGGGAAGAAGAGATAGCGCTGCAGAGCGAACCTGAACATTGTGCCTTACTCGGGTGAAAGGACTAAAATGCAAAAGAGAGAAAAACCTTGAGGGAGCGAGGAACTGCGGCGTAGAGGTTCAGGAGAAAGTAGAGGGGATTTAGAGCGGAGTCACCGTTTTGTGGAATGCGCACCATGATAACGGTGATGGGGGCTACAAATCTCTCGCCAAGGATCTCGGAAGCTCGATACGGAAAACGCTTTGAACGGGCAAAACCGACGCGCAGTAGCGAACAGGTTTCTACAGAGCAGCAACGTTAATGCGACAAGGGGGCCAGTGTTGGGTGGATATCGGTACGAAGGGGGGCTATGAGACGTCTCCAATGCAGAAGTAGAAGCAGAGGGCCTTCTCTTCGGCCTCATCTAAAAGCTGCACGTGACGCTGTGGAGCGCCGATTACTCTCGGAAGGCCGCATCGGGAGAATCAAACAGGCTCCCTAGACGGTTTCAGAACATAGCAAGTGTTCAACAAGCGGAGTTTTGAAATGCGCACGTATTGGGAATCGCGGTCGAATCTAAACGGTAGGGCGAAAATGAACGAAAAGGCAGGGGAGGGAACACCCAAATGCAAGGGGGCGCGGCAGGAACCGGCGTGAGGAGAAATCGTACTAAAAAAACGGCAAACGGGCAATGGCAGGTAAGCAGGTCCCCCCTCGAGCAGTAGGGGGGAGCTAAAGGTAGTAATCTGGGATCTACGTCGAGTTCGGTAAGTAGTGTCTACGAAAACCTAGAATCCCGCGAATGTTGGGGCGGAAAAAGAGGCCCTTATAAACGGGATGTGCCAGGAGAGGCGTGCATGAGTACGAAAAGAGAAGAATCATACCTGATCTAAATGGTCAAAATAAAAATCTAAAGAAAGAAGCGACACCACAAAAACTTGGTTACTCTGGAGACAGCATCCACGCACCTTCAGGTGGTCGGCTGCTCTGTACTTTTCCTCATCGCCTATCTAGAGGAATTAAAGAAATAGACTGGGCCGGAAATTCCACAGAGAAGAAATCGCATAACGTAATCGCTACCTGTTGGGGGGCGACACTCTACCGTGTGCTCACCCGTGCAGGAGTTCAGTGGGAGATGCGGGGACTCAGCTTCTCAATCTTTATCAGGCTATCGTGTTGCAGGAAGAAGGTGTTCCGTAGGGGGTAGGCGCTCGTCCTCCAAGATGTAAAACTGGGGGGGAAAAAAGAGCTGCTCCGCCGAGTACAGAGCCTAAAGGGTAGTCATGCTCTAAAGGGGCAAAAAAGCTCAGACCGGCTTGATGTAGGCCAGTATCGAATCTGCGGGCTGCTTAGGCTACGGCGCGAGGGTCGGGCGTGTTCAAAAGAGTCTAACTACCCCAAAACAAGGAGTGGCGCGTTAATGCCTCCTAGCTGCCCGATGTATGTTGGGGGTAATACGTCAAAAATCTAGGCGCAGCGTCTCGAGTTCGGGGCTTAGATGCCTAATTTCCCGACGGGTGATGGATCAGGGAGACTGAGGCGGCTCTCGGCCCCTCTAAATGCAGAACGTAGAGTTTGTTCTCAAACCAGGCCGGCGGGGTGAGAAAAGACAGAGGACAGGGCGACGCGAGGGGTCGGGGGGGGCCACGGCAAAACGACCATGCGGGGGGCGAAGTAAGGACATCGTGCCCATGGGAGAAGCCGCGAAGCCTTCTCGCAAGGGGGTCAAAGAGAAACCAGTAAAAACGTGGCCTTCCTTCTATCGGGTGAAGTGCTGCAACCTGTGGGCCGGCGTCCCGTCTCGACCAAGCGGAAAGCTGGGGCGATGGCGGAATAGGAAAAAAAATTTGACTTGAGCTTTTGAACCTTGACGTGGACAGTGGGATCGTTTACTGGTGGCTTTCTGGCTTCGTCTAAGGCGGCTGAACGAGAGGCAGGGGGCGGGTAATCACAACGTCGCACTCTAGATGTCTCACTCTCACTTCACCCTCAACTCAAGAGGTTGGGATCGTGGGATTCGGAGCCATGGCGCCGCCACGCAGGACTAAAACACCCCCCAAAAAAAAAAAAACACCAACCCCACACACCGTAAGCCATATCGGCATTAAATCGACCCGAGAGACAAAGGAGATGATGCGCTTCGAAAATGCGACGGAAGGGGACGCCAAACAACGGTCATCGGAAACCTAGCAAAGAATTTAACCGAACGCCCGCCGAAAAGTTGACACAGACGATGGCGGGGCCCCGGGTTGCTAGTCGCGGTGGAAACCACCAGAAAACGTCTTGCGACGAACAGCTTCCTCGAAAGGATGAGGGCTAAGTTGACCCACGACATAATCACCCAGGTCGGGCTAAAGATATAGGAAGCTTGAAGCCCTTCTCGCGTCCCTCACTGGGGAAGGAATGAGGGTCTCGGCAAACGCGGTACACGGATGGGGGGGCGGGCTTGTAACGTACATAGCCGCAGGTAAAAGTGAAGTCAAAGGACGTCTGATACCTAATGTATCGGCCTTACGGAAGAACTAGATGTTAACAATATCACGTCCTCTGTCTATGGTGATACGGGATTGATTTTACTTCACGTCCGATTCTATAACACGGTGGTCGCGTCACCATCAACCAGCCGTTTAGTGGTAAATAAGATTGGGTTCAGTAGCGCCAAGGAAAAAAAAACTCGGGAGCTGAAGCAACGGCGATGAATGGGGGACCGGCTCTATGCCGCCCCCAAAATGGGAACACCGCGTATAATGGCAAGGTCGGGGCAGAAACCAAGGTCGGAGGGGGGGGACTGGTTGACGGGGGGGGCCTATCCCCTATAATTCGGTGGGAGGCAGAAGCGGACGTTAACGTGTGAAATCACCATGGGGGGCGTCAGCCCACGACGAAAAGTGCCCCTAACATCAAAAACTCAAAGCGCCGCGAGTTCAAGTTCGGCCCACACTTGAACACCGTCCCCCATCTTTTCTTTCCTACGGGACGGATTTTTCTTCGATTCCTCTCTTCCTAGGTGCTTCCTCTCATAACCAACGTGTGGTCTGAAAGGCCTGGGTCAAACCACGGAGGATATTGGGTCAGGTCGAGAGATGTCATTCTCGGGCCAGCGGAAGGGTAACACGGCCACAAAAACCTGGCTGGGTCCCTGCCGTAGGTAGGAAGAAAAGACGCGGAGGTATAACGGGACATGACGCCCGAGCGCCGAAGGGGGGCTCAAGGGCGGTCACGGATACCACGCCCATCCTGAGAAACCTAAAGAAGTATTCGGGCGGAGGACTTAGGTGGATCCCGCGGGCTTGGGGGCTGGTCATAAGACGGTCTCTTCTGGGTGTGGCCGGTTCCGGGGTACAACATGGCTATGTTTCCTCTGCTCCTACAGGTGTAATTCCCAGCCGCGTTTTCGGAGGCAAAGTAGAACTGTACGTCAAGTCGAAATGGGACAGTTTTCGACGTTTGACTGACCGAAGTTCCTGCGAAGGTATCTTCATGAAAGGCCGGGGGTCCCCGGTTCTGTTGGTAATGACCGTGGAAGCATTAGATTGCCGGAAGGGAGCGGGACGCACGCGGCGCTGGCACACGAAAATCTGGATAACAATTCTATTGCTAGGGAAACAGGGAACTAGGCAGGGTCCGGAAAAAATGGTCCTAACGACGGGGAAGCACCGAATGTGGGCTTGCTCGGTGCATCACCTGCCCGAAAGCTATATCCACGCTTGCCGGGGAGGGGGGGGAGACCTCGTCGAAAAAAGCAAAGAGTGATTATGGAAAAAAGGGAAGGGGAGCTGCCGAAGGGAGTGTCTCTCTCTTGTAAATGTGCGAACACAGCGTCCAACGATCGAGGATCGTCTTAGCGCAGCTTGTGGAGCCAGCGACTAAGGAATCTCGCACAAATGAGAGGGGGGATACGCGTTAAAGGTGGCCGGAAAAAAAACCCGGCGGGGGCGAAGGGGGGAGGGAAATTAAAATCTACAAAATCCTATTCACAAATCCTGAGAAAAAGCCGTCGCAAAGAGAGCTTCCTTACATGGGGTCCAGCGTTGAACTAAGGCCAAGGAGAGAACACGTGTGAGAGGTAGAAGGTCAATTCTTCGACTGCGGGACACACCATGGCAGATGACGGAGAGAAAGATTGCAAAAAGGCCGAGCGGGGGGACCGGAGGAACGGCAGGACGGGGAACCCTAAAGTCAGGAGCACAACCGGGAGGGAGGGAGGGGGGCGGTGATCTTGGAAATAAAAAGTACGCAGAGTCTTCTCTTTCATAGGATGCAATCCGATGGTAAATACGAAAGCGATGCAGGGGGGTAGAAGGGGGCTTTTTCACTAAGAAAGGAGGGTGAAATAGAAGACCTGCACCAAACAGGGATTAGATTGGAAGGGAGCCTGATTTCAAAATGGAGAGCGTCGGGATCGTCAAAACAACCTCTTTAGAGGAGAGAAAAGAAACAGTAGGTGGATCCCCGTGTGGTTTTAAAGGAAGAAACTATCGTCGTACGAGCGATAAAGGGGATGCGGGCAATATAAACAGGTCTTTTTTATGCAGGAAAAAGGCGAGTCCTCCTTAATACGGTATATCTAACCACGAAGCCGTCAAGCGGGGGAAAGTTTCCGATCGAGGACAGACTAAGCTGGTCCATTCTTGGGGGGCAGGGGAGAAAGAAGAATCAGAGAAGGGTGGGAGAATAGCTGCGCTTCAGCTCAAATGCGCAATCTTTAGGCGGATACAAGCGGCGGTTCAAAGTGATGGTGGGGTCTAGAGGGGGTACCAAGGGAGGATGACGCAGTGCTTTCTCAAGAAGAAGCACAATCGCAATCTTAGATGATCGGGGGGGCCCCTACAAATAGTCGGGGAATTCTTTCTCACTGGGGAGGGGTAAGAATCCTGAATCTTTCACGAAGGTCATCTTTTTGGACCGTCGCGGCGGACGGAAAAAACCGAGAAGGGCTTCGTAAACGAGGCAGAAGAACCGGCAGGCCTTTGAGGGAGGAGATCGCATTGAGAAACGTGCTTGTCGTACCTAGCTCAAGAAGGAATCGGTCAGGGGCAGGTTTCTCCACCTTGAGGGACGATGGGGGTGGTTTTAGAAGACGCGAGGAAGTGGATGGGTGGACACCGACGCCGACAACTCGGTTAAAGCGGGAACAGTGTAAGAAGGCCAGAGTGTCGTGCGTGCAATATTTCCAGGAAGAGTTTGACGGGAGGCAAAGGACGCGGCCCGATAGCGAAAAAGCAGGTCTCCTACTCAACGCGTAGGCTTGCAATATACTCAAAGGAAGAGAAGTGTACGGATCATGAAAGGAAAAATGAACTCAGAAAGCCCGAGAGAAGCAACGTGGGGGAAGCTTGGGGGGTAAGAGTTTTAATGACGAGGGGGGGGGGGATTGGGGAAGTGATCGTAACGAAAGGCATCAGCGGGTAGAACCGAGGGAATTATACATACGACCCGGCCAGCAGTCAACACTCTCACGTAAGCACTGACACTACAAGTCGACGATCAAACGCTCACGACCAGTTTTTTCAGCTGCGGGGGGAAAAGAAACCACTACGCTTCGCCTCGAGAAGCCTTGGGCCAGCAGGCAAAAATGGAAGGCTCTCGAAGGCCACAGAGGGGGCCTGGTGGCGAAAAAAAAAGCGAACCGAGAAATATCTCTATGCACGCGGAGGGGAAACGACCTGAGACGAGGGGTCGTGGGAGGACAATAGAAACCCCGAGCGAGAACACGGTCTCGAAAGACTTAACGTGCTGAGGTGCTCTACAAAAAACGGGTGGGCAAGGAAACACCCGCGCGTCAAAACGTAAAGGAGCGCGCAGAAGCCTCTTCTACGAGGGGTGCACTACCCAGTCGTCGTTCCCCGCTTCGGGGTGCGGAACCTCCGTCGAAACCGATAGCCAGAAAGGAGCCATTTATCATGTATCCGCAACCGACCATGAGATGAGCCCGGAAAGACCAGTTCCACTCGCAATGGGTCGTTGGGGGGGTTGAATACATTGATCGGGTGTGGGTAGAAAGACAGCTTACGAGCGGTCTGCAGACTGAAGATGAAACGACGAAGGCAGTTTCAATTCAAGTGACAACTGACATCAACGAACTACATGTACTCAGAGTTCACTTCGAGACCGTCTCACCGCTATGCGGTATTCGACATCAGTCGCACTAGTAAAAAAAATGGATCGTAGGGTAAGATAACTCAAAACTTCTTCAACACTTCAACAATGACTCTACACTGAAGGAGAGGAGGCTCTCGTGCAGACCAGTTGGGGTGGGGGGGGGGGGGTGGTTTTGGGTTTCAATAGTTCCCTTTTCCTTAAGCGCCAACCCCTGGGACGCAAAAGTTTTCTTCAGAAGGAGGGGGTCTGAAATTTCCGTTAAGTTACAGAAAATCTTGGAGTCATTCGGGTAGGGATTGCTATGGGAAAAAATTCCGAAATAAAATGGCTAATACCAGAAGAGTAGGTTAGAAGCGCAATATAACACTTGTGGGGCTTCTTGAGGGGGGGAGGTACTGGACTCGGAGAGGGCGGTGCAGAAAGGACTTGAGTAAACGGACTTCCCTTGATAGGCCACTATGACGGGGGGGAAGGGAGCTCAAAGCGCTGTGCCTTACGTTCGGAGCATCTACCCTCTGCAACGATCTAGGGGGACGGACGCTATACGTCACCGCGATACAGGGATAAGAGACGATCGTCCGGGGGGAAAAGGAATAATCCTGCATGAAAAATGCTCAGTGGGTGGGCAAGATTTCGGGGAAGAAGATAGGGTCAGAGAAGCTGAAGCGCCTCGACGGGAGGTCCGTCACTCCATCCGGGAAAGATCGGACTAAATTGTCTAAAAAGAAACGACCGTACATTAACGACGCGAGGTCCAGCGAGGACGTGCCCTCACCAAGCCGGACCTCGTGGAAGAAGGCTTTTGAGGAAAGGCGCCTGGGGGGTTGGGGGTGTTCAAAGGGCTCAGACTGGCAGGCGGGAACTTCTTAAAAGAGGTCGGCGCTCCGCCGAGCACGGAAAAAAAGAGAAGGGGACGCACTCGAGAAGGGAAACATCGCGGATATGGCATGTCGACTCAACTAAGAGACCGGCCGGGAGTCGCCCAGATAACACCACTCTTCAATTCTCGACGGCACTGGAGATATCTAATACAAAAAAAGGCAGCTCTTTCGGAGAGGGCGCGTGAAGACGTAGAACGCGCGGCGCAGGTGGACGTAGCGGCGATCTCTGAAGACATCAACCGTCGCTGGAGCAGAACCTGAAAGGGGGACAGAAAATCTGAAGAAAACGCACGGCATGGCGCAGAAGACGCCTAATGCATAAAAAAGCCGGAAGTGAATGAGGGTCTCGCTTCCATCGTCGAGGAAACGAGCGAAAATGCACAAGGTGGGCAAAGGTCTAGAAGAAAACTGAAAGGACGCTCAAGATCGAAAAAACTCAAGAAAGTCTGTACAGGGGAGGGGAAAAAAACCCATGTGGTGTAAATAAATATAACACACCGAGAATGGAGAAAAACGGAACTCTCAGCCAATTGACATACGCGATCCTGTCAAATTGTTTCATGGGGAGAGAGGAGAGTGGATCAAGATATCTCCAAAAACTTCTGGGGGGGAGAGACTGCTGGAGCATCGGACGGCTCCCTGGCTATGGGAAGGGAATCGGCAGAACGTGACTTGAAAAACGGCGCGGTGGGAAGGGGGGAAGAGAGCGCCAGCGGAACTGAGACGGGAAAGTCTGAGGATAGTCTGCGTGAAAAAAAGGGAAAGCGAAAAAAACAAAAGACGACTGTGTTCTAGAGACCGCATTTGCCGTTAACGAAAGGCCGAGGGGTTGGGGGAAATCTCTTGGGCGAAAGAGGGCGCGATGCAGGGCAGGTGAGGAAATGAGAAGAGGGACGAGCTGACGTGCAGGAGGAAGGGCGGCCTCATGTAAAGTGCAGGAGGAATACAAATCGTTGGAACAAGCGCTGGAAGAATCTCGTGAGAAAGGAAGAGGGAAGAAGAGAGAACAATTATTTAAAGGAGAGGGGGGGGAGGCAACATGCTATTGCAACTTTGCGGCAGGTGCGGGACTTTTAAGGAAACGTAGGAAGGAGATAAGAACTCACACGAACGGCGAGAGGAGGCACAGGCAGTTTCTTTCGAAGGAAAGAGAAACCAAGAGACGGGGGGCACATTTCTTATATTTTGAACCTAGGACCATCTACTTCTTAAGCAAGATTTGGGGATACAAAGGGACTGTGAATAATCACGACGGAGAAAGGGCTCGGTGGCGGGAGGGGTCTATCAGACACCTATCCGTCGAAAGGGAGAATGAAATGGCAGTCTCAATTAGAAAGAGCGAGAAGGACTTTCAAGCAGGTAAGACTAAAAACTGGTGAACCGTGAAGAGGAAAAAAAGAGGAAAGAACTCCAGCGATAAGAAAACGCCAAAGAGAAAGAAGGGGGGGCGTTGAGAAAGAATCTCCCGCGTCGGGGGGGCCTCTGGGCCATTCGTGAGGTCAGAGAAAAGAAGAAATCTAGTCTACTTAGAAAGATCCGTAAGGCAGAAAGAACCCATCTTCTCAGAACGTATCGACGCTTTGGTGGGGTTCGGCACGGGCTAAAAGGGGAAATTTAAGTGGTATTAACGATCACAGGCTCAGATGCTATCTGCGGCTATCTGGGGGGAACGAGTGAGAAGGGGGGTTAGCGCTCGGGGGTAAGACGAGAGAAGTGTCTCAGGTCGTAGACGAGCAGATGGAGCTGAACAAAAAAGGGGAAGGAATCCTGCTCGAAGGGGAAAAGAAGAGAGGAAAAGATTTGTTTTTCACTGTTATCCTTCAGAAAGCAAGTCGTCGTATTCAGGGAACCCACTGAGATATTCTTTCTCCCTAGACCCCTGATACAAAGAACGGAGGATTTCAAGCCCCTGGACGTGAACGGGAAGGGAGGGTTGACTAAAGAAAGAAAAGGGGAACCCAGATTCGTCTTATGCTGTCGGCAGGCCGAAGGAAACTAGTAGGTGGAGTAGTCTGGGGAGAACGACTACTCAAGGGAGAGAGCAAAACTCGGAGGAGGCAGGTGTTTCCCTGAAAAAAAGGCGAACAAAAACCTCAGCAAGCACTCGAAAGTGGGAAGATCAGGGGGTAGAGAAGGGGGGAGAAACCGACATATTCTGGAAGCGTGCGGCGCAAGGAATAGGAACGAAGGGGGGGGAAAAATCAGCATAGGGTTTTACTTAATGGGGTTCCGGGTCAAAACACGTAAAGTGTAAAAAGGGGAAAGCCGAGGACCGGGCCTCGCATCGCATCTATTACTATCTGAGATTGGGGGGAGGAGGCTAATCTGAAAAAACCTTGAGGGTTAGTCGGAGGGTTACATTACTTTTACGGGATAGGGGGAACTTTTGTACGGAGGGAGCTTGATTCAGAAAAAAGAGAAAATCGCGAACCGAGGGATAATACTTCGGGGAGTCGGCCACGAACTTCCAGACGTCCAAGGTCGAACAGGACCATAGAACACACGATTTGGAGGATACTCAGTTAGTCGGGTGCGAAGGAGCGCCGGGGGAAGGAAGGAGGACCCAACCAACTTCTCGGGGCAGGGGAGGGGGCTGCAGCAAAGACGAATCGAGTCGTCGCTTCTACGGCGGTCTCGGAGGGGTTCTAAAAAGCTTCTAGCTTACTTGCCGCCCGGCACCATAGGAAAGAGAAACACGGCCGCAGGACAGGTTACGGACCCGTGGCCCGACGGAGGGGGATTCAAAAAAAGGGTGTCAGGGAGTCCCGTGAAAAAAAGAAAAAAGGCTCAAATAGAACTAAGAAGCCTTAACCCTCACAGTTCGGGCAAAAAAATAGGCAACCTCGCAAGAGATAGTCGGGCTGAAGCTAAAAAAAGAGGTGCGAAAATGCTCTAAGAAAGCACGCACATTCCTTCATTTTATGCGGGAAAATTGCACGACACCTCGATGTCTGGGGGAATCATGAGTCTCAGTGAAGAATGAAAAGGGCGGAGAAACCCTAGGGAAGAGATAACGTGTCCCCTCCTTAGGCTGAACCCTTCCGGCTCAGGCTGAGGAACGGAAATCGAAAGTAAGGATCATGATATTTTCTTGGCTTGGGAGGGGGGGGGGTGAATCTCCAAGGAGGAAAGGCGGAATTGTCGCTCGGGGGGACAAAAAAGACCCGAAGGGAGGGACAAAGATTGTCTATCAATAGGAGACAAGCTTGTCCTCGGCTGACAGCTCATTGGATTGAGGAAAAGTCTCGAGGTATCGCAGGAACCAGCGGGCCCTCGGTAGGGGGGAACGAGATCTCATGAAAAAAAAGTCCGTGGCTTCGGGGTCTGGAAGAGAGGCTCGACCTTCTCGGGCGAGCGCGAGACTTTTAAAGACCTCCACAGACTTGGGAGTAGACGGACTCCTCCAAAAGGTCAAGGAAAAAACTCGGAAAACCGGGAGGGAGGAAGAACGGCTAAAAACGAAGGGCTGCAAATTAGAAAAGAAGAGGGGTTCGTTGGTAGTAAGAGAGGTCAGACCGAGCAAAAACAAATGACCAAGAGTAACCGCCGAGGGGGAGGGTGGCATCTTCTCTGCCCAGAGGAAGGGGAGGCGACCCAGAAATGAGGGTAAAGCCTAAAGGGGCGGGGGAACAGAGGAGAGGGGTCAGCCGGCAAAAACCGATCAAAGGGCGTAGGGGAGATCTGGAAACAACACGCGACGAACTGCTAAGGCTCGGGGCTGAGCTGGGACTTGAGTGTTAAAAGAGGTAAGGGAAGTCCATAAGCGGCAGAATGCGGGGGACTTTTCCCGAGTGTCCGAAGGCATCTGCACCAGAAATGGGGGCGGAGGGAAATAGTAGTTGACGTCGACTGGACAAAAGGGGGGTGCAAAGCAGGAACGTAAACGAGGGGGAAATTTTAGAGTCGAAGATTCTCAGGGGGGAAGGGGAATGAAGGTGGCCGGACATAACGGGGGAAGGGGGGGGCAAGCGAAGTAAAAAAAAAAGCTTAACTGAGCCACCTAAGTAGGTAGAAGCACGACAGAGAAAGGCTAGGGAGAGAGTCTTGCGGGCGCAAGGCCTTCGGTCTGGTAGAAAAAAGTCAAACTAAAGTATGGTAGGAGGGCTTTTGGGAAGGACCCCTGTGTGAGAAAACATCCACTAGGGAACTGGTGTTGGGGCTAGCATCAGAGACAACCAAAAAAAAGGAGTTATAAAAAAGTATATATCTCCGGGCAGCTGCCGAGCTGGGAGAAAGGGAACCTAAGGGAAACCTCGGAGTATAGTAACTCTATACCCGTTAAACCTCATCTCTATCGAGCGTGCCGATAGTTGGGAACACGGAGGGGATCTAAGCCAAAAATCTTCGCCTGAGAACTTCAAGGGCATCTACCCTAGGTCCACAGAAACGGAAACTCGCAGGGGCGCTCCTAACTAGGAAAATTCCCCGGGGGTCAGGAATCTCGAAAAGGGGAATCTACTTCAAGTCGGTAGAGGAAAAAGGAGGGGAAAACCCCTCTTGTTTGAAGAGAGGCGAACAGTTTTCACCTGGCGTATCGCCCTCGATGTACACTCTGTACCACGGGGGAAAAGAGCATCTAAAAGAAAGAGACTGTTCGCGAGGTGGAAAAAAGGAGTCAAAACTATAGGAACTAGGGTTGTCAGTCTTCTGAACTCGCGAGCTGGTTTAGCACACACAGGGCTGGGGGGGGGTGGGGGGGTGGGGGGTGTGGGTGGGAGTTTCCTCCGCATTCAATTTCGGGGGGGTCGACGAAAGGAAAGTTGGACCGAGAGCTCAGGGAAGACCGAAAAAAGGTACTCGCTTCGATTAGGGAAAGTGGAGCGACAAAGCAAAAAGATAAATAATCAGATTCATATGTTAAAGAAAAAGGCGATAGAGTAGAAACTAGGTGATTTCTGGGGTTGGGAAAGAACTACCGATAGGCAGATGACGATCATGATCAAAAAGTTTACCGGAGGAAGAAACCAGTCTTGATTAAAGTTGCCACTCTCATCGAAAAAAAAGACGGAGACATATCAGGGAAAAGAACACACAATGCTGTGAATGGGAAGAGAGGGCAACGACACTGGAATGCTGGTTGTAAGGCGAGCAAGAAGGGATTAGACAGCATCGTAGAAAAAAGATCTGCGCACGAGGTCGCCGAGAATACACGCAAAGGGGGGGGAAAAAGGAATTGTGAGTTTTTCGAGATACAACTGGCCGAAGGAAAAAAAAAAATCAGAAAAAAACCACAGAGAAAAGCGGACTTACTTCTCGAGGGGGCCGGGCTTCGAGTCGGGGAAAAGAACCTAAAGGGAATTTGGAAGAAGAGATACTAGTGTACGGCGTCGAGGGTATGAAAAGGTCGGACGACAAACCGGGGGAAGGGCGTGAGTGACCTCTTTGCAGAAAAACCTTAAAGGTAGGGAAAAGTCGGAGGGAAGAGTGCGACCGATTTCTGGTCATCTCTAAACTCGACCGAGAGAGGGGCGAGGGGCCGGGCGGAAAACCGACCGGGGGGTTGAGTGCCCCCCTATGGTTAGGGACGAGTGAACGTTCCCGTGGGGTCACCTCTAAATTCCCACCCGCTGGGAACAGCCAAGGAGTCAGGGCAAGTGTATCGACTTTTCTGCGTGAGGGGAAAGGGGGACGGTCACTCTAAAAGAGGAAAAAACGAGAGAACGAAGTAGACGAAAAGGCGCATGGAACGCCGACAACCTAAGGGAACTTTTGGTGATAAATGCAGTGGGAGTCAAACAGTAGATTAGGATTCTGATGTTAACCAATGTTTCTATGTTGTTATGACTCCGGCCGACCTAGATCATCCGGGGAATAATAAAAGATCTAAGCCAAAGAGTGGGATTCGTGGTAACTTTCACCGGGAGACGGTGGGGACTTGCGATCTGGGCGGAAAGTGATCGGGGGGACCGACTAATTCTCGCTCTGGCGGACGACTTAGATTAGAAAACGATAAACCGGCGTACACGCTCAGGTAAAATGCAACTGAAGTCGGGACGTAAACGACTCAAAGTCCAGTTTTGTAATTCTGTCCTCCCAACACATCCGGTCGCATCGCGATCCTGGGGCGCCCAGGGGGAGAGGAGGACTCATTGCAACGAAGTTGCAGGTTCTCAACAATGAAAGATCCAACTCTCCTTCTACGGGCGGGAAAGGGCTAGGGCAGGAACGCGATATAGATTTCTTGGTCAAAATGACGCCGCTCGACGCGCAATGAGCGATCAGAGGGCTGAGGTGAATCTCACAAAGAGAATGTTGGGGGCATAGAACACCGACGTTACGGACGTGCTCAGTCACGCGCGGGAGGACTAGGCTAAAGGGGAAGGACAAATAACCAGAGAGAGAGGGACTAAATTCACGCAGAAAGAAAAAAACGCCAAGAAACTCGCCGAAGGAGAGTGAGGTCAGTAGGCCTCAAAAGCCACGCTCCGTCGGACGAAGGCAAGAGCCGTCAGGGTTAGGGGATCGGGGAACAATTCAGAAAAGGGCGTCCGAATATCAACCGCGATGGATCAAAACGTCCACTCACCTCACGAGGGATCATCGTAATTACGAGCAAAGAAGATTCAGAGGATAGGAGACGGCAAGTACTCCAAGGAAACTTGAGAATAGGGGATGACCGAAAAAGAAAGGAATGAACAGAAAAAAGAGCGGCGATTGAACCCCATCAACGACAGCTGATAACTCGGGGCAAGAAAGGGGCAAGGGGAAAAGGAAGACCAATGGAAAGGAGGATCTCAGGAGGGGAATGTCAAGCTTAAAAGCGAAAAGCTGGGGATCAAGGTCTCGGGCGAGGCGGGAAGACCCATACGGGGGCCTAAAAGGCGAGGAGGAGGAGGGTCTAATCTGAAAAAAGTCTCGGGTGGGGGGATTCGACTTCTTAACTGGTCTTCATCGTTGAGCTTGAGTTCATCTTCTTAAAAGATTCGGGGGAGGAAAGGCCAGGAGAAAATCGACTCTCTAATTCGACTAGACCTCATTGGATTGAATTACTCTACCGCTAGCTAACCGCATGCTACTCCGGAGAGGTCATCAAAAAAGACGGAGAAAAGGGCGCAATCGCATAAGCTCTTTGAATGAAATATACCAATGACCTGCGCGTGTGGGGCTTGCACGGAGAGAAAGAAAAGATATGAAAGGAACTCCGTTAAAAGGGGTGAAGCTTCTCTTGGAGGGAGTCGAGGAATAGTCAGCAGGTCCATGGGGACGACCAGACACGAAACTAACTGGACAATTATTACTCCGGAAAAATCGCCGCGGGTAACTACTAGAAGTGTTCTTCACCTTCGAAAGGGGGTGTTCAGGGGGGGGGGGACCGTCTAGAACAGGAGGCACATAGAGGAGAGAAGCGAGAAGAACGGAAAAAACCTCAAAGCCGCAACGCTCAGTCCGCCTCTCGCCGATCGCCAGGGAAGTGAGGAGCCTCGCAGCCGGAGGGATACACACTAAAATCAAACAAAAAGAGGACCTAAGTCTCACGTTCACAGTAGGATCGAAAAGAGAAAGACCATTCTCGCAGGTGCGCGAGGGCAGGAACGCCTTCTCTGAGCTGCGCGGGTCAAAGTAAAGCGGGGGGCGCTAGAGAACAAGGAGGAGGTGAGCAGCAAATAAGGGGGAAAAAAGAACACAAAGTGATGGTTGGTACAGGAGGTGGGGGAGGTAGCTGGAGGAGGATATGGGGAGGTGAGGGGGGGGGAAGGGGAGGTTGGGGAGATCAAGAAAGAGGGACAAGGGGTGAGCTAAAGAGACTAGCCGGTTGGCAAGAGACAATCGACTGATTTAAGGGACTCTCCTCCATCAGGAAGAAAAAAAAATATCTCCTTACAAGTTTCGGGAGCGAAGCACAGAGAGCGTACCCTGAGATCTCAACAACAACAAATGGGGGAAAAAAAGAGGAGGGGATTCTCATGAGGTGAGTAGAGAAATGCTTGGCAAAGGAGAAACTATACGATAGAATCGAGTCCAAAAACTTCAAACGGGGGATTCTATTCATGGAGATCGTCTTCCCTTGGTTGCCGAGTTCTGGGGGTAGAGAGGCGTGGTCGGAAGTAAACAAAGACTTTTAAAGGAGGAAGAGAGAGAGACTTCGACCGGAGTCTCCCCGCATAGGACAGAACGCCCGCGAATAAACTTCCGGGAAAAAGGTTGTCTCTCCAGAGGGAAGGCACTTGACCTTCATACGAAGGCAAACAAATAGGGGTTGTTGATAAACTGGGTTAGACGAAAGTTCGCTTCGAGCGGGCCGAATGAGAAAAATGCGAAATTCGAAGGGACCCTGGCGGGAGGAAGCACAATCACGTGACGTCGCTATGAAAAAAAGACCAGCTTTCCTTAGCGGGAAGCCAGCCTTGAGCCCGGCTAACACTCCTAGTGGGACGAACTGAGCAACGTAGTTTCCACTCTGGGGGAGAAAATCGGTCGGCAACTTCTATTAACAAACTTTAGTTAGGGAATGGGCGACACATGGCTAATGAAACCGGCTGAGGACGAACTAAAGCGGAGGAGGGGATGCTAGCGCAGAGAGTTCTTTCTGATAAATAACATTGGGGGGGGAGAAAAACAAGAACATTTTGAAATTAGGGGAAAAGAAAAATGCTGAGACGGGCAGGCGAAGAGGAAATGCTCCTTCTTGACTAATAAGCACTATCTGACTGGACTTCTGTGGAGAGGGGAAAGTAACAGAAGGAGATGGCTAAGTAAGACCGCTATATCTGATGGACAGAGGAGGGGCCCTGAACGAAAGGAAAAGAGGAACGCCGCTAAAGGCAAGAAAACTCTAATAAAAGGGACCCTCTGGAGTTATAGCACGGAGAAGAGGCCCTTTTTGTTAGACTATGTCCTGCGGCAAAAGAAGACGAGCGAAAATCGGGACTGAGCACCCGAAGGGTAATCCTGAAATTCACCACAAATAGCGAAGAAAGGGATAGCGAATGTTTGGTTGTTAAAACCTTGCAAAACTACAAAATGAGAAGGCAGTGAAGATGTAACTAAAACCCGCTTGCTCGAGGGAAGGGGCTACATGTGGGGAAGGATGTTTAGTGCCGCTTCGAAAAGATCTAATTTGCTCGCTGTAGAGAGAAAAAGTCTGCGGGCGAAGACAGATATTGTGGGGGGGGAATGGTTGAACTAATTCGCAGGGATACTGAGAGTTATCTCGAACAGAGTGATTTGGGGGGTCACAGTGAAAGAGGCTAGACTGGATCTTATAATTACGAGAGCCTAAGAGTAGAGGCTTGGCCCACCCTAGAGAGGAGAAAACCGCGGCCGGGAAAAAAGGGGCTCCCGACTGGGAGTTTTGCTAAACAGAAAAATACAAGAGGGGCTTGCTGGGGAGGAGGGTCGGAGAGTGAGGAAAGTTCTATGAAAAAAAACGAAAGGGGTGAATGGTAACCATAAAAAAAAAAGGCGCAGTAGGACTCGTCGGCGCCTTCACACTAGACTGAGAACTCGGGGTGTTATCGAAAATGCTGGCCAAAAGCACAAAAGAAGCTCTGAGAAACGGGGTGTAGCGCGGGTGGTTCGCGGAAGGAACCACAAAGAAAGGACGTCGTCGCGAGCCGTTGTGGAGTCGCAGAAAGAATTATAGGGACGGAAGCAGCGAAGTGGTGGCAGGGGTTCATCGGACAACGGAAAAAGCAAGATCGCGGCCGAACAACGTGGGAGCAAGGAGAGCGAGAAGGCACTTAGTTAAAGGTGCGGAGGACTAAAGAAAAAAATACTTGAGTACGTCTCGTGGAAAGTCCTGGAGTGATCGTGGGACATTTGTCTACCTGGTCTAATAAATAAGAATACCCTCCTAGAAAGAGAAGTGGACTTCTGACAACTTACTTAACACGTCCACGCTAGTCCACGCCAGACCAGAGAAAAATCCAAGGGGGGTTTCAAGGACCATCAAGTGCTTAGGTGCGGTCCCTGAGCGCTGAAGCCGGCGGGCCCGGAGGTAACTAGGTTGCAGGGAGGCTTGTCATAGAAGAATCTCATCAAGGAAGTCTCGGGGAGAAAGAGGACGAGAGAAAACTGCTTTAACTGGGGCAGCCCTCACAATCGGCCCTGGAGCATAAGAGGCAACTCAGGGAAGTTCCAAATAACAAAAGAACAATACCAAAATACTCAAACCCAAAAAAAAAGAAATGTGGAAAAGGGAGGGAGTCCTGGGTTGCACCCGACCGTCTGAGCTCTAACTAACATAGGGCAAAACGGGGATATAACTCTCTTCAACGGAAAAATCAAAAAAGGGTGGAATGAACGCCTCAGGGTGAGTAACCGAGACCCCTGCACGCCCGTCACCGAAGTCTTTGATGAAAAGAGTCCCCTAATAAACCGACTTTAGGTGGTCACCGTGAGTGTCCAAAGAAGAAATGGAAGGATAAACCAGATGAAGTAGATTCCTCCGCTACGGTATACATGCCAGGAGAATCTAGAAAAAGCCCCAAATACAAACCGCACCGTTATAGTGTGCTGATCTTGGGGCCTACGCAGAGGAGTAACTCCGGGGGAGAGCAAGAACAATCAACCGGCACTTTGAAAACCCTGATTTTCGATGCGTCGGGCGACAATCTTGCAACTCATAGAGGGAAGAGACGCCATCGGGGTCGAAATGGCGAGGGGGACTCCGCACCCCAATGAATGCCCGCTTGTCTGTGGACCGATCGCAGGACCGCAGGTGCGGGGGAGGGGGAGGGTGCGGGGGAATAGCTGAGACCTCAGTCAAGGCGGAGACGGGAGAAGCGTGAAAGTTTCCTAAAAAACACCCGAATGTGATTCAAGAAGGGACGCCGGGGGCACCTCTCAGGCGTCCTAGAAGAGGGGTCTTGGCGGGAACAACAATTAAAGAAACCTAGGGAGGGACAACGAAAAAGAAGCGGTGGTCTGGCCGGCCTGTTCATCGACCCTGCTTCGGGCGAACATTGAAAGAGGACTCTCATGGGCAAGTTCTAAAGGGAGGAGGTCTCAATCGTGAGACCAAAACTTGAGGCGGTAAAACCTGCATAGAGGAGGTTCGGACAAAGGCTGATGGAGCCGACGGACACCACAACAATCTTTGTCAAGATTTTCAAAGGAAACCGAAACCTGGACTAAGGCGGCTAAGAAAAGGGTTCTCCCCATCGCCGACGGGACATAATCGGGTTCTCTGCAGGAGGTGTCAAAACATCTTGATCCTAAGATCCCAACGCGGGTTGAACGACGCAGTCTAAGGAAATAAGTAGAGTACCTGTTTCAAAAAACGACGCAGGGAAGGCACATCGTAATGGTCTAGGTCGAGAGACGGGGAAGCTTTTAATTGCCAGGGGGGGCCTTCGTTTGTCCGGGGTAGGGAACTTGTGGCCCTCACTCAGGGATATGGGGATCCTCGGGGGGCGGCGAGGGCACGAAGTCGGAGTCAACCGGGAAAAAGGGGGAGAGAAGCGGAGACGAGCAGGGGTGCTCAGAGAGCTGTTCTAGGCGGAGAGAAGAGTCATGCTTTTCTGCTTCTTTGTTTTCCGCCCCTTTTGAAACATCGGAATTCCAGTCTGGAACTGCATTCTAAATCTCTAGAAAAAAAAAAAAAAAAACGTAGAGGAAAAAATATATACTCCACCGCGGGGATAGACTGGGGGGGTGCCCAATTTACAAAAAGGAAAGACTAAAACCGCCTCGGAGTTGCGGCGTCGTAGGGGGACAAAACCTTCAAAGGATGGACAGAGAGATACTCAAAGGAACCGAATGAGTGGGGGCCTCGACGTCCAGATTAAAGTAGAATCTACCCGAATCGTCGAAAACCAGGAGAGTAACCTCCCCGGACCACGAGACCTATCACTCTACACATAAGGAACTGATGAGGGGCGCGAACAGAAATGCAGGAGGGCAAGTCCGGATTCTTCGACGACACCGCGGTGAATTCTAGTTGCGAAGGAAGGGAACGCAAATACAAAAAATGATGAACGCAACGCGGCTGGGAGAAAAATCGTCGCGCAGCCAGAGAAAGGGCGGTCCTGAGAAATTAAAGGTACACCTAAGGGAGGGGCTCGGGGGTCATTCGTCTAAATCTCGTCATGGTAAAAAACGACGATAGGGAATGTCCCAAGACAGAAAAAGGGAGGGGGGGTGAAGGCTCCCTCTTGTAATCAATTCGTCCCGGGTTCAAAAAGCGAGCGTTTTATTCGGCAAGTGGCGGAAGTCGGGGGAACGCAGGTAGAGAAGAAATAGGGCGTAATTAACGCGAGGGAAGGACAGCAAAGGAGGGCGAAAACGGTTCCACAAACAAGGTCTAGATCTGCCAAAGAGGGGAAAGGGTGGTCAATATTACCCCTACGAAAAAAGGTAGTTTTAAAATTAGCCGATACGAGAGAGAAAACGCCTTCGAAGGACAAGGACTTCAATCAAACCGCAAACGACCGGCGGTTCATGGGGGAGAGGAAGAGAATACCTTGGAGAAGAAGAGGTGGAAGTCAGGAGAAGAGATCATTTAACGAAACAAGTCATAACTAAGGGAAACTCAACGGGGGGAATGCGCAAGTTGACCGATCATACAAAAAGGCTTCTTGGGCTAAAGATGGGGATGGTTGAAAGGAAAAACCACTGGCTCAGGGCGACGGGAGGGCTGTAACAGCAAGCCCATATAGCAGCAGGGAAGATGCTCGAGGGCAAAGTTCGGAGGAAGTCTAAAAATCACTCGGCAGGGGGGTAAAAGCGTCCTCGGTTGTCCGCAGGTCAGCATTTTTTGTGCGACAGAAGTAAAAAGAAAAAAAGGAGAGTTGAACTCAGGGGAGAAGAAAGGAGGATGAGGCTTCGTCCTCTCTTGGCGCACAGAAGGGAGGTCAATGACCCGACGAGCTCTGTTAAGGCGGGGAGCTCAGTTAGAAGACTTGAATTCTGGGAAGGAGGGTTTAGATAGCTCCTCGTTCTGGGGTTTTACGGAGAGGACTCAAAAACTCACCCGATTTGAGAAAGGAAAACCAATCGCCAGGTCACGGTTTAAAATGAGAGTCGCAACGTCCAGGAATATTTATCTCTGTGTACTTTAGGACAATACTCGAAAGAGATAGAAAGATCTATCCTCTGCCGTCTCACTAGGCTATTACTTCAAGGAAGAAACCCTGCCGCTCCGGGTAAAGGGAAGGCTGCTTCAATGAAGAAGAAACTGAATAGACTTACGGCTCTGAGATTTAATTGTTACTAGCTTGGAACGGGGATTTGGTACGGGAGAAAAAAAACCTGAAGATGAGAGCTGGTGGAAGCTCTTGCTAAAAATTAAGAACCTAATAGTCGAGCACTAGCAAACGTCACTTAAATGTCCCGTCGAGGGTAAATTAACAGGAAAGACGGGTGGTTGGAACAGGGGAGTCCTAACCGCCATCGCCGCATTGGGTGACGCTGCCTGGCGGCCTTTAAAGCTAGATAATTGGACTCTTGGGGGGGAATATGCCCAACTCCTAAGAACCAAAAACGAGCGTACGCAAGGAGAACGGAAAGTTTCCATCACTGCGGGCGGTTGCGCTCGAAGTCATAAGATCCTGTTGGCTTTGGTCAATTCCTCAAGGAACCCAAAGGGCGCACAATCGTATCGTCGCCAAAGTCGAGCTCTGTCTGTTCGTCGGAACAGAGACTGTGGTGTATAACACAACCGCACGGGTCGGCGTTCGCGGGCAAGAGCCGGAGATCAAAAACTTCTTACTCAAATGCCTTGCGAGATGTACATTCTCAATTTCAAAATTCCTCGAACGCCACTAACCCTAGCCATGGAATGCTGTAGCCCCACCACAGAAATAATTACGGCTTCAGGAAATACTACGGGCATTGTTCTTCACGTGTGCCATTTTGCCCTCACTCTCATCGCCACATCTCGCCTCAGATCGCACTCCAGGGAAGGGAACTCTGGTGTCAGTAAAGAAGACCCCCCCGGCTCCCGGTGCCACACAAGCACCTGGAGAGCTCGTCCTGAACCGAAGGCGACTCTTCTGGCGAGGGCGCGTGCCGTCAATCACGGAGGGAACGTTAAGCTTCGATCGCCAAACACTCGAAGGGAAAAAAAAAATCCTAGACGCTCGACCAGGACAAGAGGACATTCACTGGGGCACCGGGGGGGCCCGGTAGCGGACCAAAACAAAAAGGCGAGATACCGTTGCTAGGGTCGTTTGGGTTTCGGAGGGGGCCATCGGGGGAAGGCTCGGATATGGAAATAGTGTAATGCGGACTTCCTGGGACCAACGTCTCTCTGCTTAAACAAGCGCACGTCGACTGGGAGGGGTTCAAGCTGGAGGGCTTAGCGGAGTTTAGCGCTGGTTCCTAGTAGGTGCTTAAAGCTGGCAACGCCCAGCAGTAAAAGATGAGAGGGCCGGCGCGCAACCTCGGCGTTAGGTGAGTAAGTATCCAGCTGCTACAACCTCATATCATCGCGCTCGGAGATTTCAAAAACCCAGGTCCTCCTTTACTCCGACAGGAGACTTCTAGAAGGAATATGTAGTCGATGGGAGGGTCGGATTCTTCTCAACACGCATCTTGCCGACTACGCATCTAGGATCGTGGAGGGTAGTATCGGCAGTCTGGGTAGTTCGAAAAAGTTGGTGAGCCCGAACTCTAACCCTGAAAACCGAAGGCGGAGAGTTGCCACATAGCTCCTCAACAGCGCACGCGGTTGATGCTCATGTCTAAACATTCGAGGGGGTCCAGGGCGCTACGAGCGGCGTGACACCACTAAAGCAAGGAAGAGGGGGATCGATAAACGTAAAGCTCTAGCGCAAACCTCTTAAGAATTTGAAGAGCTGCGCCTACTTACGTCACTCGAACTCGCCCAGCGTAAAAAACCACGTCAACAACAACTGCGTCAGGAGAAGGCAACTGCGAACTCAGACATCCCACAACAAACACGGGGTCCGTCGGTCGTCACGCAGGGACTATCTTCGGGGAGAAGTTGTTAGAGGAGAGATATAAATCAACGATGCGCGGGGCGCAGAAAGGAAGGCGCGGGGGGACACGGAAGGGGTGAAACATAGAGAACTCCATTTCCGACCACGACTACCGGGCAATAGAATGAGTTACGTATCGAACTTGCACATAGCCAGACAGGGCTCTCCATATACGAAAAATTTATGAGGAAACTGATATAGAAAGTGGGAGGGGAAACTAGAGAATTCATTCCGCCTCACACGTGCAGGAGCCTATGCGGATGCGAAGGTAGAATATCCAGAAGGGGAAAAAAAAGTGTTGACCATTGCGGCGCCCTGGCCGAGGTTCAAAATGATAGAGGGAAGGTTTATAGAAAAGCGCAAGGTCTGGCCTATATCTCCTCGAAAACGGAAAAAGGCTATACAGGCGGAGCAACAGGGAGCTAAATGGGCTACTCTCTAACGGACGAAAAAATGAAGTTTGTTTTTTAAGAGAGAGGTGGCACGCGGGCGGCGAGGCGCTAAGGGACGATCGGAGGTCAGGATGCAAGGGCAGAATGAGTAGAGTCGTTCTTTCCGTCCGCGGGGAGGGAGTCCGCTTTTAAGAAAGAAGGAAGATCAGAATCTTTCTTAGGAAGATCCGGCGAACAGGCGAGGACGGAAGACACGTACACACTTGCGCTGTTAGGAAGCGATGGGCAACTCCGCGGGAGTTATACGTTAAAAAGGGGGTGAAATTTCAAAGATGCCGGAGGGAAAGACTACCACCAAGAGCGACTTCGATTGCAGGCAAGACAGAGATATTCTGATAATAACTACCGAAAGAGTGTCAATAGGGCACCCTCGGGTGAAAAACCTGACGAGACTCCATGGGTCGGACCTACGTAAAAATAAAAGCTCTAGAGTCTTTAGTTTCTAGCTGGTAGTTCAAGACCGGGAGCAAAGAGGGGTCTATCTCTCTCAACACGCTATATTCTATGACCATATGGTGAAAAGAATGAATGAGCCTGCTAACATCAGGAGCAAAGAAAAGAAAGAAATAACCCACCTGACGGTTGGAACTACTAAACGTAGCTCTTCGTTTCGGCCGCGGGTGGCCGCTTTCCAATCAAGAGACTGATCTGAGGAGGGAAAAAGGAAGCCTCCCGGGGATTCAACATCGTCGCAGAAAGGTCGCGCAGGGGTTGGTGTTTCGCGAGGGAAAATCGTTACTACCTTTTCCTTTATGAAGTGAAAGCATTCTCGGCGGGGGAGCGGTGAAAAAAACGTGTTTTGGGGGGGTCTCCTAAGAATCAAGGGGACTCTCTGAAAAAAGAATGCGATGAAGCCAGATCCTAAAGGTGGAGGCCCCTGGAGGAGGAAGAGAGAGAAATTGGATTGCAACCGGTGATAGACGCAAAGAAGGATCAGGTCGAGAGGCCTGCCGCGGTGGCCCAAACAACCAAAGAGCAAACTCTGGATAAAACCAAAACACCCAAAAAAGGGGAGCTTATCCACGGGGCGGAGTTTTGGTGGCTACAATCAAGGACTGGGATAATGAGGAGGGAGGAAAGGATGGTGCGCCTCGCGTTGGAGGAAAAGTATGGAAGCCAGAGCTCGATTCTCTCCTGGCCCTCGAACGAGAAAAAGTTTGGTGTTACGACTAAAGACTCTGGGGGAGGATAACATAACAAGAAAAATTTTGCTCTGTGTCGATGGGTCGAACCTACAAGGTCTAAGTGAGGAGAGGATAATCCTGCAGGGTTCATCAGAGAAGGAGATCTTAGAGTTAAAGGTGTTGCGACGCGCACAAAAAGGCAACGGGGCAATGAGCGCACTGGAAGACTTTACTGGCGGACGAGTGATGCTGATGGGTGTGGTCGAAGCTGAAAAAAACTTGCGTTCAAGGGTAGTTCGGAAGGGGAAGGGTTTGGTAGGGGAGGTGTCGGCTTGTAGCAGGTGATGTAGAAGCGGGCGCAAGCGCTAAAACCCGCTCTACGTCGGGCGGGAAAATCGAAAAGTAACAATCCAAAGACAGAGAGCTAGAAGCGAACGCTAGATACTCACGATGTGTCATTAAAATGGGCGGAAAGGAGGAAGGGACGGAACCGTCCTCTTCATTGCTGACGGAGGAGGCGAAGATGTCGGCAGCGGAAAATCGGACGTACTTTCGACCCAGTCACCATAGACTTACATGCTGCACTACCGGAGGAAGTGCAAAGAACGTGTCGTTTCAAAAAGAGGGGCGGAAGGGAACATCTAAAGAAAAGCCTAAAGCCGGCCTCCGTTCGGCTTAACAAGGAACCGTACAAATAGCTGACGAGTCATAAGGAAGGAAAAGTCGAGATAGCAGGAAAAAGCTGCAAAGTTCGGAACTGCAGGGGCTGCTTCTTCAAAGACACCTCGGGAAAGGTGGGGGTACTTCGGATCAAGGGGGTCCAAAAAGATGACCGGAGCAACACGAGGACTCAATCCCCTGAGTACAGATGAGAGGGGGAAAGAGTAGCGCCTCTTAGGGTTTTCGTGGGAGGGACTCTGAGCCCCCAGGCACGTTGCTCGCGAAAAAAAAGCACCCAATAAACCCAGGGTCCTTGGTAACCTCGTGATGACATCTGGAGAAGGCTCAAGAGGAACGACGACTATTATGGCGACAAGTTCCTCGAGGCAAAACAGTGGTCCCGTTACGCAAAATTCAGGGGTGGACGATGGGGAAAAAAAGCATTTTTTCT
>Ga0179593_1591687_pt1 | contig 26403 bp, 23 predicted proteins | sample CZODoug2_1_08_16_FD_185931 | JGI IMG/M metagenome (GOLD analysis project Ga0179593, IMG submission 185931) | Vadose zone soil fungal communities from Angelo Coast Range Reserve, California, USA - CZODoug2_1_08_16fungal (PacBio error correction) | ecosystem: Environmental > Terrestrial > Soil >...
CCAGGACAGGGTCTTCTCCTTGGTGGTAAGGGTGACAATCAGATGGTGTGCCTTCCTCTCCTCACCACCACGCAACGGCATAGGGAGGGATCCGTGGGGAGTAACGAGACGGAAAACGCGGCGAAGCTCTTTTCTGAAGCATCTTACGGCTACAATATCGCAAGACCGACCGGAAGTCAGGGATAAGAAAAGTGATGGGGACGGCTATCAGCCTATGTCTTAAGGAAGAGGAAGCAGTCTATTCACCGGGGAGATTTCCAAAGAGGGGTACACATCAGGTGTTTTTGACCTCCAGCAAGAAACGTTTCTAGGAGGGTACTGAAGGGAGACGATCTTAAGGAACTAGAGTGCTTAGAAAAAGCTGTAAAGGGAAGTTTCCCATGAGACGGGGTCGGCAGAGGCAAAATCGTATACCCGGTCATTGGACAAGAGTGAGAGGGAAAAGACTATCAGGAAAAAAGCTGTTGAAAAGAAAAAAGGGCCGAAATTGCAGGCCAAAGCGGCGGCATGGAGGGAAGACGCATGCCAAGGAGGGGGGACTCGAAGAAAGGCGGCTGAGAGCGAATAGAAGACGGGAAGGCCAGGGGGAGAACGTCGAGAGGAAAAGGAAGTCACTGTCTAGATACAAGAAATCTTAAGAAGAAGAGCAACCAGAGGATCAAGGAATACCGATCAGGACAGACCGGTGTTCGAGCCAAAAAGAGGGACGGGATGGTATAGAACCCTATGGGGGAAGCCCGTACTTCCTTTTTAGGATTTTTGAGTCGAACTCTTTCCATTGACTAAGGGGAAGCTCACCGGAAGGAAGAGTGGAAAAGAATTAATAAAACAAGAGTAAGCAAGGGGGGGAAAAAAAAAACAAAAGTCTGGGAGAATTTGCCCGGGCGGAGGACTCTTCGTTTGAATATCTGTACCAAAAAAGGGTGGCGGCAAAGTCTTCAGCCGGGAAAAGATTTTGGAGAAATGGAGAGCCAAAGGGGAAAGAGTCACGTGCACGATCTAAGAAACGACACCAACAATGCGTCCAACGGGAACTATGACGGAGGAGATTGAAAGCATAACGGGTCGAAACAAAGGAGTACCGCCTATTCCCCACCAATTGAGATTGGGCATCGAGGAGTGCAAAGGAGCTTCAAAGAAGACTGAGGGGAAGAGATGGGACCCACGGCCGCCATCTACCTCCTGCGGAATCTCTGCCAAAATGAAAATCCGGGGGGGAAGAATAGGGAAAAAGAAGAGCAAGAAAGATCTATCCGGGGGAGAAAGAGGGAAAAAAGGAACCTGCATACAATAAGTTATTTCGGACGAAGGTCGCATTGTATCCAACAGAACTGAACCTCAGCAAAAAAGGCGCGTCATTCAGGAGGGGGACTCCTAAGAAAGGGACTGAAGAAATGGTGGTGGCTGGGAGAAAAGGGAATCTTAACAGAGGACGATGATAAGGCTCTTTTTCCTCAGAGAGGGCATCGTCGCCTCCATGCAACCAGCGGGAGAAGGGAGGAAAGACCTCAAAAAGCTATGCAAAAACTGAACGACAAGAAAGAAGTGGGGGACGTAGAATGATGGTTGGTGGCAGACGACCGCACAATCCGCCACACCTCCCTCCAAACAGCTAACGACAGCTAAATAGGGAGAAGAGGGAAGTCCGGAAAGAAAAAAGCCATCGTAAAAATGGGCGAAAGAAAGAGTGGCCCGGTCTGCAAGTTTCTTAGCAGCATTATAACGCGCCAGAGAAAAAAAAAAAGGGAAAACGCGCATGGGGAGCAAGGTGGCCGAAACGCCTCGTCAGGGAAAAGAAAGGACGGAAAAGGATGGGATTCTCGACTTTCTCGAGAGAGTGTCCAGGGAAGGGAACACTTCTGGGTCGGGAGGGAATTCACGAAAGGTTCCAGAGAGGGGGAAGATGGAGCGCTAAAAAAAGGAGGATTATAAGATATATATCAAAGGAACCACTCCGCGATGCGCTCAGGATCTCGAGAATGAAGAGAGCCGGAAAAACCGCAAAAACGCCGAAAAGAGAGAAAAGAAAGAGAAGAGACAAAGTGCCGTCCTTGTCTTCGGGGGCGCGGAGTCTGTGAGCCTGGAAGGAGAAGGAAAGGGCGCTTCAGACGGAAATGCATAGATAATCCAGGAGAGTCTTTGCTTCAAAACGTATTTCGAACACGAGAACTTGATGCTGGCGAGGAATTGGAAGAGATAAAGGGGGACTTTCGATGAAAAAAAAATATGGAGGAGGGGAGGAAAGGGCAGGACGGCAGAAAGGAAATACAACAATCTAGATCTGCTTCATGGCATAAAATGCTCGCGCAATAAGTGAATGCGTCAGTAAAGATCGACTGAAAAGGAAGATCAAAAAAAAAGGGGTCTAGTAGATAGATAAAGGGAGTTGACCAACCAGTCTAACGTCTGAAAAGGTGCCTTCTTCGGCGAACAAAGCACATGCATGCCGCATGGGGTTTTAGGCGGTGTATAGGAGGGATCAATAAGAAGAAAGATAAAGGGAAAGGGGGCTAAATATGAGGAATTCTTATTAAATGCCCTTCGGCTGCAGGGCCATCAGGTCGACGACGGTTACCACACTGGGTTCAGTTAGTGGAAAAAAATGTAGATAAAAAAAAGGTCTAGCAGAAACGGACAAGTCGGTCTCCGCCTGTCTCTCTTTGGGAGAAAAACCCATCGGCCAGATAACTGATCAGGGCGCAAGGGGTCGCAAAACATGGGGAGAAGGGAGTTGCCCGCCCACATGAGGCTGTCATAGGTCGAGTGACAAGGGAGGGGATCCAAAGAAGGTTTTGAGATCGAAACAAAAAGGGGGGGGTCGGTAAGGTCAGGGAAAAAAAGCCGGGATCCTTAGGGGAAGCCGTTGTGTTCGAGTCCGGGGGACATACAGAAACTGGGTCAAAGATAATTAAAAAAAGCGGAACGAAAAAAGGCAGCAGGGGTGCTGGAAAAACCTTGAGCCACGATGTTGATGAGGACGGAGCCCTAGAAGACCGTGGCAATCCGGTGAGAAATATCCCCTCCAGCAAGCCTGGCGAGAGGGTGCGAAACACAAGAACACGAGACACGGGGGATCAGGCTCCAGAGACCCGTTCGGTGGCCTCGACCGCAGAGGAGGTGGGAGTCTCATTGGGGAGTCGTGCCGGCAATTCAGGTTATAAAAGTAAATTTTTCCGAGAGAAAGCGCGGGGGCCTAAAAAAGGGACGCCGGGGCAGGCAAGACATAAGGGCCAGAAAGAAGGCGCTGGAAATAAGAATTGGCATGGATTGGGGGAAACATCCGCCTCGTTAGGCCGGCCCCAGCGCTGCAATTGAGCCAAAAGTAGGCGGAAGGGATGAACGGGGAGGGGTTGAGGGGGGAAGCCAGCAGGTCTTTCAACAGTTTTCAAATTAAGATTGCCAAGGGATGGAAAAGGCACATAGGACCATAAAAAGGAAAGGCGACTTGCAGAAGGGAAAAAAAGCTTCGATATGCGGCCATTTCGTACTCTCAGCGCTGACCGGACATCGCGCGCATCAGGGGATGGGAGGGCGCGGAGACAAAAAATGTCCGGGGAGTCGGGCGGGGGCTCTCGCGGTTCGCTTAATTCGAACAGAACCATAGGATCCGTAACCCATGAACAGGGGGTGATCGATCTGAAGGGAGACACTGTCCGGTGGGGGTCGATCTTACCGGTAATGACAGGAGCAAAAGAAAAAACACTCGAAGACTGGGGAAACCAGGAGGCTTCTAGGGCCTGTGTCGGCTCGCCGGACCAGACCAAAATGCAGAAGAAAATCGGGGGATAACAAAGGCACAAGGAAGGTAGCCGACACACTCATGGTATCGACGGTGTCTCCGGCGCGGATGGCTCGGAAATCCAGGAAGGAGAGGAACAACCCACGCAGCGGAGAAGGGAATCTCAGCTGTAGCTGATCGATATAGGTATTGGGGACCATCCCGTGCCGCCATGGGAAAAGGGGCCGAAGAAGGATACAGAGGGAGGGGGATGGGAGGATGGGGGGGGAGGGAGAAGTTAAAGCGGGGGACCCAATCGAGCAGTGAGGGCGTGATGTGGTTGCGCAGGCGGGAAAAAGCACAGCGGGGGAAGGAGAGATCTGAAGAAGAATAATGGGGGGAACATAGCGGGAGAAAAGATTGGAAGATTTAAAAAACGGGGAGGGTATTTACCTTGAGGCCTACCTCACCTAACGCATACGACCGAACCGTTAAACGTTCAACCGTAAGAGGGGAAAGGGTAGAACGGGAAGTTGGGAGTCGAGCCAAATTTGCGCAGTCTGGTGGTCCTGATACTTTAGGAGAACGCATGATCCGAGCAAAAAGAATAGGCCCTCAAGCACCCGGAAGGTAAGGCACGAGAGCGGACGTGAGGGGGGAAGGGGAAAGAGAAATAATGATGAAACGCGCACAGTCAGCGTCCCTTTAGGCGAGCGCGTCCAAAAGCGACGGGGGGGAAAATATGATTGGGGGGAATGGAGTAAAGCGATCTCATCCTCAATAAATCACCCTCAACTAAGCTAAACTAAATCAAAAAGGGAAAAAAAACCTATCGTTTGGATGACGATCAGTCTGAGTCTACGGCTCGCTCGCCGAAACTAAGGCAAAAAAAAAACGAAATTTGCTGTAAGCAAAGGGGTGAGGGCAATCCCATGAAGGCGCTTCTGTAAGACCTGTTCTGCGACCGATTACGAGCACGCTCAGGGGGAGAAGATGCAAGTCCGTAGAGGCGAACGGGGGAAATAAACATTCTCTAAGTGAGGAAGGAGCGCCTAATAACCTTCTGCATCTTCAAGTCGTCGCTGGTGGGAAAAACATAGGGGATATTGGAAAAAAGGGCCAAGCATATCTCACATGTCGTAGGTACCAAACTCGATCCGAAGCTCAGCGCACCATGGAAAAAAACATGGCCTCAGAAGGGAGGCTCTGAGATGAAGAAGGTCACCCAGTTGAACAGGGGGAGCCCGGCGCACGATGAAAGAAGGAGACCTGAGCGCATCCGAGATGCAGGGAGCATGCCGGGGGAAAAAGGAAAAGAATCCTAAAAGGAAAAGCCGTATGGGGAAAAACAGCGAAAGGAGGGCATAGCCCACCGTTAAAAAATCTTCACCTGATCCGCGAAGACGGCTGTCGTGATTACGGTCGCAAGGGGGAAAGATTAAGTGAAAAGGGGGGGGGGGGGGGGGGGGGGGGTGGTGCCGGAGGAGGAGAACGTTCGAGAAAAAAGACGGGTCTAAAAAAATCTAAAAACACAGGACCACTTCTCCGAGGACGAGCGGGGAACAGTTGATGGTTTTTAGGGGGTGGGGAGGAGGGGGGGCGGCGAAAACGCAAGGGACGCAGCGAAGGGGGACTTGAAAAATTAAAGGGTGGGGGAGAGGATAAAAAGAGAGGGCTGAAGCGAATAACGTGTTCCCGTACGCAGAGGATTCAATTCGCTGCGTCAACTTGTCTCGCCGCGAACCCCAGAACAAGCTCACGGAGAGGCTAGAAAGAGAGAAGGGGGCAAGGGCAGTGGGGAAAAAAGGGCGGGGGCAGGGCGAAAAACCTCAGATCATCCATTCCATCTTCAAACGGTGCCCTTCATCAGCGTGCCCAAGAAGAGTTAAAGTAAGGCCCAGATGACTAGAAGGTGAAGGGGGGGCGATAACGTTTCTTTAAGGGACATAAGCCATTCGAAAAAAAAGTCTCTCACTTTCCATCCTGCAACACCTCAAGGCCGTGATTCAAGGGGGCTGCGAAATTCGCACGGGAAAATCGTTCAGACGAGGGGGGGATCCAGGGCGCCAATCTCCGTGTTCGGAAGGGCCGGCATCCGGAACGCTTCAGGAAATCCAGTCCGAGTCTATAAGGGTGCTCGAAAAGAGTACGGGATAGGGAGGGTGGTGGGTCGCCACTTTGGCGGAGGGTGCGCTGGAAAGCCGGTCGATAAGAGCTATGTCGCGCACAAAAAGGGAAGGGATTGGCGGAACGGGAGGAAGGCGCGCTAACAAAAACGGCATGAGGACCAGGCGCTCGATCAGGGCGGATCGTTATTGGACCGATCGAGATCAGGCAGGCAAGGGGTTCAGGCCGACGCACACGGGGGAGATCGGGTTGAACGAAAATTTGTAGTCAGAATTCTATCAGGCGAACATTCCGATAAGGGGTGGGCGGCCGCGCTAAGCAGTGCGCAGCCTGCTAAAAAAAAGACTATCAAGGCTGCCGTGGAGACTTGCAAAAACGGGTGTCGATCGAGTGGTCTTGACTGAAGGTAACTCCTCGAGGCTTAGGCCAGAAAATGTGTACGAGAGATCGGAAGAAAAAGGACATGAGGGGGAGGGCCTCCGCGTCCGAAAGCCGGTACTTTTTTTGTAAGACGACCGGCTAGTGCGGAATCAGGAGGCACGGCTCGGGGTGAGTAGAGAAGGGAGGGGTTAGCTCATTGGGCAAGAGGCACGTATCAAATGACATCTCAATAAAAAATCCCCCCCCTGGCCGGACCTTTCGCAGCCCTACAGTTGGGGGGAACGAAAAAAAAAAAAAAATTGGTTCATAAAAGGAAAATCGAACGGGGGTTCGGTCGTTCTGGGGGGGGTCGGTGAGTTCGGCATGCAAAAGAAATACCCGAAACCCTTCTCAGGCACAGACGAAGGAAAACCTCTTGAAGTGGGGTACCGGAGGTCGGAAGGAAAGATCTCCTCCTGGATAACCAGGTGCGCGACCTCTGCTGGCCCTACCAAAAATCAAAGAACTGCTCTCATTGGACCAAACGAAGTCATAGTAAGAAAAAGAAATCAGCATGATCTATTTCATCTCATTGGAGGCCCCCATGAGGGCGGCCAAGGGGCATCAAAGAAGGGGCGAAAGACTAACCGACGATGCTGGGGAGTCTACTGTTTCCGAAGATCAAAAAAAAAAAAAAAAAAAAAAAAATTTCCGGGAGGGGGGGGCCGAGCCAGCTCGCACAGAAGGTCGGAGAGCTTCGAGGGACCCTGGGCGGGCCGTATCCAGATCTCGTAGAGCCTTTGTGTAGTGACTGCGAAAGAAGGGAAAACGGCCCGATCGGCAGCAATTTCCGAAAAAGAAAGGGGATAAAAAGGAGAGGGAGGGAAGCGAGGGCTACCTCCTGCATTGAACGGGGCTTACAATATCTCCAACCCGACGTTGCTCGTCCGCATGGGACGATTGAGAGATTGGTTTCTGTTAAAGTGGGCTAAAGGGGTCGGCGAAGTCAAGAGCAAGATGCAACCTCCTAAGATATACTCCGGAACCGCGGACTTGCCGCAAAACGCGCCATCCGAACTCAACTATGGGAGGTGGAAATGGCAGTCAGGGGAGAAAAAGAATGGATTGGACCGGAAAATTAATTTCTACTACTTAATGTCTAAGGGTTTCTGGGGACGCGCCGCCCGTTCGATATGGCAGATGTGATGAGATTTAAGAAGAATGAATATGCTGACCGACAATCTTTCGATAAACTTCCGAATCATTGGGACTCGGGAGACGGGCGTAGGAGAACCCATGCAAGGTGGAAATAAGGGACGGAATGATCTGCCATTTTCTCTATGCCGTCACGTGCCCACCCGAAGGTGTAAGGGGGGGGGGGGAGGGCAGCTCAAAAGGAAGGCGAGAAACTGAGAGAAAGCCGAAAAAAAAGAATTTTCGAAGAAATGACCTGGACGACCTCCTCAAAAGTGCTGTTGGGGGAGGCCGAGGGCCAGGGAGGGAGCCCGAAATAGGAAAACGTTGAAAGAGACCCAGGACGGCCGGGTGGAGGTGTTTATCGAACATGCTGCCGTGCTGTCTGGAGGATATCTGGCCTCACCGCGCAACGGCTCTGCTCGGTGCGAAAGAAAGGAGACCAAATCGGGACAAAAAAAAAGTTCACACCCAAATGGCGGGGGAGACGCGCGTTGCCTGTCTGCGGCCGATCGGCGTCTCTTGAATGTTTGTGACCTCGAAGAGGGCCGGCAGGACCACAACAAGGAAACATGCTCCCAGGGGCTAAAGGGGGGGAGGCCAAAGGCGACGTCGTCCGTCTAAGGGGGGAAAGCCCTACAACCAAAAACGCGCTGGGATAGAAGGACAGAGGGAAATATGAACGAAAAAGGGAGAGGGGGAAAGCAGCCTTGGCCGCATTTCTGACATGCAAACGATGTCCTCCACACATTTCTATGGACGGAATCGAACTGGCGATGGCAGTGCAATTTCAAAAAAAAACGACGGGATGGGAAATGAGGAAGGGGGGTGCAACGGAGAACGCTGGCCGAAAAACGACCTGCTGCAAGGCGCTGCCCCTGAAAATCAGGGGGTTCAAAGGGACTTAGAAAGGAAAGGACGGCGCCGAATATAAAGATAGAGATGGAAAACGGCATCGTCCCCGCGAAGCCGGTGATCTTCGCCCTATCACGCGGAACTCAATTGAAAAAGAACAGAAAAAGGAAAAGGAATGCCAGGGAGGGGTAAAAGAGGTCACAAACACGCCGTTAAAGGGGGGTGGTGCTTAACGAGCTGATCGATTCCCATCTCGCAGCGAGGGTAGGATGCTCAGGGACTCTTCTGGGGAAAAGGGAAAACGATTCCGGCCCTGCTCGAGAAGCTAGTTGCTCGATGCGATTACATGCCGCAGACCGCGATTTGGGTCTGGGCCCGTCATGCGGGGGTCCGAGGGAACCGCAAAAAATCCAAATACAAGCACCAGCAAAGAAAGACATCGAAGGTCATCGTCCGTGGCTCGTCCTCAGCTTCTGAACAGCTCGAAAATTGTTAAGAGAGAGAAAAACGGAGAGTTAAGAAGGGGATGCAAGACGAGCATGGAGCCGCGCCGCGCCCTCACCCACGGCCGAGCATGGAAATTTCTAAGAGCCAAGACCGAAAGGGAAGTCGGGCGGAAGACTAGAGTGCTGGGGCTCGATCGCGAGCTGGCGGCCCTGCCGCCTTTCTGCTGTCGGCCAAAGAGTGGGACGGCGGCGCGACTTCATCCCGGAGGCTCAAGCGAGATGGCGATAAAACAAAAGGGGGAGGAAAAGAGAGAGATAACAGCGCCGCGGGCCAAAGCTACTCTTTTCTAGACGGGACCAGTTAAGGAGCCATCCAGTGAACAAGCGGTGGCAACTCGCAAGCAGAAACGCCCATCAAGAGGGGAAAAACGTCACAAAAAATTCAGCATTGAGTCGGCGTCTAGTTTTTTCAAAAAAGGGCCTTTCCATTCAGTATGTGTACGGTTAGGCAGCGGTCTACACTTCCGATAAGATCAGAGGGAAGCGGGCACAGAAAGCGAACTGGCGGCGAGCCGGATTGAGAGAAACTGCTTCTGACCATGAGGCGATGTCGTGATGTGCAGAATATGTTCGGAGGGGGATTAGGGAAAGGAAAAAAAGGAATACAGCATCGACGGGATGGAGGGAAACGAGCCATGCCTAGGAAAAAAAAAGCGTGAATTCTCTATCATGCGGCGGTAACAAAAAAGGACTTGACAGGGGGGGAAGAAGGCAATCGGAGAGATATCAATAGGAGGGGGGGAGAATATGGGAGAAAGTTCTTTCATCACCAATATAACTGCTCGTCGTTTTGCTCTTCACTAAACCTCAAGGAATGGGCTGCGGGAAAGAGGGGGAAGTCGGGGTGATTGCGTATAGAGGGAGGGGGGAAAGAAACCTCTTGTCGGGAATATTCCTTGGAAAGCGCGAGAGAGTAGAAGTGCGGATGCTGAAAAAAAGGAAGGTCAGGGGGGGAAGAAAAGGGACCACAGGGGGTAAGTTAGAGGATTGGAAGGGCGATGCGAAGGAGACATGTTCGTAACGATCCGTCAAGAAAACACTAAGAAAGAGAAGGGGGGAAAGCGTCCTGCTACGCCAGAGGTGACGGCATCGCATGGGGGTCGCGGGGGTCATCCATTTCGAAATGCTGCTTGCCCGACAAGATCACATTGTGCGGGACATATGTAAAGAAGGCGATACAAAGAAAAGGTGTGTAGGCGGGAAGAAGATCAAAGGACGACGGGACTTCTTTGGAGAACAATTTCAGACAAATGGATGAAAAGGGGGAGTAAGCCTTGACTTGCGCAAGAAAAAGGAGAGGGTCAAGATTCAAACGAGAGAGGGGAAAAATGGCAAGCGCGCAAACCTTCAGCCATTGGCGTTCTGGGGAACAAGGATTAAAAGGGGGTATTCGTCTTCGAGAAAAGCAAGGGGGGTAGGGAAATACGCCAGCCTCCGCGAGGGGGTGAGGCAAAAACCTCCCTGGGCCTTCCTGGCAGGACTTCATAGGTTAGAGCGTGCATCAAAAACAAGGCGAACAAAAGAAGGGGAGTTGAGGCGGGAAGTAAAGGGAAATTTCGGCAAGAGCTTCATTGTATCAATAATTTTCCGGAAAGAAAAGACGACTTTGGGGAAAAGGGGGACGCCGGGGCAGACAAAAAGGACGCATAAAAGAAATCCGGAAAGAAATTCGCGCTTCAGTAAAACCATTGGCATGGGGGGCTGCAAATCCCCGAGCACGCAAGAGAAAAGTCGGCCAATTATCCGTTCTCAAAAAAAAGCTTTTCGGGATGATAGCTCTTCAAGTGTCAAGCATTTTTTCCATGACCGGGGAAGGTGATGCGAACGGGGGGGTGACGCCAGAACCCCCTCATAGTCTGACGTTCCGTCGAAAAGACTCAGCCCTTAGGTCTGAGAAAGAGTGATGGCATTCGCCGAAAAAGCTAGTCCATCGCGCGGGCTGTATGTCGCTGAAAGCGGCAGCTCGGTGGGCCCGCGGAGCGGCAAAACATGCGTTGAAAAGGGGAAGGAAGGAGAAGAAGTGAGATCATTACAAGGAAAAGATGTGGTCTTCATCGGCCAGTAAAAAAAGGGAGGGGGGCGATCTGGGAGAAAATGACGGATCGGCATCACGCCGTCACTCGGCGGGGAAATTTTTTCTTTCCCGATTCTGTCGAGCGGGGAAGTTGGTGAGCTGGGAAGAAGGAAAAAGGTACCAAAACGTAAACCCCCCGAAGATGGGATGACGAACTCCGTGGGTTCCCATTTGCTGGGGAGACGCTTGAAAAGGAAACTCTTGATCGATGGGGGGGTCACGCCTGCTGGGGGGGGGTGGTGTTTGGAAGGAAATAAGCCCGGAAAGGATAAGAGGGAACAGTTTGTCGCAGAACCGCATAGAAGGGACGGATTTCCGGGACTCGGCTGGTAGGCCCTCGAGGTTGGCGACCATGCAGCCATGGGGCGCAGAACATAGATTAGAGGTCAGATGTGCGGATCGCGAGTTGATGAAAGGGTACGTTCAGAAAAAAGAAACAGTTCCAAGAGAAGGGGCGGGCCCGAAAACAGCGGGGATAAAGATGGACGACTATAATTTGCCGCGCGCCGAGACGTCTAGAAGATCGAGATCGGAAGAATTGGAAGGGGAAAAACGCCGGTGTCAAAAAGTTTGAAACAGTGCCCGACAAAAAAGACCGAACACGAGACCGGTCCATTATCGTTGACCGATAATTGATGGGGGTTCGCTGATCGAAAAAAGTCCAGGGGGTGTCGGAAAAGAGGTGGTTTCTTGTGGACGGATAACATATTTAGAACGGAAGGCACCTCAAGCTGCAAAAAAAGCAACCCGCCGTAAAGGCGCAATCAGCCGGCGGGGGGGGAACGAACTGATAAAACGTGACGGAAAAAGTAAGAAGGACGCGCAGCAAGACGCCAGCGGCCGAGATAGCGAGGGGCGCTTCAGGCGACGATGGCTGAAATAGCCGAGGAAAACGGCCTGGTCAATACCAGGACGACTCTCGCAACGGATCTCCAGTAGACTCACGAAGAGCAACGAGGATTAGGGGAAAGGCTAAATATCATGAGATGGCTGCGCTAGGCTTCTCTCGGACAGACCCACGCCTTAGACTGTCTAAGGGAAGGGAAACTCCGGGAAGAAAGTCGTCAAAGAAAAGAAAAAAAGCGCCTCTCTGCTGGGGGAAGGGGAGAGGCCTCTTCTATCCAATTATCTCTATCTAAAACCAATAAAGACCTTACCAGCCCTAGTCGTCTAACGGGGAGAGACGGCATGAGTAAGAAAAAAAGGAGGGCTCCGGTTCATAAGTAGTCACCAGATGGTGAGCTACCTCGATAAGAGCAACTGATGAAGCGCATCGCAAAAAAGGGGAATGTCGGAACCAGAAGATAAAATCCCAGGGCCTCGAGGGGGGGAGGACGGCAAGAGGGACTCTGAAGCGGCTGCTGAGGCCGTTATTCCGACACCGTGCTGGAAAAAAATCCCTAGAAGAGCGCCAGAGGGCGGCCTGGGGAAGGGGGTAACCTCCTACTTGCTGGAGGGTTGCCGCTTGAAGTGCGAAACTTGTTTCTCGGGCTGGCAGGAGATCCCGGACGGTATCGAAAAACGTCGGAAAAAGGAGAAAGGGAAAAGGACGGAGGGACGCAAAGTGGGCAGAGGAGAAAGGGCCTAGGAAGATCTTGCGGCTTTTCGGAGAGGACCTGCAAAGCAGAAGGGAAATCAACAAAAAGGGGAATGACAACAGAAATCACAGAAGCAGCGGGGAACATTGATGGGGGGGGGGGGGGGGAGGGGGGCGGCGCGAAAAATGGACGCCAGCGAATGAAGACTCAATAAGCTTACGGGAACACGGGGGAAGGAATGGGTTGACATGATCTGGGTTGGTGGTCAGAGGAAAAAAAAAAAAACGGAGGAAAGGGGGAAGAAAACAAAACCCTTCATGCCCACAAAAGGTGGGAAAGAGGATTCGGGAACACTTCCGCTGCAAGTGGTTTCGCGCCGCGCCACACACAAAGGGCTCAACTTGGAAACCAAAATCTAAGGGGAAGAAAGGGGGAGGGGTCATCATGGGCGGAGCTGGGGGGGCCGAAAGCGATATAGAACCGACCTTCATCCAGCATCTGCCCGTGCCCTTCAAAACCTCTTTAAAAAGGGAGTATGTGTTAATCACGAAAAGCCTCTCAGGGGGAAGAGGAGAGGGGACTTGCGATAACGGTCGGGAGGGGGGGGGGGAACAGACGGGAACATGTCGTCACTTCCAGCGGAAACCCGAGCAGCAAAAGTATGAAGGCTTAAGAAAAATTGACCCAGGGATAAAGAGGGTGAAGAACTTTCGAATGACAGGTCAGAAGGATCAAGGGCGCAAAGATCCGTTTGTCAAAAAAATCCCTAGCATGGTCAGAAGGGAAGCGCCTAAACAGTCAACAAAAACCCGACCGATCACGAGGAGGGAAGGGTCCATGGAGCGCCGAGCGGCGGGATCGAGCGGGGTTACCGAAAGAGGGCAAGTTTGGGGAAGGAAAAAGTGGCCGAGGAATAGGGTCAAAAAAAGCGAAGAATTGGTGAAGGCCGTGAAGGTGCTGCGCGAGAAACCCTTCCGAAATGCCGAAAGGGTCTTAAAATTCGCGAACAGGGGGAATTGGGGGAAGGATCGTATTGGTGAAGGAGATCACAGGCAGACGGAGGACCTGCCGCCGTAAGTTCCAGTTCAGCGCAGGCGCATCGGGGGTGACTAAAAAGGGGGGTTCTGAGCGGCGAGAAGAGAAGGGTCGGGACGGAACAGTAAAAATCCCTCCTCAGGAAGCCCCGATGGGATTTATCGAGACGGGGAAAAAAAGCACAGCGGGTGCGGTGAAAGGGCACTCGAGCCGAGCGCGGGTGGTCCTTGAACGGGGGGAACTAGAGGGGGCTCGGCAAAAAGAGGGATGAAAAAAAGAAGAGGAAGATACGGACCGAGGGTCAGTGGACATGGAGGCGTACGCGCCGCCTGAGGTGGACCAAGTCTATAGGGGAAATCAGGCGGGAAACCTCCTGCGAGGGGGGGGGGCAAAAAGGGGGGTGAGGGGGGTTTAGTCAGATGAGGGGGTTTCTCGGGCTAATTAGGGGGATTCATAGAAAGAATAAAAAAATAAAAGAAACTTTAAGCGAAAAAATTTCAAACCAGCCTCGTAGGGGTGTCTCGATAAAAGCTCACCCTAAAGGCCCTTTCTACGCCCAAGATACTGTGAACGAAGAGTGAGGAATCGTTCTGCGGGTTGCTGTGAGGTACAAGGCAACAGGAAGAACCGAAACCCGCAAGGAGAATGGAGAGAAGAGCAGGAGGAGGGGTACCGGCCAAGGCTTCGTGAAAATCTATCTCCTGGATAACAACTGTTGCGCGAGAAACTGCGGAAAAAAACACAGAAAAGGGGTAGGCATGGGGAACCGCCAAAGGGGACGTGAATAGAACTCCAGGAGGAGAGGAAATCAAAAAAAGGACCTCGATTCCCTCTAGGATGCGGCCCCTGCCATGGCGAACTGGAATGGGGGGACCAATAAAAAGCGATTGGATAAGCGGAAAGACACAAAGGGAGGGGGAAAAGGGCGGATCGAAAACTGTAACGAAGGGGAAGGGGGCGTTCAGGGAGCCTTTAACATCCGAAAAAAAAGAAGGATACAAGGTATCTATCCATAAAGACTCTGCTACCCGCTTTTTAAGATATGGTCTTCGTCGGCGAATAAAAGGGGCACTGGTGTCGTAGAAAAGAAAAACGGCCAGGCGACTCCTAGGAGCCAACCATTGGGAAACCCCGCGCGTGAGGGGCGACTGGTGATGGGGAGATCCTTCAGAGTAAGAGACAAGATAGCAAACGAAAGGAGCAAATGGACGTATGAGGAAAAAGGTTCTGAGATAGAAGGTTCGTCGAGGCAATCAAAATCAATGCGATGCAAAAGCATGATTGCCGATACGCTGGACACAAAGAGGATTGCATCAACAGCGCCATCCAAAGGAAAAGAAGGGAAAGAGGAAGCGTCCTAAAGGAAGGCTCATCGTGCTGAGGCAGAAAAAAGGCGGAAAAGGCCAGAGGCCTGAGGACGAGGGGGGGTTCTTGGCGCGCCACAAAAGGGGGGGGGAAGGGATACCAATCAATTGAAGAAATGTCCCAATTGGACTGGTTAAAAAACTATCCGAAGAAGCTGTTAGGGAGAACGGCTGAAGAATCATTGTCTAATGCAGGCCGAGGTCTCCAGTCCTTAAACGCGGCGGCGGGGGGACAATCCAAACACTAAGCGGCTAGTGGCTGAGTGCGAGACAGAGGGAGAAACGTGCCCTAAGTCTTCACTTTGGCTGAAACGCGCTAGCAATCCTTCGAGGCTGGAAGGCTGAGGATGGGGTACGACATTTCAGGACGGACGAAGGAAGCCTCTAACGTCTCGTGCGGTTCTGAGAAAAAAAACGTTTCTGGAGGGGGAGAAGATCGAACCCGAGCACCTCGGAAAAAGGACCAGGGGGAGGTGTTAGAAATAGAGGAATGGGGACTTTCTGATGGATATCTGCGAAAAAGGGAACTCCACGGCTTCTTCGGGTGCTACGAAAACCCTGGCATAAACATGTACAAGGGGGAACCACAAGGGTGTCGCGCGCTTTGAAAATGGCGGCGGCCGATCGGGGTCCCGGTGGAAAAGGACTTTTGACCTCAGCAGGGAAAAGAAAAAAGACAAACTGCTTGAAGAAAAGGTGGGGCACCTGGAAAAAACAAGAAGGGTCGGAGGATCAGATTTCCACCGCCAAAGGACAACCAACACGCCTTCTGGGGGAGGCCGACCAGTTCCTGCGGCGGGACTCGCGTCAATTTGAAAAGTGGCTGGCGCAGGGACGCAAGATAGCGCCACCCTTAAAGGAATACGGAGGAAGATGGGAAGTCAACCTAGCAAAGTAGAATATCCAGACGTCAGGGGGGGAAGGCCCTGAAAACGCTATCCTACCCTGGAGAAGAGGGGCTGGCATCGCTGCCCCGAACTGGGGGGAATGGAAAAACCTTAATTAATGAGCCAATGATCATCAAGCCAAACGGCCTAAAGGGATCGAAGGGTCGACGGCTTAGAACAAGGGTGATCATCGCCGAGAAAAGGAACAAAAAGAAATAGAAAATAGACCCATTCCTGAGTCATTTGCGTGGTTCGTAGACGGGGGAAAACTACTACGCCGGGGGTTTATGGGAAAGATGTCCTCGCGGATCGGAGGAAGCGTTCAGGGGAACGGAATAGTCGGGGGGACCATGTCAGCATCTAGTCCTCGACGCATGCTCTAAATGACCACTGTGAGCGAGCATAGTCCCAGAAGAAGGATTACTAAAGGAATCAGGGATGAGTCCGTGACCTCAGGGCACATCCTCACAATAAGCCCGACCAAAAAAGCTAGACTAGGGGGGGGGGAAAAAAAATCATGTAAAACAGAAGTATAAAATAGGCGGCTCGTAGGGGGGGGGGGAATGAGAAATGAGGCGGCACAGGCTCTTATCGGGGGTATGCTTCGAAATCATTATAAAAAAGGGGGCTCCTGGGGGCGCCTAAGTACGGAGCACTGGAAAGAAACTGTTCGAAAAGCTCCGCAAGCCTACGGACAAGGACTGCACGGGCTGTGACCTATATTATAGAAGCTCGAATGAGAGCCGCGGAGGAGGGACCGGTGGGGAAGGGGGGCGAAGTCACTGTTCCCTTCTAGATCAGGATTAGGCTGCTCTTGAATTTAGGACTGAGAGAAAAAACGGAGAGGGGGAAGATCTCCTAAAAGAAAGGGGGGACGCACGGGGGAGATCTAGAAAGTTAAGTAGAGCCCCTAGAACCACTCTTTTTCCTACCGCAAACGGTTCTTAAGGGGGGACGCTCTCTATCGAGAAAGTAATAGATAGAAAAGCAACTTGGATCCTTTTAAAAAGAAGGCGATTGAGGGGGACAGGCTTTCCAGAAGTCCGTGACGTGATTCGCTTGAACGGGGTCTCCATGTCTCGTCGAGCAGCAAGTTCAGAATAAGCTCCTGGAAAAACCTTCCGCCTATGGGAGGAAAGAGGGAAACGGGATGAAGGGAGGGGTGACGAACGGCGCGTTCTATGGAGTTTCGATGTGGTGGCGGTCATGTAGGATTGGTGGGGCGTCTAAGGAAGAAGCATAACCCGTAAGCGTCAACAATCGCGGAGGAGGTACTAATGGCTAAGCACAGAAGGAATTCTCTATCAGGAGGTCTCTGAATAGAGGCTTTAAGGGGAGGGAAAGACTAGGAACGAAGGGACGCGCTACGGGGAGGAAAAGGAAAAAGGTTATTAAAAAAACCAGGAGAAAAGGGGCTTCGTCGTGTTGCCTTAAAAAAAGGCGAAACCCCGCAAGAATTCAGGCTGGGTTCTTCGTTAGGGAGAGGGGGATCAGGGGGAGTGATACGAAAAAAAGGAGGTCGGCCGTCGAAATCAAAAAGCTGAGGCGGGATGCTGCTCGAAGGAGCTGGCAGGGCATCAGGGAAAGACATTGAAAAAAACGGTTTCAGGGTCTGCAGGAATTGCCCAGAAGAGGCACGTGGTAGGAACATCGAAAAGAAATCGGGCTCTTGGGAAGGAATCTCGGTGCCTAGAGAAAAGAATGCCGAATGCGGCAGGCAATTGTTGGGAGGGGAGAGCGCATGGGAAGACCATTGCTAGGGCTGCCGGATCACATGATGGTCATAGGTCCGGGGGAAGGAGATAGGAGCCCTCGTTTTGGTTGGAACGGAAAATAGATCAGGGACGACGGAGGGGGGGGAAATGCTTGGGGGAGGGCGAAAAAAATGAGAAGAGTTTTGGAAAAAAAAAAGGGAAAGAAGTAACGATCGGACTCCTCCCTGAAAAAGCGCTGTAACCTTCAAGCCCTGGGGCTTCGGGGGGAGTACAAATAGGGGAGCTTCGAAAAAAGGAAGTGTCGAAGGAGGATAGAAAGACCGAAAATGGAAGATATGTTAAATCAACACCTCCAAGCACCCGGCCGGGGACCTGGGCGAGGGTGAACTTATACTGGGGGGGGGGACGATCGCTAAAGAAGGGCATCAGAGCATCGAAGGTTCTAGAGGAAGCTCGTCCGGGAGATGCGGAAATTTCGGGCCTATCGTTCAGGGGAAAGTAGCGAGGATTCAAAGACAGCGGTGGCTCCCCACAGGCCGCCGGAGGAACGTCGACGATAGTCCGGACGAAAAAAGAAGCAGCACGCAAGAAATCGCGGAAGAGTCCAAATGGGGAGGGAGGATGGGCTCCCATAGGCCGCTGGCAGGCAGGACATCGAAGGAAGGAAAAGCCAATGGAAGGGAAGGGCCGTTTCTCAAAAAGAGGGGAGGCGATTAGGAATCTCAGTCCAATCAGTTTCAAAAACGGGATTGCCATGGAGGGGCGATCAGACTGGGTGGAGCAAGAACCTGAAAAAATGAAGGGAGACTTGCTCGGTCCGTGTTACAAGGACGTCTGCGCAGGAAAAAAAGATGAGCTGAGGGGGCCTGCAGCGATGACGGAGGGAACGAGGAGGGAGAGGTCAGTCCATATCGGCCAGCAATCGTGCGACGCCTGCGTGAGATGGGGTCCAAGGACGAAAAAGGGGGAAGGAAGAGCCGTAACCAATAATCGTATCAGCCTGCTGCAAAAGGGGAGGGGGGCGATCTTTTGGTTCATATTAAAGGTCTGCATAAAGAGATCCCCGGAGGGGATTGTTGGAGGGATGGAGGCCAGGGGCACGGGTGTTAATGGGAGAAAGGCAACGACCGGGCAGAAGAAGAGATAGAAAGTCGAACTCCGCTCCAGGGCTTTCACCAGCGAGGATCCCGAAGGTGAAGCCTCCAGCATGAAAGGTCCCACTGGCGCGTCGGGGCTAAAAAGAAAAAAAACCGAAATTATAACATGAACAGTTTTGCTAGGCCCGAAGAGCTCGGGGGAAGGGGGGGGGGCGGGATAGATGAGAAGCAGGAGATAAAGGGGGGGGCAAAAGGAAAGGTGCCGGTCCTCATACATGGAAAAAGGACATCTAGGTCCGAGTGGCGTTATCTGGGGGGTCTCGTGGGGGAATGGGAAGGGGCAGAAAAGTCGTTGAAAAAAGCAGTCGGGGGAGGTGTGGGGTAGACGCAGGCGCTCTCGAAAAGAGGTTTTATCCAGGAGAGTATCGGGCCAGGGGAAACGCATGTGGGAAAAGCGCGACAATGAAATCAGCCCCCTCATGAAAGGAAGGCGCCGGGTGGGAAGGGTAGGAACTTTTGCACACGAACCGCCTTAACCAAAAAGAAAGGGAAGGAACAAGGGGCCGGTCAAAGGGCGAAGATCGAACGGGTGATGATGGAAATAGTAGCCCAAAGCGAGGGCGCGAACTGGTTGGAAAGATTGTTCGGGGAATATGGGAATGAAAGAGGCTATTTGGGAGAACGGGGGGAGCCGAGCAAAACAAAGCACCCTCCGGTAAAGGAAAAAAAAAAGGGTGAAGAGAGGTTCCAAACTCGCTGGAAAAGGGGGGTCAAAAATTAAGGGAAGGACCGCGAGAAAGACGCCATCTTCGGAAGGGAAGGCTCGCGTCAAAGTGACAGAGAAGGGGGAATGCCATCGGATTAAGGGGTGGTGGGGCGTTTTACATTCAGAAACGTTCAAGACAAAGCGAGGTAAACCCTCAAAAGAGCAAAAAATCGGCTTCTACCCGACTAGGGGAGAATCCCTAAGAGGGATTCGACGGGGCGCTACTGGCTTCCGCAGGAAAAATTGGAGGAAGTTAGGGGGTCTCTAAAAGAGGAATAAAAATTGGGAGGCAATCAAAGAGGGGAGGGAAAACCGCTTCGGGGAAATTGAGGATACCAGGATCAGAAAAAAAGAAGAGAAAAAGCAGATGGACTAGGGGGAATATCATTCTCTTAAGGCTCGAAGTGCGGGCGCGCCTAAAGAAAGTCGGCTAGGAAAAAGGAAGGGTTGGGAGAAGGTCGATATAAGAGGGGAAAATCGAAGGAAAAAAGTAGGATTTCGGTAACAAAAGATCTATCGAAGAACGCACCAGGGGGGGGGGAACCCATTTCCTCAAAAAGAATCGGGACGGAAAAATGGACGGCCGGGATAAAAAGGAGAAGGTGAGAAGGAGAGAAAGTCCGAGGCCGATCGCACCTCTAGGGCCGTGACGCATCCTGTCAATTAAAGAAGAGCTGCTGCGGGGGGGCAAGCTCGGGTCTTACCGCGGGGGGAAATTGAGGTATCGAAATTCACCTCTAGAGACGACTGCGCGGCGGGGGGGGATTAAGAGATCAAATTGGAAATGAAGGGCAGGACGGGTTAAGGGAGGGAAAGAAAAAAAGAACGGGCTCAAAAAAATAGCGCTCCAATCTGGACACCTACCACTTCGCGCGGACGAAAATCAGTAGGAGGGGGGACATTTGAGGGGCGGGGGAGGGGGTGGCAGGGAGAAAAGACTCGCAAGAACGACAGAGGGAGGAGGCGGAAAGGGTTTTTTGTCAAGAGACCACAACAACGGGGAGAGGAGGAGTGAACCCCAACCGCTTCGGACACCCCTGAAGAAGGGGGACCTTACGTGAGAGTTCACAGAACTCGACGCCCGAAGACCCCCTCAAAACAAAAAAAAAAAAAAAAACAAACCCGCGAAGATTCAGGCCGAGAAAGAAGTGGGCGGTGGTCAGCTTGGAGAGGGGGGAGGGGAGTTTTTGAAGCCCGGGGGAAGGAGAAGGACGGGAAAAGAGGAACTGGGGCTTCTCGCTTGCAAAAAAGGGCGATTCGTAATCACGGGAACTCCGCGAATGTCGCGTCATTTTGAAATACGGTAGATGGGCCAAATCATTACGGAACAGGTCGGGAATGCAAAAAAGGAACGTAGGTATTAATACCCGGCCATGCGAACAGCATCGAGGTGCGATCGATCTCGTCGTGTCGCGAAAGCGACGGGGGGAGGAGCACGAAAAGGGGGAGGGAAAAAAAACCCGGCCTCCGTCAGCGGTCACGTCCTCAGAAGGGACCAGCCTTCTTAGGAAAGGTTTCAGGGGGGGGGAAGCGGGGGACTTAAGGGAACGAAGACGGGTTAACGGAAGAAAGGGTGTCGAGGGGCAGAGTGGGCCATAAAAGGAGAATATCGATGTCGGCCCACAAAGCGCCCATTGGTTACGGAGAACGGGATGAAGGGAGAATAAAAGCAAGAAGAATTCCTCGCGAGATCCGTTCGCGCCTCTAGGAGGGGAATGATCGGTATGTGAAGGATCAGAGGCTCTGGGGGACCCGCCGCCAGGGGGACTTTTCCAGCAGGGCAGCCATAAGGGGAGGGAAAAAGAACAATTTTTATGAGAAGGGAACCGGCAAACAGAAAAGGGTGGGTAAAAAAAGAACAAAAGAACTAAGAAATGGGAGACCCTATAGTGATGGGATCTAGCGGTCAAGCAGATGGGAGGGATTCGTGGGGGGGGACGGCGCGTGTCGACCCTGTCTGGAAAAGGACTCGGATATGCCTCCATCGGAGGGGCGCGCGCCTCGGCAACGGGCCGCTTTCGGTGGGGAAGGGGGAAGCGTCCCGAGTTTGGGGGACGGGGGAATCGGGGAAAGAGAAAAAACCGCCTGCTAGGGGGGGGGGGGCAGACTTTACCGGCTGCTTGATGGAGAATGAGGGGCTCGGCAGAATTCTTGAATCATAGCCAGGGAAGGGAAACGCAGTGAAGAAAAGAACCACCGGAAGGTTTGGGCGATGGATCAAGCTACCCAATCCCGTTCTATCGGGCAACGAGTAATGGAACGGAGAAAAGTGTGAGGGGGCAGTTCTCGGGTGGTTCGTGAGGAGTCATGACAAGGTAATACCCAACGAAAACCGGCTCGGTCCGGCAAGGAAAAGGACGATCGTCTTAAGAGAGATTGACGGAAGGCCAAACTTGGGTCGAGGCAGAGAAGGGGGAAAAGCGGAGGAGAGGGGGTAAGACTAGCAAAGAACAAATCACTCCCCTAATCTGAGTCCATTGGGGACAACTCCCGGTGAAACTTCATCTCAGGACCCATCCAATCGAGAGAGAAAACTAGTGCAAGATGTCAAGACGGCCCAGGGGGAGGCCCGGTCGCGCCAATAAAATGCTCGATGTCAAGCCAGCGAGATCGATAAAGACCAAAAGAGAAAATGACTGCGCCAACGGTGCCGCATGTCTAGGGGCGGGATGAAGAGAAAAAGACCTGACTGATACACCGGGGGGGGTATCGTCCGAGGTCGTCGAAACGAGGAGAAAGCTGTTCAAAAGATGCGCGCGGTCGACAGTATCTCAAGGTCGCTGTAAAACCGGGGGACGAGAAGCCCTCCTGTAACCAACAAGTTCTTCAACCAAGGACGCTGACGGCGTCCGGGGAAAGATCCGGAGAGGGAAAGGGAACAATATACCAAGAAAAAACGAACCGGGGGTGGCACCGCGCTGGACGATGGCTCAACGCGTTGGTACGGATATCAGCCGATTGGAGGAGCAGCTACCTCGAGGCTATGCACCGCCTGATGCGATACGATGGACAACGCTCTTTAAGAAGACGCGGGGGCCATAACAAAGGCGACTATGGAATTCAAAGGAGGGGGGTCAGAAAGAGCTCATCGTAGGCAGCCCGAAGGGACCTTCCAGAAAAGGAAAGCGCGGCCTGAGGGGGGAAGGGTCTCAGAAAAGTGCCGGATGAACCAAATCCACGTTGGCCTCGGTCAGGGAATCTTTGGAAGAAAAGGGATGAAAGCTATCTAAAAAATGAAGGGGGAGGAAAAAAGGCCGCAGAAGGGGCGAATTGCAAACGCAGGCCGAAGAGACGATTGGCGCCAAGACAGATGCAAAAATGGAGACTCTTTAAATAGAGAGGCTTGCCGGGGTCTAACAGTATGCAAGAGAAGGACAGGAAGGGGGGGTAGGAAGGCCACGCGCATGGGACGGAAATGAAGCGGCGATAAAACCGAAGAGACCCGAGGCACGAAAGGGAAAAGGAAAGACAGGGGGGGGGGGAAAAGACCTCCTCGCAAGATCTATGCGGTTTCGAAACACCGAAAGGGGAGGATGAAGAGAAAAAGCTGAAAATAAAGCGCACAGGACGGAAAAAGGGGGATGAGGTGTTGCGACTCTGACAGGGAGGGGATGCTGAGGGATACTAAATCTTACGCCAACTAGGGAGAGCGGGCGGGAAGGATCAGAGGGTGGAAATCCCCATGTTCAACCAGAACCAAATGGCTGAAGGTGTAGAGGCGCATGGTCAAAGGGAGGGAGAAGGCGCGTCTTTTCAGGGGACCTCGGGAGCGGCCCCGGCTTCAATCAAGGGAGGGGGGGAGACAAGGAAAAAAGGCCAGACGTCCGGATCTATTGGGGAAAGCCCGACACCACACGCTGGTCGTGTATCGAGAAAGGGCTGCGAAAAAGGACGCAATCAAGGTGGGGGTCAGTGTGAAAGACATGAAAAAGAAGGGGATGAAAGGGGTAATCCACCCATTTAGGGGGCAATTCATCTCATCGGTGGTCGTAAAAACGGAGACTGCAAACCGAGAGAAGGTCAGGGAGGACTAGAGGTTCCCGAGGGGGAGAGAGGGCCTCCATCGACAAATGGGCAATCGCTTCCGAAGGAAAATAAAAGGGAAAGGGGTCGTTCTACCGGGGAAAGACAGCGAAGGGGCAGCATCCGCACTAAAGAGGACGAGATTTCGACTGGGGACAGGGTGAGGCTCAGGGGATATCACGCCAAGAAGAAAAAAGAAAAAAAAAAAAAAAAAAACAACGGCTATCCGCAATGAACCACCGCCTTACCATATAAAAGGCAACCATGCAAGGGGGAGAGGGGATGTGGGTTCGGAGGGGGCAAACGAACGTCGGAAGGGGAGGGGGGAAAAAGGGATCTATTCATCTGAATCGAGTTTATCGAGTCAAGGGAAGGAGGAACATCTTCTGCGAAAAAGCAGGCGATCGCGCCTGTCGATCATTCAAAGAGAGTGGGGGAAGGCGATTAGAGGAGATCGCGGGGGGTTTCTGGACGTATCAGGAGGGGGCTTCCAATGGAAGCAAAACGCAAAACACCCGAAAACTAACTCAGGTCATAAAGGAGAAGGCCTAAAAGGGAGGGGGCAAGAGAAAGTTGAAGGGGGTTCCGAAATATCTGCTGAGAACGCGCTGTAGGAAAGGTCTGCTCAGACGAAGAGACAGAACCAACGGGGAACTCTGCATGGAAGGCAAGGGGGGGCGAAAAGCGCCGAAAAGGGACCGAAAGGAAGGCAAAGGGCGGGGGGAACGCAGGGTCGACTGGACTCGGAGGGAGCTGGGGTCAAAGTAACTCTAGGGAAAGGTCAGAAAAAGCGTGGTGGGGGGCGGGAAGGAGATGAAATGGGAGGATAGAATCACCGGCGCATCTCGGCTCTGGGCTATCTATATAACAACAAACGTATTGAGGAAAAGGAGGCCAACGCCGTCTGAGGGACTATCGGTTATAGAATGAAAAAGGAGAAAGAAGTGGGGAAAAACCACCGGGGTGGCCTGACCGCAAAGCGTTCGGAAGCATCTCGCGCAGTCTAGAATATAAATTAGTAAGTTCTTCGCTAGGAGAGGGACGAAGGGAAAGGGCAGAAAGTGACGGTTATCTCAGAGAGGTCTGCAGTCTATCGTCATCCAAGGGGAGAATTCTCAGGGGAGGAAGAGCCGATACTGAAATTGAAGTCTGTTACATATCCTGGGGACGATCGGAAAGAAGAGGGGAGTGAGAGGTGGGCGCGGTATGGGGGGGCGATTGTGCTGCGTAAAATCTGAAGCAATCCAAAGCATGAGAAGGGACCCAAAGCGCAGATCAAGGCATTTCCTCTCCATTCTCGAAGAGAAAAGGAGAGAAACAGGGGAGAGGGGAAATCGGAAGGAGAATGGGCGGCGACGATGACTATCCGCGGCAGCAAGGCTCTAAAAAAAACTAAGCAGTAGGGAAGGGATCCAGTGAGGGTCATCACCAACAAGAGGAACTTCGGGTAGTGGTAGTCTTTCGAACACCCACCAAAGGAAGCTGACGGGGGGAGGTTAGGTCAGAGCAATTGGGAAAAGTGTTCTATATCAAAGTGGAGAAGTGGGGAAGGTCGAAATCAGGCGATCGCGGGGGAAGGCGGTATGCTGCACCTTCTTGCGAAGGATCAGGGGGAGTCGACTGACAACAAGGGTGGATTTCGGAAAGGGGCCGAGGGGTCGATGGGCGGAAGATTCCAGGTTAAAATCGCCGTCCATCCATAAAAAAGAAACTCTTCAGCCGGGATTACTGGAAAAAAAACTGAACAAGGAGCAGGAAAAGTGGGGGGTGCGGCCTCGATTTTCCACCAAGTCGAAGATGCTTTAAAGACAAAGAAAAATTGATGCAGGTGCACGGACAGGAATGTTCAAAAACGTGGGGTTGGGGGAGGGCGGAAATATGACAGACGACGTCAAAGGGCAAACTTGTTGGAGACAAGGGGACAAATCCGGATGAAGGAGATCCGTTTCACTGCAGCAATTGCGAGGTCAAAAATAAGACCAGGCGGCCGCCCCAGGGCAAAGCAGCAAACACCCATTCAAAGGGGGAGTGCTGGGTAACAGGAGTCCCCATTTGGAAACGAGGGGCCCGTGGCTCCAGGGGAGATATACCCTCCAAAAATGGGCAGAGATTTTCTCAACACCGACAGACCCTTCCGGAAAGGTGAACGGTCATAGGTGTGAGAGGGGCTGAAGGCACCTTTCTGGGGGCCGCTCGAACACCAGGGGAAGTCGAGCCGGTGGGGGACGATGGCGTCTCGTCCGGTCCCTTGGAAGGAAAAGTTCCGGGGCATAAGTCTTCGGTAGAGAAGGCAGAGCTGAAAGGGTCCTCCTACTTGCCGAAAGGCTGGCAACGGAACGGTCTAGGGGGGAAAAAAAAAAATCCGGCAGCGAGGACCTTCAGGAAAAAAAAAGGGGGGAAGAGTATACAAAAGCCCACCGCCTGCTGGGAAGCCGGCGCATCGGAGAAACAATTCTGACAAGGATTCTTCACGGAAGTCGTCGAAAGGAGCATATCTAAAGAGGAGCAGAAAAGGGAAAACAGGGGGAATAAAAAAAGTGGATTGGCGAAGGGCACCTGGTGCGCGCAGAAATACCTTCGAAGGAAAAGGACAGCACCGTCGTTCCTGGAGGAGCGAGACACGATGAGAGAAAAATTTCGGACGCTCGGGAGAAGGGAACGTCATCGCGCGAAGGCGGTCTGGAGGGACGGGAATCGCTCACTCTAGGGCCACGTAAGATCGATCATGCGTGAATAGAAGGCGCTGGAAACGAGAAGGATACCGGGGGAAAGGGTGGGCTCTCATCGTCCATGGAGAACCGAGCACGGTCGGGGTCGATCCGGGGAGTTAGAAGGCAATCGGACACGCAGGCACGCGCGGAAAAAAAGGGAGGAAAAAAAGAGGCGAGCGGAGGGGGGCTCTGGAAGTCCACCGACCACACACGACGACGATATTGGGTTGTCTAACGGAGGAGAAAAGGGCGTGGCAAAGCGGTGAAAAAAGTTTTCAGACAAGGGGAGAGGAGACCATCCGTCGCGGAAGTGGCTCGGATCCCAAAAAGGAGACAGGGCTTAAAAAAGGTTGAAAAAACGCCAATCGCGGAGGAGGGAGAGATGAGGAAATAGAGAAGGATTGGCTGAAATGCCCGGCCGCCAGTGGGTTCC